>Ga0310694_10006609_pt1 | contig 10957 bp, 24 predicted proteins | sample 174DNAGHGhighgp2_FD_203884 | JGI IMG/M metagenome (GOLD analysis project Ga0310694, IMG submission 203884) | Sheep rumen microbial communities from Palmerston North, Manawatu-Wanganui, New Zealand - 1742 DNA GHGhigh gp2 (v2) (version 2) | ecosystem: Host-associated > Mammals > Digestive system... | reverse complement strand
TTCTACTAAATTGGTGCAACCACTAAACATTCTCTGATAGCCATAAGAATCAACATTTACAGCAGGCAAATACGGTGGCGTCACCAATGCTGATTGATTAACAAATAAGTTAAAGAAGCAATACGCACCGCAAGTAAGTTGGGTGCAAGTCTTGTCAATCAGTGACATCACGTTGCCAGATGCGGCAATAGAGCCTGTTAGTTTTATATAAGAATAATTGTTAGAATTATAGCATAAGCTAAATATAGGGTCAGTGTTCTTTCTCCTGACTTCCATTACGTCGCCCTGACTCATCGATACTGGAGTAACACCGCTTTTGTCAGTCCATTGTCCACCGTTTATCCTATATTCTACATTTGTATCCATTCCGTTAAAGGATGTGAACCAAAACGCAACGCTCGAATTGTTCGCAAGTGCCGTGAATTTTAAGTAGTCATGCTCTTGCGCCGCCATTGCCGCCCTTCTTCTCATCAGCAACTGGTTCATTCTCCACCTCCTTACGATTCTGTCTTTATGCAGGTCAACACATTGTCCATAACCGTCACCTCATAATAAGTGTTAGCGTCTATAATCGGGGTGATGTTCCCTGCGAATTTCACACCTTGCGGCCAACTGATTGTCGGTGGAATTTTCCCCGTTTGGAAAGTCCACATCCAAACATTGGCTATGGCTGGGTTTTCTACTATCGGAGATGCAAGAGCAAAAGCAATGTCTTGGCTAAGTACTCCGTATCTGTAGATTTTATTAGATTCCATACCTCCTTGAGGCACTTCTGCCACATCCAACACATATATTTTGTCAGCCTTGCCGCTGATGTCTTGGTGCCGGGTCAATACTTTTGCTGTAGTACCATTCTTAAGTTGGATAGTGGTCTTGTCAGCGTCAGTTCCAGTGCCTGGCGTGACGCTCATTTCAGACTTGTTTGCCTTGCCTTCCAAAGCGGTATATACACCACCCGAAGAGACCGCGTTATGAGAATCTGGTGTTGGCGTGTTGTCAATCCGAATCTCACCTCCTTCGCCTTCACGAAGCTTTCCCAGTATCTTGTCATACATCACTCCCATGGCTCAAAGGTATTTGTAGGTTAGTGTTGCGCGGTCGGTCCACGAGCCTTCGGCCCAGGTGACGGTGACTGTGGTGGTGGTGCCGTCTTCGACGACTACGGTGCGGCGGATCTTCCAGTCGGTGCGGTCGTCGGTCGAGGCCGACGGGTCGTTGATGTTGGGCTTGCCGCCGTAGATGGTCGTGGTGGTGGTGCCGTTGCTCTCGGCACTCGTTATCTCCTGCTTGGCGAAGCCCTCCGACACAAGGGCTGCCATCTCTGCGTTGTTGATGAAATTCATGGTGTTGTTATTTATGGTGTTGTTGTTGGTTATCGTCTTTTATACAGTGACAGTTTTTTCGACAGCCAGAAGCATAGCGCCATGCCCAGCCCGATGCCGCATAGCCAGAGGGATATGCTGTTGAGCACGTGGAGCGGCTTTGGTTGCTGGTCGGACGGTGGCAGCACCACCTGTGCGAAGCTCACCGTGTCATGGTAGTGCATTTCGCGCGGTGCGGCCACGAAGCCGACGCGCAGCGTGCTGTCGGGCCGGTCCAGGCTGACGATGACGGTGCCGTGGGTGGTGGCCGCATAGATCGTGTCGCGACGGAGCACGGGCGCGAGAGGCACATGCGCCATGTCGGCGAAGGCAGGCGCGGTGACGGTGCCCTCGATCGGGTGCGCTTTCAACTGCACCAGCTCGGGGCACTCGACCACCGCCCGACGCACCCGCCTTTCGGCGCGCTTCTGGGCCGAGCAGCCGTTCATCACGATGATGATGGCCGCGGCCAGGAGGATGATTTTCAGTGGCGTTTTCATTTCTTGATCTTTCTGCCTTTTTTCTCTGCGCGTGTCTTGATGATGAACGAGCCGCCGGTGCGTTTCTTGGCCTTGCGCTTTCCCGTGCAGGCCCTTCTGGTCTTTTTTCTTGTCGTTGCCATGATTTTTTGGTTTTTGGGTTTGGTTTTCAAAAGTTTTCGTAATTTTGCGTTGTCGCCCTGGTTGCTGTGTAGCTCTCCGGTAACGGGACATGGGTCGGCGGACCGAAGCAGGGAGGTATTCCCCTCCCGTCACAAAGTGACGCGGGTACTGTTTCCTTCCGGGTGCGATAACCGGTTTAGCCTGTCATCGTTTTCGTTTGACGGGCTTTTTCTTTGGCTCTTTTTCCCAAATGAGATTAAACCTGTCGAGTTGTTTGGTCGGGCGTGTGTGCGCCGATTTCACCCTCCAGTAGTTTTCGCTTGCAAGCTCAAGTTTGATGTAGGTAACCATAGAGTTGACCACACCTTTGATGGCCAGCAATATCGTACCGTCGTCTTGACGGTACGCGCTGTTGAAGTTTCTCACGACACTATGGGCAAACGTCGTCGCGCTGACCTTCATTTCAGGGTGCCCGTCGGTGATATGCTTGGCGATCCTCTCACTAATCCACACGGGAGTCTTGCCTGCAAGGCCTATTTCCTTGGCTTTTTCTTCGGGTATCGCACCGACAATATGCCAGTTTTCCTCTTGCTTGCGTTCCATGGGTCAATAGCACATCATTTGAGTTGGACAATTTGGGTTCGAGCAAGCGGCAAAATTGACTTTGCTGCATCCGTCAACCGGTGAGCCTTGATAACGATAATACTTCATTGCCCCGCATTTGGTGCATACGCCAGCAGGCTCGCCGTCACGCGACACTTCCACATGGTACGAGCAATCGGGGTTGGAGCACTTGCTTATAAGGTTTCCACCTTCGTAAAACTGAATGCGGCTTCCGCAATTCGGGCATATTTCCGGAGAATCCACTTGCGTCGGCTTGGTTTGGACGGGTAGTCCTTTCCAGAACCTTCTCCACAGCCACCATCCTGCAATCAGCAGCAGCGGCCACCAGTCTTTGATGAATTTTTTCATTGGGTTTCGGTTTTTTATGGTTATCTTTCGATGTGGAGCACGTAATAGCGCCCTGTCGAGTCGGTGCTGGTGCGGTAAATCGTGTAGAGCCCGCAGCGTCCGTCGTATTTGAGCGGATGGCGTGCGTTGCACCAGGTGTCGTTCAGCTCGGCCACGAGCTGCGCCGGAGTGGTGGGCTTGGCGGTAGTGCCCGAGTCGACGATTTTGCCTTTTGTCGAGTTGGCTTGGTTGTGGTAAAGCACATATTTCAGCTTCTTGTTTTTCATTGGGTTTTCAGGTTTTTAAGGTTTTTAAGCCCAGGAGGCCAGATGGCTCTCCCAGCTGTTGGTGATGTCGGTGTAGCGGCCATTCTTGTAGGCCAGTATCTTGTGGCGGCGGTTGCCCTCGCGCCACGAGACGTGGATCCACTTGGAGCCTCCGGCCTGCTCGAGGATGAGCTGGTCGAAGTCGCCGAACTGGATGGCGGCGCGGGCCAAAGCCCCGAGGCTTCCGCCCGATGCCGGAACGAGGTCGGCGGCCTCGCCCATGGTGTGTTGCGACGTGCTCACGCCGCCCACCAGGCTGTTGAGCTGCGGGCAGCGGTAGCCGCTCGAAACGATGACGGGCCGCCCGTAGATGCGGCGGATGGGGTCGAGGCAGTTCACGATGAGCGCCTCCAGCTTGGCGCGGATGGCGGGCGACGGCGTGTTGTCGATGTGGTGACTCTGTGCCGTGGCCGAGTGCGTCAGCTCGCCGATGGTGAAATATTGTCCTTGCATGATCTGGTGTGTTGTGTCGACCACTTGCTGCACGGCTGCCGTGATGATGTTGCCGCCGCTGCCGATGCCGCTCAGGCTGCGTTCGGCGCGGCGGCGCGTGAGCCACCACACCAAAGCCGCCAGTCCCACCGTGGCCACTGCCACGGCTGCCCAAAGGGCGGTGCGTTGTGTCGATGTCAGTTTCATTTCAGTCTGTCGATTTCGTCTTTCAGCTCGGCCACCTGGGCGCGTAGCTTGATGGTTTCTTCATACAGCTCGCGGTTTTTCTCCGCAAGCAGGTTGATGGTGTTTTGCAGCTCAACGATGGTGTCGTTGCGCCGCTTGCGGCTGCCCGCCAGCCACGACACTATGCCGGTGGCGGGCACGAGGAGCGTGGTGATCCATTCGTATGCGGTCATGGCTTCCGAGGCTTAGATGTTCGACTTGGCCATGCGCACGGCACGCTTCCAGCGGGCCGATGGCGTGGCGCCATACATTTTCTTGTAGACGGCTGAGGCTTCCTTGGCTGCCGTGGTCGGCTTCTTGCCTTGTCGGCACTTGGTCTTCAGCATGTCCTGGTAGTCCTTTTTCTGCTCGTCGTAGATTTTCTTCGCACGGCGCATCGTGGCCGTGGCTTTTGCGGGTTGGGTTCTTTTCTTGGTCATGGTCTTGAGGTTTAAAGGTTGCGTTCAATGGTTTTCAGAGTCTCTTGATGATTTTGACGATCATGGCTGAGATGGCCACCACAAGGATGGCGGCTGCCGACAGCAAGATGATGCTTGAGCGCTCGATCTTCACCGGCACGCCGTCCTTGTAGTTGGCCAAAAGTTGTGTGAGTTCCTGGTTCATGGCTCAGAGGGTTTTGACCGAGTGTCCGATAAAGTCGTAGAGCGTCCAGTTGGTGGTGTAATAAAGCGCGTAGGCAGCCTCCACAACGAGCCATTGCGCGTAGGTGTAGCCGTTTTGGGCGGCTTTGCTTTCGATGCTGGCGCGGGTCCAGCCCTCGTTGTTGGCCGCATTGACCTCGATTTCGGCCACCTTGGCCTTCAGGGCCGCTTTCTGGTCGGCGGTGATGTTGAGCTTGTCGATGATCGACGCGGACGACTTCTTGCGGAAGAAGGCAAAGTAGATGATGGCGGCCACCACTGCGATGGCCAGCACGATGATGAAGGTTTTCTTGGTTTTCGGTTTCATTGGTTGATGGTTTTTGGTTGGTTAGAAATCGGGTGTAATGCCTTTGGAGAGCAGGATGTCGCGGCATTGCTGAAGCTCGCTGTTGGTGAGTTCATCCTTCAGGTCTTGCGCGAGGTTGCCTGTCTTCATGGAGATGAGCATGTGTATGCCTTGCGCGAGCCAGTTCTCGTCTTTCCACACTTCCTGATATTTGCGTTTCAGGTTCACCCAGTCCGCTTGTGTGCGGAGCTGGTCAAGGATGGCATAGACGGCATCTTCATCGGTTCCGAAGCGGTCGATGAAAGCGTGTAGCATACGCTCGGCCAGCTCACGGAAGTCGATACCTGGTGTGATCGAAGTACCTGTGATGGTTTCAGGATTGTTGTTTTCGTTATCCTTTCGCCTGGTGCTGTTCCGAACAATTATCCAAACCACCAGCACCGCAGCCACTCCCAGTGCGATAAGCAGCGTGGTCTTGTTTTTCTTGAAGAACTTCTTTACGTCTGTTGTTTTCATTTCTTCGTTTTTTTGATGATTCTATACACGACGAAGGCCACCAGGGCACCGATGGCCACGATGGCCAGCGGAAACACGGTGAGGTCGATGGGCGTCACCTCGCGGAAGCCGAAGCCGTAGGCTTTCTCGTATTGCTTGATGACGGCCTTGGTCCATTCGTTGGCCGAGCGGCCCTCCCACTCGTCGAGGCTCTCGTCCTTGGCGGTGCAGGCGGCCAGCTGCGCCCAGAAGTAGTTGGCGGCGCTGTGCGACCCGCTGCGGCGGGCCTGCTCGAAAGCCGTGGTGAGCGCCCCTTCGAGCCACTTGCGCTTGGTGCCTTGGTTCCACGAGTACCAGCCCGCGTTGCGAGCCGACACCACCGAATAGATGGTCATGCCGATGCTCACGGCTGCGCTCACGGCTGCGATGACGATGGCGGCGATGGCCTCGTTGGAATACATTCCGTTGTCGTACATGTAGGAGAGGAACCGCTTCCTGGCCTCGCGGTCGGCGGCCCCGGTGGCACGCTGCATGAAGAGTTCGGCGGCCCGCTGGTTGGTGCGGGCTTCGTCGTGGTCGTCGTAGCGCAGGTGGCACACCTCATGGCACAAGACGAACTCCTGCACCATGGGCGGCAGGCCGTAGAACACCTTGCGGTTCACCTCGATGGCACGGTCGCGGTGGTCGGCGCGGGCGATGACGGGGCCGAGGTCGGCGGCTTCGCGAATCTTTATCCCTTGGATTTTCTCCATAGCAGTATGATGATTACGACGGCTACGGCACCTATGGCGAGATAGGTGCCCCAGCTTTTCAGTTTGGTTCCTACGTTGGGCCCCGAGCTGGTGTTGTATTCGGCCACGGCCTGCTTGATGTCCGACACCACCTGCGAGCGCGTTTCGGCATCGACGAAGCCGAGGTAGAAGTCGCGCTTGTCGCCCAAGCCGAACCAGCCGCTCCATGCGTCGTAGTTGCACACGTCGGCCAGGTCACGCTTGAGCAGGTCGTAGGCTTCGGCGCCCGCCTCCTTGTTGGAGAAGCAGAAGTAGATCTGCGTCTTGTAGGCGGGGTCGCAGTCGGTCATGTAGGCCGCAAGGACTTCGATGGTCTGTTTGCTCAGTTTTCTTCCCATGGCATTGCGGTTTTTAGCGTTTGCGTTTGGGCCACAGCAGCAGCACGATGGCCAAGGCCGCCGCACCTATGATGACATAGGTGGTCCAGTCGGTTGACTGTTTCTCGGGGGCTTCGGGTTCTTCGATGTCGCCGCTGCCGCCGTTGTCGTTGCCCGCCGATGGCGTGTCGTCATCGTCGCCATACTCGGCGATGCAGTCGCCTATTTCCTTGACGAGCTTTTGGGCGTTTTCGGGCGAGTCGCATTCAACGGTGAAGTTCTTCCACGTCTGGGTTGCTGCCTGTATGGCGTTGCCGACACCAAGAGTGACGAAGCCGAAAATCCAATTCCCCGTCTGGTTGAGCCCACGGTCTTCGGCCATATAAAACTTGTAGCTGGGATAGGCAGCTGCTATGGTGCCTTTCACCTTCTTGCCTTTGTCTGCGCTCGGGGTGTACACTTGCACCTCTTTGCGGCGGTTGTTGTGCACGTTGGCCGAGGTGCAGTTGGCTCCCACGATTTTCCGTTGGTTTGTTGATAGTTTTCCCATTGCGTTTCGGTTTTGAGGGTTATCGCTATGCTTCTTTCAGCACGAGGTAGACGACGATGGCCACCACTGCCCAGGTGAGTAGGCGGATGCGGCGTGCGTATTCGCCCGCCACGTTGGCCAGCTGCTGTATCGTCAGCAGGTATTCCTGCCCGACTTCGGACGGGGTGGTGTCTTCAGGCATGGTTTCCACGATGTCGTCGACGGTGGCCGAAACTTCCTCCACGTCGTCGATGGGGTCGTTGTTCATTCTGCTGCCGAAGCAGCCGCTCACTCCACTCATTTCGGGCCTCCTTTCCTTTCCTTGTAGATGATGTAGGCCACGATGGCCAGTGCCCACCACCATTGCTTGACGAAAGCCGTGGCCTTGGCCACGAGGCCGTTGCCTGTGGGGTCGACGATTTCGTTGTTGCCGGTGGTCGGGTCGGTCGGGTCGACGGGGGTTGGCGGGTCTTCCTTGTGGATATCATTACCTTCACTGGGGTTGTCTCCTCCACCGGGGCTGTCGGCTGCAAACACGGCTTGGATGGTGCGGGTGCTGAAGATCTGCTCGGTGATGGTCGCGTCGTAACGGATTTGGTTCGGACGGCCTGCAATGGTGCATCCGTCCCAGCGCACAAAGTGGTAGCCCTGCTTGGGCGTGGCGGTGAGGGTGACGGTGCAGCCGGTGTTGACCCTTACGTTGCCTTCTGAGTCAAGCTGGCTGGAGCAGCTCACGTTGCCCATCTGGCGGTTCCAGTTGACGTGCAGCGTGTAGGTCGTTGGCGTCGATACCTTGCGGAACTCGGCATGGAACGAGCAGTCGGTGTTGACCACCACGTTGAAGGCTGCCGTGTTGGTGGAAGGCGGCGCGGGCGTGCCGGTGAACTGTTTCAGCACGTAGCCCGTGGCCGCTTTGGCGATCACGCGCACCGTTGAGCCGCGCTCGACGGTGATGCTCTTCGACCCGTCGCGGTTGATCACCTCTTGAGCCAGGCCGCCATTGTCGGAGGCGGTGCCTTTCTGCTTGATGAGGCTGACGGTGCCCATCGCCGTGTCGTTGACGTCAACGGTGACAGTCACCATGTTGCTTCCCGGTGTGCCTCCCGTTTGGGTATGGGTGCTGAAGGTGCCGCTGGCGGCGGCGTTGCTATAGATGCGGCTGCTGAAGGGAGCCGCGAAGTTTCTTCTCTTGTAAGTCATGGTGCTTGGTGTTTACTTGGTTTTGCGGATGACGAGGAAAACCACCAGGGCCAGCACGAGGCCGATGATAACCCAAAGGATGGTGTTGGTGCGTTGCTCCTGCTTGTAAAGCTCGGTGGTGTAGTTGGCATGCTGGATGTTGTTGCGCCCGAAAATTGAAGTGAGGACGTTTTGGATGAGCCCGGCACCCGTGTTGATGACATCGACGGTGTTCTGCGATGTCCAGCCGCTGCCGGTGGGTGCACCAGGGGCGTCGGCTTCGGTCGACGAGGGACCGTCGGCGCCTTGCCACAAGTAGTAGCCACTGTATCTTCTGTTGCGGAAAGCTCCGCTTTTGGTGATTCTTTTCATGGTTTCGGTTTTTGGTTTTATGCTCGAAAGGCGGGCGAGATTTTCATCAAGCCCGCCTTTCTCCCGTACAAATCAATTATTATTCACTCTATGATGATGACTTCCGAAACGATTAGGCGTTGATGCCGCCTTCGAAGACAAACTGCATCGAGAACTCGGCGCCAGCCGGAACGGTGAGGGCCATGAACACCTCGGGGGTGAGCAGCAGCGGCTCGTCGGTCATGTCGATGGTGATCTTGGTGCGGTCGTACTGGTCGGTCTTCACGAAGTCTTGCAGCTGGATGAAGTCGGTGCCGCCCTTGGCTCCCGGAAGGGTGCGCGAAATCTCAATCTCCTGGTCGAACAAGTCGGAGCTTTGCGTCTTGTTTTGGATGACGATACGGCTGACGGTGACGCCGACGCGGCGCACGTAGTTGAGGAAGTCGCGGAAACGGGTGCGCTTGGTGCCCGTCACCTGGACGTAGACGCCCGAGGCGGCATTGTAGTCGTCGGCCACCTCGTCGCAGTTGTAGCCTGCGTTGTTGAGGTTGGTGGGGTCGGTGTAGCAAACGGCTGTCACCTTGCCCGAGTCGATCACTTGCTTCATCGTGTCGAAGATGCCGGGAAGGATGGCAACCTTCTTGGCGGAGGCGGTGCCCCCGGCGGGGGTTTCGTTCTTGAAGCCGAAGGTCACGCTGGCCTTCAGGGCTTCCCTAAGTGTGTTTTGCATGTGGAATGATGTTTTTAAGGTTAATAATCGGTTTTCGGTTTGTTATGACCACAGGCTTTGGCCGTTGAGCTTGAGCACTTCCTGTTGCAGCTTCCAGCCGCGTTCGTTGATCCATTGGCTGTTGGTGGGGTTGTAGAGCGCCCACAAGGCTTTGAGCACCACCATCTGGTCGAAACTGTAGCCTTTGGCGTTGGCCGAGGCCACAATCGACTGGTAGTAGCTTTTGTCTGTCATCGCGCGGTTGTAGACCGCGTTGATTTTCTCACGCTCGGTGCCGTTGAAGGTGATGTGCTCCAGGATGTAGTCGAGCGAGGTTGCATCCTGGCTTTTGCCTCCGCCTCCGCTGCTGGTGTCGCCGGTCATGGCTTTAATCTTGCTGCGTTTCCACAGCAGCCAGGCCGCCACGGCCACCACGATGATGATGATGATGATGATGTGTTTCTTTTCGATTTTCATGGTGCGGCTCCTCCCTTATTCTGCGGTGGCGTTGTTTTGTTTGGCCTTATACGGCTTGTAGACCAGCACGTAGGCCACGATGGCGAACGTGGCGAAGGCCACGATGCCCATGATGATGTTGTTTTTCAGAATTTTTTCCATTGTTTCACAATTTTGGTTTTTGGTCCCGTTAATTGATGTTGAGGCCGCAAAAATAGGCAGGGCCAGATCGGCGGTGTCCGCATCGTGCTTGATTGTGCGCGATTATGCTTGATTATGCTTGATTATGCAGGATTATGTCGGATTATGCTTGATTATGCAGGATTATGTCGGATTGTGCGCGATTGTGCGCAAAAAAAAAGCCCCGCTCCACGGTGGGAACGGGGCAAAGGGCGTATAGAAGGGCCTATAGGACTGGGGTTTTATCGGCCCTTTCATCCATACAGCTCGCTGTGGATGTCGCGGATGTTGTCGATGGCCATGGCCACCACCTCAACGGCTTCTTCTATCTTCCGGGCGTCGTTGTCGCCTGCGTCCATGCGGGCCAGCACGAGGGTGGGCATGATGCGGGTGAGGGCTTCAAGGTCGTCGGCGAGGGGGCTGCTTTTCTCGTCGCCTATCCATTCTGCCAGCTTGGGCTTGTCCTTCAGGAACTCGTTCATCGCGCTCATTCCCCACCTCCTTTCCGGATGACCGCGACGAACTGGCCGCGCAGGTCTTTCAGGTCTTTGACCAGTCTTTCGAGGGTCATGATGTCGTTGCCGTTAAGAAGGCGGAAGGGTTTCTCCAACACGGCGATGTAGTCGCACAGGGGGTCGTGGCTGAGGGCTTCTTTTGACGGGACCCACGCCTTGCGGCGGCGGTCGTAGTCGCATTCGATGTCGGACCAGGAGGCCAAGACGCGGTATTCCTTGATCGTTTTGCCGAGATTCGTCCTCATGCCGCCCTCCTTTCCCCGGCTGCTGCCGGATTGGTTGTTTTGCGGGTTGCTGAGCCTGTCGAAGCATCCATGTAGCCGCCCAGCCAGGCCCCGAGGGCCAGCATGGCCGTGCCGATGGCGGCCATCGTGAGGCTGTCGCCCATGGTGACGGCCACCATGGCGCCGATTACTGCCACCGCGCCCCATGCGGGCTTCGTGGCTGTCTGTCTCTGTGTGTTCATTTTGCTAATCGTTTTGAACATTAAACAAAAGACCCGGTACGATCTGTTGAGGTTCGATTAGCATTGATACCTTGCGGCCATTACTGGTACCGCGATCGTCCGAGTCTGATAACTCTATATTTCA
>Ga0310694_10006608_pt1 | contig 10957 bp, 8 predicted proteins | sample 174DNAGHGhighgp2_FD_203884 | JGI IMG/M metagenome (GOLD analysis project Ga0310694, IMG submission 203884) | Sheep rumen microbial communities from Palmerston North, Manawatu-Wanganui, New Zealand - 1742 DNA GHGhigh gp2 (v2) (version 2) | ecosystem: Host-associated > Mammals > Digestive system >... | reverse complement strand
CGAAGGCCCGCGCCTACGTGGACCGTCTCGTGGAGCTCTCGGGCGCGAAGCTCGGCATTCTCTCCATCGGCCCCGCCCGTGAATCTACAATCAGGATCGCGCTGTGAACCATATCGCGAAACGTACTTTGTCGGGGCTGATCGTCGGGGGCGGCGTGGTCGCGCTGTTCCTGTGGTGTCCGCTGCAGGCCGTCGTAGGGATCGTTCTGTGCCTTTCGTGTCTTGCGCAGCTGGAGTTCTACCAACTTGCGAAACGATACGAGCCGGTCACGTGGTTTGGCCTCCTTGCAGGCGCGGCGTGGATTCTTTGCACTGAATACTTGGATGCGATCCTGAATTCGGGACCGATGTGTTATTTTGCGCCATTCGCGTTCATCATCGCTTTCTTCGTGTTGTGCGCGCTGGTATTGTTCCGTCAACGGTACGCGAATCCGGTTGGAACGATTGCTTCGACCATGCTTGGATTCTTCTACGTGCCGTTTCTGTTTTCTTATATCCTGAAGATCATAGACCTCGGCGCCGCGCTTGATGCGCCGCGTACCGGGCTCTACACGCTTCTCGCTGTGATTGCCATGGCGAAGTTCTCGGATACGGGCGGGTTCGCGTTCGGCATGGCGTTCGGCAAGCACAAGATGTGTCCGTCGATTTCACCGAAGAAATCGTGGGAAGGGCTTGTTGGCTCGATGCTATTCGCTGCGGTCACCGCGTGTGTGTTTCTTGCCATCTCGCGTTATTACGGATGGGGCGCGGTCGTGAAAGTGTGGAACCTGCTGACGTACCCGCTGGCGGCCGCCGTCGGGGCGCTGATAGCTGTGATTGCAACGGTAGGCGACCTGATCGAGTCCCGCTTCAAGCGCGAGTGCGGCGTGAAGGACTCCGCCACGTTTATGCCGGCCGGGATGGGCGGGTTCCTCGACATGTTCGACTCGTTCCTGTTCATCCCCGCGCTCGTATATCACCCGCTTCTCTACACGAACATCCTATAGAAAGTTGCAACGTGAACTACGTTTACAAACGATCCGATTTCCGGCGTCCACCAGCCCAGCTGGAGCACGTGGACATGTCTCTTTCCTTCTACGATGACCGCGTTGAGGCGCGTGGCACACTCCACTGCCGCGCGCGCGAGGCCTTGCACGAGATCGCGCTTGACAGCGACGGAAAGAAGGTGGTGTATCCGCTTGACCGCGAATATGCGGCGGGCGAACGTTTTACGGTGGCGGTGGAGCATGTATCGCATCCAGACGACCGTCGGCTGGAGGGCATCTACCGCGACGTGACGCCGCCGGGGTGTCCGCAGCAGTACATGAGCCAATGCCAGCAGTACGGTTTCCAGCGCATCATGCCGGTAATCGACGACTGCACGGCGAAGTGTACGTTCCGCACCGCGCTTGAAGGCGATTCCCGCTACACGCACATGATCTCCAATGGAGACCTAGTCGAGAAAACCGATCTCGGCAACGGACGCGTCCGCGTAGTTTACGAGATGCGCCGTCCCATGGCCCCGTACCTTTTCCTGGCGTGTGCGGGCACGTGGGAGGTGCTGGCGGACGAAGTCGAATACCCCGATACGCACCGGAAGGTGAAGCTCGAATACCTCGTCCCGCCTGGCCACCTCGACGGCGCTCGCGAGCCGATGCGGATATTGAAGGAGTCCGTCCTCTTCCAGCACGAGCTTACCGGCTACGAATATCCATTTGAGGTGTACCGCACGATCTGCATGGAGAAGTCGCTCTACGGCGGCATGGAGAATACGGGCAACACCACGATCATCACCGAGGCCGCGCTCATCGACGCTACGCTTCCCGACCGTCGCCTCGTCTATTCCTATGGCGTAATCCCCCACGAATACGAACACAACCACTGCGGCAGCGGCGTCACGATGGAGAGCGTGTTCGACATGTGGCTCAACGAGGCGTACACCGTGAACGTGGAGCGCGCCTACCTCGCGCGGGTGTTCGGCGCGGACTACATGCGCCGCGACGAGATTTCGGGTCTGTGCGCGCGTGGCGGCGCATTCGCGGAGGAGGAGGCCGGAATGGCCGGCGCCGTCGTGCGGGAGGGCGTGAACGACCCTGATGATGTGGTGGACGCCATCACCTACGACAAGGCGCCAGAAGTGCTGAACACATTACGCAACCTCATCGGCCCTGACACCTACCGCGCCGCGTGGGACGAATATTTCCGCCGCTTCGCGGGCGGCAACGCGAACACGGACGATTTCCTCAGCGTGTTTTCAGAGGTGAGCGGACGCGACGTGCGCGCCCTCATTGGACCGTATCTCTTCTCCGTTGGGTTCCCCGAAATACGCGCCTCCTGGGAGTGGAAGGACGGACGCATGACCGTGCGTCTAGCGCAGAACCGAGAAAACGCCAAGTCGCCGTGCTTCACGGTGCCCGTAACGTGGGCGGCGGTGAAGGACGGCAAGGACGTTTCAAGCGGCGTGTTCACATTGGAGCCTGCGGATGCGGTGTCCGACTACACGGAGTTCTCCGCGCCATTCCCGGTCAAGCCCGATTTCATCAGCTGGAACCGCGGCGGCGCGTTCTACGGCGTACTTTCGCCGTCCGCCACGGAAGAACAGCTCGCATGCCAGGTGCGGACTGATCCCGACGGCGGCAACCGAGTCGAGGCGTTGGGGCTTCTGCGCGACAAGAACTGCGCCGATACGTGGCTTGCCCTCTACAAGGAAATCTTCGCCGACCAGTCGCTCGACCCAGGCCTCAAGAGTGAACTGCTCTCCATCCCCGCCGATTCCATCGACCGCTACCGCCGTGCGCTCGTGCGCGAGAACGTGCGTGAAATGCGCGCCTTGCGCCGTGCGGCCGCGCAGGCCATCGGCGTTGACGCGCTCGCCGCCGCGCTCAGAACCGGGGCAACGTGGTGCTTTCCGCTCGTTGACGCCATCAAGCACCGTGCCTGTCAGTCGCGCGTTCTCGACCTTCTCGCAGCGGCCAACGTGCCAGAGGCGTGGAAGGCCATCATCGGCTACTTGATGTTCTCCAAAAACGTCACCGCGCGTCTCAACGCGCTGCGCGCGCTCGTTGCGAGCGACGCGCCCGGCCGGAAGAATGTGCTGGAGACGGAGGGCGCACAGCTGCGTACGTCGCTGAACGGCTACATCTCCTACCTCGGGATTGTGGCCAGCGACCCCCATGCGGACGTTTTCGAGGCTATGGAGCGCGAGGAAAAGCGCGAAGGCTGGTCGATCACGCATCCCGGACTCAGCCGCGCGCTTTACTGTGGCTTTGCCGCAAACGGCGACCAGCTCTGGACGCCGCGCGGGCTCAAGTGGCTTGAGGAGACGCTCGTCAAGTACGCCGAGGTGAGCGAGTACAACGCGATACGCCTGCTTTCACCCGTCGCGGTGTGGAGGCGTTTCGAACCAGGGCTCCGCGCCGATGTGAAGGGACTCCTTGAGCGCGTCGCGGCGAAGCTGCCATGCGACCGCTACGCCTTCATAGGCGGAAAACTCTCCGCACTGCTCGCCTAGCTTTCGCAAGGGATAAAGCCTAAACTAAATTCTGTACAAACCACGCGTTACAGCATCGGCCAAAAACTTGCACGAGTGATGAAAGCGGCAGGACGGTATGATGGCTATTTGGGGCACGTCCCTTGTAATGTTGCATATTGTCGCCAGTAACGGGAATGGCTGCGTGGCGTTATTCGATTCAATTGAAAATCGCTGAAATCGCTTCTTGCATGGGGTAAGGGGATTTGGTATCATGTGTCCCATGAAAGCCATATTGTCTCTTATGATCGTACCAGCAGCCATAGCCGCGGACGTAGTTCCGCCAAACGAACCCGGAAGGATGCTCCCGCGTCCGGAGCCGCCGCCGGTGATCCGCGTCGTAGATTTGCGGGCGGACGAAAAGCCAGTGGATGTGAAGAAAGAAGAATCGGTCGTCGCCGAGAATGCCTTCTTCAAGCGCGTCAAGGCGAGCTTCGTATTCACCAATCCCAACTCCCGCGTGATGGCGGGCGAGCTGGAGTTTCCGATTCCAGATGGCGCGGTCGTGTGCGGATACGCGCTTGAGGTGAACGGCGAGATGGTGCCTGGCGTCGTCTGCGAGAAGGAGAAGGCGCGCGTAGCGTTTGAAAACGAAATCAAGAAGGGCATCGATCCGGGCATTGTGGAACAGGTGAAGGGTAACATCTGGAAGACGCGCATCTTCCCGCTCAACCCCAAGACTCCGCGCAAGGCCGATGTCGAGTACGTCGCCCCGAAGTCCGATGTCGCCAACGTCGCGCCTGTGTTCGAGAAGGACGGAGACGATTATTTTATCGCCAGCGTTTCAAGCGCCAGCTCGTTCGCGACTGTACACGAGCGGATTGCCTCGTTCGGACGGGGAGTGATCCTCTGGGACGCGAGCATGAGCGCGAAGCCGTTCGCCGGTGCATGGCGGGCAAAGCTCGAGGCGCTTCCAGAGAAGGGCGAGTGGACGTTCGTCGCGTTCCGCAACAAGCCCGAGTCGCATCGCCGTTTCAGCTCAAAGGCAGACTTGCTTGCAGCTGTTGACGCGCTCACGTACGACGGCGGCACGGACATCGCCCTCGCCGTCAAACGCGCAGGCGACGCTCCAACGCTTCTTTTCTCCGACGAGATCGACACGCTCGGTCTTGAAGAGCCGAAGTACGAGGAGATGCAGAACCTCGTCGTAGCCTCTCGCGACGGTACAGCCGCACGCGCCGTGGAGGTGAAGAAGCTTGCCAAGGGGCAGGAAAAGACCATGAACCTCACGCCCGTGGAGGGACGCCTGCTCGCGACGGTGTGGGCCGCGCGGCGCATGCAGGATCTCGCGTCGCAGTCGGACGCCCGCAAGGACGAGTTCCTTGCGCTTGGCCGCAAGTACGGCGTGGCGGGCCCCGGGCTTTCGCTCATCGTGCTAGAGCGCCTTGACCAGTGGCTTCAGTACAAGATCGAGCCGCCGGAGTCGCTGAGCATCCACGCGGAGTGGGTGAAGCGTCGTGCGGCCGAGGACGATCCCATCGCCGAGAAGAAGGCCAAGGCCGAGCACGAACAGCAGCTTCTCAGGTACTGGGAAGAGCGCGTCAAGTGGTGGAAGAATCCCAAGCCGCCTCGCAGGACGCCGAAGAGCGGACTCTTCGACGGCGTCGCCAACGCGTTCGGCGGGCAGCGCTCCGAAAGAAGGGTGGCTGCCAATATGGCCGTGGCGGATGAAGGCATGGCCGCACCAGAAGTTGCGATGGCGGCCCCCCGCGCAATGGCGGCGGCTGGAGCTGGGGAGGCGCGCATGGTTCAAAGGTCTGCCATGATGGAGAGAACCGCTTGTGCCAAAGCGTCCGCGCCGCGTGGCGCGGCGGGTTCCGGCACCGCTCCCACGGTGACGCTGAAGGCGTGGGATCCGACGACTCCGTACATCGATGCGCTGAAGTCCGCCGACAAGGGCGAGGCGTACAAGGTGTATCTCAAGGAGCGCGAGAAGTACGCGTCTTCTCCCGCGTTCTACCTTGATTGTGCGGGATGGTTCTTCAAGGCCGGCGACGCGGAGATCGCGGAGAGGATCATAACGAACCTTGCCGAGTTCAAGCTTGAGGATGCCGCGCTTTGGCGCACGATGGGATGGCGTCTCCGCGAGGCGGAGTGCTACGACCTTGCTGTCATGGTGTTCCGCAAGGTGCTGAAGATGCGCGGCGAGGAAGGGCAGAGCAGGCGCGACCTCGCCCTCGTCCTGATGGAGATGGGCAAAAAGAACCGTTCCGCCGCCGATCTCGAGGAGGCGATGAAGCTCTTTGCGGATGCCGCGTTCCACATCCGTTCGCGCCGGAGCGGACGCCGTGGCAACGACTTCCAGGTTTCGATAATAGCTTTGGAGGAGTTGAACGGGCTGATTTCGTGGATCGACGCGCAGACGTGGAATGACGGTGCAAAGCCGAAGGCGCCGGAGTTCGACTCCGCCTACCGCCGCGACCTGCCGATGAAGCTCCGCATCGTGATGAGCTGGGACGCCGACGAGACGGACATCGACCTGCACGTTCTTGAACCTAACGGCGAAGAGGCGTACTACGGCAACCGCCGCACTGCGGAGGGCGGGTTCGTTTCCGAGGATGTCACCACCGGTTACGGTCCAGAGGAATACTTGAAGAAGGAACTTGAGAGCGGCACGTACAAGGTGCTTTCCAACTACTTCGCGTCGCACCAGACCGCGCTTACCGGCGCGACCACGGTTACTGCGACTGTTTACACCGACTGGGGCACGGCGCAGGAAAAGCGCCAGGTGCTCACCCTTCGTCTTGACAAACCCAAATCCAAACATCTAATAGGAGAAGTATCTCTATGAACGATATTTCCTTGACTTGCACCGGATGCGGACGCAGGGATTTCATCTACGGACTCCTCGCCGCCAGCGCCGCCGCTGGATGCGCCACGCGGACCGAACTCAAGGAATTCTTCGCCGCGCTCCCAGCGCCTACGCCGGCGGGTGCGATTCCAGACAAGACGGGTGCCGTGAAGGTGCGCCTTGTTTTCTCGATCTGGGATGACGTGCAGGTGAAGAAGACGTGGCCCAACGCAGGCTTTGACTTCCGTCCCGTGATGAAGAACGTCGCGGACGCGCTCAACGCGGGCGTGAAGGGCGTGAAATTCGTGCCCGCGATGGCGTTCGACGCGAAGGGCGCTGCGGCGATCCTCGCCGAGGATGCGAAGGCGGGCGACGTGAAGGGCTATCTCGTGATCCAGATGAATTCGTGGCCGAACGCGCTTGGCGGAATCGCCAAGGCGGGCAAGCCCACGCTCTTCTGCTCGTTCCCGTATTCCGGCATTGGCGGATGGGACGTGCAGAACGCTGCGATGATTCGCAAGGGACAGAAGAACTACGCGTTCATGAGCTCGCTCGACTTCAACGACACCATCGGTGCCGCGCGTGCGTTCGAGACGCTGAAGGACGGCACGGGCGACGACTTCGTGAAGGCGGCGACGGAGTACCGTCTCGCGCACACTCCGCCCGAAACCGGCATCAAGCCCTGCGAGGGGCCGCTTGAATGCCTCTCCCCCGAAGAGACGCTTGCTGCTGTGAAGGGCAAGAAGATTCTCTCTGTCGAGGGCTATGACAAGAAGATCAAGGACAAGATCCTCAAGGACTTTGGCATCATCGTGGAGGACGTGAAGTTCGAGGAGCTGAACGCGGCGTGGGAGAAGGTGCCCGACGCGCTTGCGCGTGCGAAGGTCGCTGAATGGAAGCGTACGGCGCGGAAGATCGTGGACGTCTCGGATGAGACGCTGTTCGGCTGTGCGAAGCAGTTCTACGGGATGAAGGAAGTCCTGAAGGCGCACGGCGCCGTGGCGATCTCCGTCAACTGCCTCGGCGGCTGCTACACCGGTAAACTCCACGCCTACCCGTGCCTCGGTTTCATGGAGCTCCAGGACCTAGGGCTCTTCGGCACGTGCGAAAACGACATCCGCTCAACCGTGGCGATGGTCGTGTTCGGCGCGATGACGAAGGGACGCATGGGCTACATCTCTGACCCTGCGGTGGACAGTTCGCGCCGCGCGATGATCTTCGCACACTGCGTCGCCACGCGCAAGTTCCTCGGCGTGGATGGCGAGACATCGCCCTACGAGATCGAGACGCACTCCGAGGACCGCATGGGCGCGTCAGTACGCTCCATCGCGCCGCTGAATTACCCGGTCACGACCGTGCAGTTCCACTTCACGGGCAATGGCGGCACGGGCTGCGTGCTCGTGCAGACGGGTCGCACGTTCTCGAACGACCCCGACGACCGCGCCTGCCGCACGAAGATGGTGGTGGAGGTGACGGGCGACTTCGAGCGGTCGTACAAACTATGGGACCTCTGGGGCTGGCACCGCGTCACTTTCCTCGGCGACTTCAAGAAGGACGTCGAGGCGCTTGCGAAGAAGATCGGCTACCGCGTAATCTACGAGTCGTAGGACATCGCATCGTCGTATTTTGGAGAGAAATCAAAAATGACAATAACAAATGACATAAAGTATATTGGCGTCAACGACCACGAAATCGACCTGTTCGAGGGACAGTATGTGGTTCCCCTTGGCATGGCTTACAACAGTTATGCTGTGGTTGATGCGAAGATCGCCGTGATGGACACGGTTGACGTGCGCTTTGGCGAGGCGTGGCTCGCCAATCTCGAAGCGGCCCTTGGCGGACGCTTGCCCGACTACCTCGTGGTACAGCACATGGAGCCGGACCATTCCGCCAACATCGACCGCTTCCTCGCGAAGTACCCTGCGGCTACGGTCGTTGCGTCCGCGCAGGCGTTCAAGTTCATGGAGCAGTTCTTCGGTCCGGCCATTGCCCCGAACCGTCTGGTTGTCAAGGAAGGGGACGTCCTCGACCTCGGCGCGCACAAACTCAACTTCGTCGCTGCGCCGATGGTTCACTGGCCCGAGGTGATAGTGACGTACGATTCCACTGACAAGGTGCTTTTCAGCGCAGATGGATTCGGCAAGTTCGGCGCGAACGACGTGGAGGATCCAGAAGGCTGGGATTGCGAGGCTCGTCGCTACTACATTGGCATCGTCGGCAAGTACGGTCCACAGACTCAGGCGCTTCTCAAGAAGGCGGCTGGGCTGGACATACAGACTATATGCCCGCTGCACGGCCCCGTGTTGAAGGGCGAGGAAATCGCCCACGCCGTGAAGCAGTACGATACCTGGAGTTCCTACGGCGTGGAGTCGCCTGGCGTGTGCATCGCCTACACAAGCGTGTATGGCCACACCAAGGCGGCAGCGCTGCTCCTGAAGGAAGAACTCCTGAAGCGCGGCTGTCCGAAGGTGGCAATTGCAGACCTCGCCCGCGACGACATGCCAGAGACGGTCGAGGACGCCTTCCGCTACGGAAAGCTCGTACTTGCCACCACGACGTACAACATGGACTGCTTCCCTTTCATGCGCACGTTCGTGGAACATCTCACGGAGCGTAACTACCAGAACCGCGAAGTCGCGATCATCGAGAACGGTACATGGGCGCCCGCTGCGGCGAAGGTGATCAAGGGCCTCTTCGAGAAGTCGAAGGGCATTACGTTCGTCGAGCCCGTAGTCACGATCCGCAGTGCGCTTAACGACGCTTCGCGTGCGCAGCTTCTTGCGCTTGCGGACGCACTCGTCAAGTAAAGACGTGGCTCCCGCGGGGCGATGGACTTCACGATTGCAAGTTGCGCCGTGTGGCGGGCGTGCGAGACGGATGCCAAACCGGACGTTTCGTTCATCCCGCCCATGGAGCGCAGGCGCCTTACGGGCGTTGAACGCGCAGCACTGTCGGTCGCGTGGCGTGTGCGCCCCGATTGCGAGATACCGGTTGTGTTTGCCTCGCGCTGGGGCGAGATAGGCGTAACCGTCAGGCTGATGCAGCAGTTCCATGCGGAAGGGGAGATGTCCCCTGCCGGTTTTTCCGCGTCAGTCCACAACGCCGCTCCTGGTGCCTTTTCCCTGCTAACGGGAAACCACGCGCCATACACGGCGATTGCCGCGCGCGAACGTTCCCTTGAGGCCGGTCTCCTTGAAGTCCTGGCATTGGGGAATCCTGCGGTTTTCGTGTTTGCGGAGGAGGCCACGCCGGAATTCTATGTGCCGGAATTTGGTCCGCCTCAGAGTGCGTGTGCGCTCGCAGTGCGTTTGGAACCGGACGATGGCGGCGCGTGTTGTGCCGAGTTCAGAACGGCGGAGTGTCCGCCGGTGTCGTTCGACGCCGCAGCGGAGTTTTTCGAGGGCCGGTGCGGAGAATTGCCCGCGTCTTCGTTCATGCTTGTCCGGAGGTGACGTCCGTGACCGGAAGAGGCCGACTTTGGGTACGTCTGCCCCGCAGCGCACTTGCGGCGTTTTTCTTCCTGGCGTTCGGCCTTGGCGGGTTGTTGCTTGGCATAGTGTTTTTCCCGCTGCTTCTGTTGTTGGGCTCGGGACGACGTTCCGGGCGGGCAAGGCGCGCCCTCGTGCGTTTCTGCTACATGTTGTTCGTGAGCGTGGCGCGAATGACGGGATTGTTCCGCGTGGTGGCGTCGCCGGATGACCGCAGAAAGCTTGCCGCGCTGCATGGGTGCGTGGTGGTGGCCAACCACACCACGCTGATAGATGTCGTGATACTTCTCGCAATGCTGCCCGACGCCACTGCCGTGGCCAAGGCGGCGGCAGGTCGGAACTTCTTTTATTCCCGGGTCGTCAATGGAGCGTTCATCGTCAATGACGATCCCGCAGGAGTGTTGGATGCGGCGAAAAGGCTGTTGTCGGAAGGCGTGAACATCGTGATTTTCCCGGAGGGGACGCGCACTCCGCTGGATGCGCGGGAAAGAAAGCTCCGGCGCGGTGCCGCGCAGATGGCGCTTCATGCGGAAGCGCCGGTTCATTGCGTACGCATTGTAAGCGCCCCGCAGGTTCTGGCCAAGGGGCAGCCGTGGTGGGATGTAGCCGATCACGTAATCACGTTCTCTTTGTCGGATATGGGAGAGATTCCTGCGGAAAAGTATTCCGGCGAGGTGTTCCACTCTGCGGCAGTGGCACTTACAGAGCGCATCCGCGCAAGATTATTCCCGTGATGAAAGGTCGTCCGGCGCACCGCTGAGGAAGATGCTGGACGCCGGCCACCATGGCGTGAAGCTCACGCCAGAGGAGCGTGAGCGCCTGATCCTCTGGATGGACTCCAACGGACAGTACATCGCGCACGACACCGACGCAGAAGCGCAGCGCGACGGCAAGATCGTCAAGCCCTCGCTTGAGTAACTCTTGTCACTTCGTGGCAAATGACTGAATGTGGGACCGCCAGTTAAGTACTTGCGCAAGTGGGCTGGATTTGGTAGAATACGCGCCATGAAACACGTCAACATCCTAATGTGCGGCTGCGTGTGCGCGGCCATGTCCGCTTATTCGTTCGAATGCTCTCCCGCCGTCAAGGCGAAGGCGAGGGACTTCATCGACAACGAGAAGCAGTTCCACCTTGGATTCCTCCCGACGGAGCAGTCCAATCCGATCACGG
>Ga0310694_10006607_pt1 | contig 10959 bp, 13 predicted proteins | sample 174DNAGHGhighgp2_FD_203884 | JGI IMG/M metagenome (GOLD analysis project Ga0310694, IMG submission 203884) | Sheep rumen microbial communities from Palmerston North, Manawatu-Wanganui, New Zealand - 1742 DNA GHGhigh gp2 (v2) (version 2) | ecosystem: Host-associated > Mammals > Digestive system... | reverse complement strand
GGCAGAATGGCGTTCACGGCATCGGGATCCGCTTCCCAATTACCGTCTCTTATGTCTGCACTTGATGAGGCTGATGCGGTACTCGTTACGATCCACGACCGCCCTCTTAAGACAGTTCTCGGCGAGTATACATACGTGATCGAGTGCGAAGGCCTTACATACGAAGAATACTGTCAGATCGTCTCCGGCAGTACTCTTGAATTCCGTTTCCTCGGAAGCTTTAACTCAACTGTTTCTTAAGCTTATAAGTCGCGCGCTGCAGGGAAGCCGTATGCGGATTCTGCGCTCGTTACTGCGCGTATTATAGCTTCGCTTATAACTTCTGCCGCAAGGGTGCCGACTACTTCCTGATCTGCCTTCAGATCGCCTGCAGATACGGCATAAACCGTGTCGCCGTCGAAAGATGTATGTACGGGTCTTATAGACCTTGCAAGGCCGTCCTGGCACATTCCTGCGATCTTGCACAGGTGCACCTTCTCGAAATACGCATTGGTAATAAGCACCGCGAGCGTTGTGTTCATCTTCGACAGCCGGGCAAACCGGTCGCTTACTACTTTGATGCTCTCTTCGATGTACTGCGGTGAACTTCTGAATGTATGCTTGTCTTCCTTTAGAAGTCCCGCGATCTGCTTTCCGGTCTTCCAGTCGAATATGTCGCCCAAGGCATTAAGTGCGACTACTGCACCCACCTTAAGACCGTGATTATCGACGGCATAACTTCCGATTCCGGTCTTCATGCAGTAATCCATGCCGGCGATCTTGCCGACTGTCGCGCCGCAGCCTGCGCCGAAGTTGCCGTCCTTATAGTTAGGTGCCTCCATCGCGATGCGGCACGCCTCATAGCCCATCTTCTCGTCAGGTCTTACGAACCCTTCGCCGACAGTAAGGTCAAACAGCGCCGATTGAGCTACAAGCGGCACCTTGGTGACGCCGACATCGAAGCCTATGTTCTGCTCTTCAAGATACTTCATAACTCCGCTTGCAGCCGACAGACCGAAGGCGCTGCCGCCGCTTAAAGTGATGCCGTGGATTACATTTGCAGCAGTGAGAGGATCAAGAAGCGTGCTCTCTCTTGAAGCAGGACCTCCGCCGCCGACATCAAGTCCCGCACGCATTCCCTCAGGTCTTATAAAAACGGTGCATCCGGTGCCCGCATTCGTATCTTCGACCTGACCGATACGGATGTCGCTTACGTCCTGGATCCTGATCTCGTCCATGCTGTCCTCCTTCTTATAGTATAGCAGTAAAAGCCGGAGACAGAACCAGAGACACTTTTCGCAAAATGTCTCTACTTTTGTCACTGAGGGCTTCGTAGTGACAAAACCAGTGACAATTTCAAGAAAGTCTCCACTTTTGTCTCTGAGTGGCGTTTGGAGGGGCTGGCGGCTGTTATAATGTAAAAAAGGAGGTGAACCATGGGCATCATAGATATCTCACAGGAAGTATTCACATGTAACGTTTTCCCCGGCGATCCGCAGCCTGTTATGACGCGCGTCATGAGCATCGAAAAGGGCGATATCTGCAACCTTACGAAGTTCGAGATGTGTGCGCACAACGGCACACATGTGGATGCGCCGTACCATTTCGAGAATGACGGCAAGACGATAGACGAAGTCGGTCTTGTTCCTTATGTGGGAGACTGCTTCGTGGCTCATCACGACGGCGATATTACGGCTGACGCGGCGCAGGAGATAATCTCCAAAGCTCAGGCTGCAGGTGCGTCGCTGAGGATACTCGTGGAAGGTGACGCGATCATGACCGAAGAGGGTGCACGAGTTTTCGCGCAGACTGATATGCTTCTGTACGGCAATGAGAGCCAGACCGTGGGTCCCGTGGAGGACGCAAGTGCAGTGCATCACATCATGCTCGGAAAGGGCATCTGCCTGCTCGAGGGCGTGGTCCTGAAGGGCGTTAAGGAAGGGAAGTACTTCTTAAGCGCGGCACCGCTTAACTTAGGGGGGTGCGACGGAGCTCCGTGCAGGGCATACCTTATAGATCAGAACTGAATTCAGATCACTCATCAGCCGGCTCGGGGACTATCCCGAGCCACTGTTTTTTATACTCTCTCGGGGACTGCCCGAAGAACTTCTTGAAGGTCTCTGACATGTAGCTTACACCGTTGAAACCTGTCATGTCGGCGATCTGCTTCAGGGTGTAATTTCCTGAGCGCAGGTGCTCTGCGACCTTACGTGCGCGAAGGTGCATCAGGTAATTGATAGGCGACTCGCCGACGAACTGGTTGAACAGGTTGTTGCACTGTGACTTGCTTACATTACCCGCGCTCGCGATCTGTTCAAGCGTTATCGACTCTTTATAGTTAACATTCATGAAGTGCAGCATGGTCTTGAATGACATCATGCGCGGATCGTAGTTCGTATCCTCGGGACGCGGACCGTAGTCCGCGGTCTTCTTCATGATAAGATCCCACATCAGGAACAGCCTCTTCGTGACCTCGAAGGCGTTGTGACGGTAGTCGGGAAGGTCGATCATCAGGTTATAAAAATCCTTGGTATAAGTGTTGATATATCTGAATCGCATGAACGGCAGATCCGGGTTGTCGATGATAGGGCGGATCGCTTCCATCTCAACAGTTACGGAAGACATCAGAATAGAAGGGTGGACAACGAAGATGACATACTTCGCAAGCTGCCCGTCGAGCGACATGCTGTAGTGGATCTGATTGGAGTTAACGATGATGGTGTCGCCCTCACGGAGTACGAGCGTGCGGCCGTTGACGGAATATGCCATCGTGCCTTCTCTTACGGTTACGATCTCAAGATCTTCGTGGTAATGGGGGACGCGCTCCCAGGTGCAGTTAGGCTCGATCCAGCCGTCGTATATGTATGAGGGAAATGAAGGATTATCGTAGTTTACGACTTCCGAACCGTCGTCACGCTTTATTATCAGCCCCATCTGTTCGACATTCATAACTATCTTTGTTCTCCTTGTATAAAACTATAACAATCTTCTATTACTGTGGAATATAGTTATCAAAATCGGCTATAAACACACTATTTTTATAACTATAACACCAATATACTGATTGCAGAACAACAAAACAAGAGAAATTGGGAGGCAATTATGGAAGATCAGGCTTTGGTAATGAAGAATGTCTGCAAAGATTTCAAGGTGCTTAACCGTCACGAAGGTTTGAAGGGAAGCATTCAGGATCTTTTCTCACGTGACTACAAGACCATAAGCGCGGTCAAGGACGTGTCACTTGAAGTCGCAAGGGGAGAGATCATCGGCTACCTCGGACCTAACGGTGCAGGTAAGTCCACTACCATCAAGATGATGACAGGCGTACTTGAGCCTACATCCGGCGAGATCCTCGTCAACGGCAAGGTGCCTTACAAGAACAGAACAGAGAACTGCGAGAACATCGGAGTTGTTTTCGGCCAGCGTTCACAGCTGTGGTGGTCGCTGCCGCTCATCGAGTCCTTCAAGCTCCTGCGTGACATCTATATGGTTCCTCAGCAGCAGTACGAGGACATGATCGAGTTGTACCGCTCGCTCGTCGATATTGAGCCCATCATCAACAAGCCCGTGCGTCAGATGTCCTTGGGTCAGAGAACACTCTCGGACATACTCGCGGCGTTCATCCATAACCCCGCGATCGTCTTCCTCGACGAGCCGACCATCGGTCTTGACGTATCGATGAAGGACAAGATCCGTGCGCTCATCAAGGGTCTTAATAAGGAGAAGAACACAACAGTAATTCTCACGACTCACGACATGGGTGACGTCGACGCGCTCTGCCGAAGGATCGTCATCATCGATAAGGGAACGAAGATCTACGACAACGATATCGAGCACCTGAAGGGCTACTTCGGTTCCTACAGAACACTGCACATGAAGCTTGCAGACGACACATGGGAGCAGATGCTCATCGACGAGAAGACAACTGACGTTATGCAGGTCATCACAGAGAAGCAGAAGGTCACGAAGATCAAGGACATCCGTCTTGAGGAGATCTCCACGGAGGAGGTCATCAAGAAGATTTACGAAGGAGAAGCAGTATGAATCCGCGAAAACTATTAGCACTGACACGTGCGGGCATAATGGAGTCGCTGCACTACAGGCTCGGTACATTCGTTACGCTGTTCGCGAACCTCATTTATCTCGTACTCGTGTACTACCTTTGGAAGGCTATCTACGCGTCCTCGGGAGTAGATGTGGTTAACGGCATGACATTTACCGATACGATGATCTACCTGATCCTCGCGACAAGTTTGTTTAACTTCCTCGAGATGTTCGTAGTCTGGGATATGAGCCGTTCGATACAGTCGGGCAAGATCATACTCGATCTGCTCAAGCCTTTGAAGTTCAGAACATATACATTCTGGAGTTATTCCGGAAGCCATGTGGTCTCGTTCATCATGACGTTCATACCGACATTCATCATCGTTATGATCATCACCAAGGGCGCGATCCCGATGGGGCTTAACCTCGTGTACTTCCTGATCTCGACTCTGTTCGCGCTTATCGTGAACTTCAATATCGAGATGATAGTCGCGACGATCTGCCTGTACACTGAATCTACATGGGGTATCAACATCGTGAAGGAGACTATCGTACTGCTCCTGTCAGGTGCGTCCATCCCTCTCGCATTCTTCCCGGAGAAACTGAGAGCGGTGGTTGACTTTATGCCTTTTCGCGCAGTGTATGACATCCCGCTCACGATCCTGCTCGAGAAGAACGGCGCCGATACTTTGCAGGGATTACTTCCCATGTTCGGTTTCCAGCTCATATGGATCGTTATCCTGACTGCTGCAGGCTCGCTGTTCTGGAACTGCTCGGTGAAGAAGATCACCGTGAACGGAGGCTGATATGGAAAAGAAGAAAAGAGGCTTCAGTTTCTACGCTGACATATACAGAAAGATCCTCGTGCAGGATCTGAAGACAAAGATGAGTTACCGTGCCGACTTCATCATATCCACCATCGGTATGATCATGGTCAATCTGTCGGGCTTCATAACGTTCCTGATCCTTTTCAGAAACTTCCCGACGATCAACGGCTGGGATTACTACCATATGCTGTTCCTGTACGGATTCTCGCTGGTTGCCCTGACACCCGTGCAGTGCTTCTTCGACAATAACTGGAATTTGAGATTCATGGTAACGAGCGGCGACTTCATCAAGTACTGCTTCCGCCCCGTGAATGTGTTCTTCTACTTCATGTCGGAGGTGTTCGACGTAAAGGGATTGGGTCAGCTCGCATTTGGAATAGGCACGCTGATCTACGCATGGGCGCATATCGGGATCCCGGTAACGGCACTTACTATCGGCAAGCTCATCGTGTTCCTGCTTACGGCTTCGCTGTTCATGATCGCATTGATGAACGCGGCTGCGGCGACATGTTTCTGGATCCGTAACTCGGGCTATGTAATGGTTATCATGTTCAGGTTCAAGGACTTCGCGAAGTACCCGTCATCCATCTTCTCCGGTATATTCAAGTTCCTGTTCACGTTCATCATCCCGATCGCGTTCATAGCGTACTATCCGAGCCTTGTTATCCTCGATCCGGATAACGTGCCGCTTCTGTCCTGGCTGTCGCCGTTCATCGGCATCCTGTTCTTTTGGTTAAGCTATAAGTTCTGGATGCTCGGTGTGCGTAAGTACGACTTCACAGGCTCGTAATCAAGCCAATGACCTCCTAACCACCCATAGCAGTCCCTTCCTGACGGGAGGGGCTGTTGTAATGTTACAATTTTCATAATTTATTAAATTATTTTTATGGTCATGGTATTATGTTCTCTGTTAAAGAACGGAGGAGAAAAAGAAATGGGTTTACTGGATTCTTTAAAGAACATGAAAGATCAGGTTGTTAAGGGTACTTCGACACCCGAGCCTGTCAAGGAGGCTCCCGCTGCAGCTCCCGTAAAGCCTAAGGCCGCTCCTGCACCTGCTCCCAAGGATCAGATCAGATCCAAGTTCGGCGATAAGATGCCTTATTACGATCCTGAATTCGGAGCTCTCGAGGTCTCATTCAACGGCTTTGCTGAGGTTAAGTCTGAGAGCTGGGCTAAGGATTCCAAGGGAAGCGAGTTCATCGCAAGCGTAATCACTTCAACTATTAAGAAGTCGATTATGGATCTTAGTAATCAGAAGGTATCCTACAAGGATCTTCCCAGAAATATCACGCAGATCCGTCAGGCTTGTAATGACGTTCTTAAGGAGAAGAATATCGAGCCTTTGTCTGTAAGTATCGCTACTATCACTCTCACTCCCGAGAGCAAGCAGAAGATTCAGGCTTGATCTAAGATTCCGAATTAGAAAAATTCCCGCTTTTTTGCTTTGAAAACGCAAAAGGCGGGAATGTTTTTTTGAATTTTTACTGTTAAATCACTGCTGAGGCTTCTTTGTAGCCCCGAATATTATTACTGAAGCGCCCACAAGAGTACAGATAATTCCTATTACGAGGAGTATCTGTCCCGATGATGAATTGTCGCTTATGTAGTAGGGAACTATCATTGCTGCGAGGTCGTGAGGGGTAAATCCCGCTGCCGCCATGGCTTCCTTCGCGAACTTGATCTGATTGTCGTCCATCTTCTGAAGGTAGCCGTCTACGTGGATCGTAACAGTGTTATACTCCGTATCGCCGCTTCGGTCGCGCCACCACATTACTGTATTGTTCACGATCGTGTCCGCCGTGTCGAAGTCACCCGAGGAGCGGTTGATCTTAACTCCGATGACTCTGTCCATTCCGTAATAATTATTGGACTCGTGAGTTATATGAGGCATCAGGTAATCGCGTGCAACTTCAGTTCCGTTGTCTGTAGTAGTCATGTACTGACCTATGAGGACATCCACGTCCATTTCGACGTGCTGACCGTTATGAAGCTGATTCCAGTCCATGTGTGTGTCGTTAAGATCGATAGGATCGGCGTTGATTCTGACAAGACCTACGATGCCCATGATAAGAATAACGATTCCGAGTATGCTTATGAGGGCTCCTCTTACGATTGTAACTGCCTTGGGCTCTTTAAATATAGTGAACATTCCGAACATATTAATTTCCTTGCAAGAATTATTTTCGCGTGGTGAACTCACCCGTAACGGTGTTGATTATAGCAAATACACACGTTCCTATGGGCGTGCCGTCCTGATAAGTCGAGAAGACATCGCAGGAGATGACGTTTCTTTTCTTGGCGATCTCCTTCACGGGCGTGTGACCTACTACCTGCGTGTACTCATGCTCACCGTACATCTCCTCTTCGGAGTACTGAGGTCTGAACCATAACGGAGATTCCTGCTGCCACATTATGTCGCGCCCGAGTCTGTTTATTGAACGTATCATTCTGTCGACATCACCCCAACGGTCCGTCTCGACGTAGAGCTTCATGAATCTTACTGTCAGCCCGCCGTGCATGAACAGGGTGTTGTCGATCCTGTGTATGAACGCGATCTGACCCATGGAAGGAAGGCCCGCTTTAAGCCTGTTAAGCTTATTGTTGACGGTGCTTATCGCGTACGGGGAGAAGCCCGTCTCCATGCAGTCCCACACGTAACTTAAGTCGTGGTTGCCGTAGCACCACAGCGTATCGGGGTGCTCCTGCACGAAAAGTATCGCTCTGTCGAAAGTCTTCTCGTAGAGCTCTATCTGATACTCTTTCTTCCAGTCGTCCGGAAGGTCCATAAGGCATACTGCTCTGTCGGCTGCACCTTCGTGAAGCAGCTCACTCGCGCGGTCGAATATCTCGGGCTTTAAGTGTATGTCAGGGATAACCAGAACTTTCATGAATATATTATAGCATCTCGCTTTCTGCCTTGACTGTTAAACGGCGTAATTCTATAATCGTGGCGATTTAAAGCAATCAGGAGACAATTTGAAAGATTCCGGAAGAACAACAGCAAAGAAGATACTTGCGGTCATCATATCGGTGTTGATGGCATCTGTTTTGCTGTTCTCTGTTTTCTATATCGCTGCGGAAACTGATCACGAGTGTGAAGGTGCGCACTGTCAGGTCTGCGAATGTATCGAGATCTGCGCGGGACTCCTTCAAAGATTCGGATTCGGGTCCGAGCACACTTTGGTTGCCGCAGCTGCAGTCTTTGCTCTGATATCGGTCATCTTCTGTTATGAGGAAGTCAGATCAGAGAATACTCCCGTTACACTTAAGGTCAGACTTAATAATTAATACCTCACGTTTGAACTGAACATATATCAACAGTACAAACGGAGGTTTTATCATGAAGAAAATCTTATCTATTTTTGTTGCCGCTGTTATGGCGGCAGGCATGTTCACGGCATGCTCAACTTCAACTGAAGAGAATGTGGAAGCAAGCGGAAGGCTGCAGATCGTAGCAACAATCTTTCCCGAATATGACTGGGTAATGAATGTATTGGGCGACGAGGCGGGCAACGCCGACGTCACTATGCTTCTTGATTCCGGCGTTGATCTTCACAGCTTTCAGCCTACTGCGGACGACATCATGAAGATCGCGACATGCGACATGTTTATCTATGTCGGTGGCGAGTCTGACGAATGGGTAGAGGATGCGCTTTCCGAGGCTGTTAATCCCGATATGGTCGTTATCAATCTGCTCGACGTACTCGGCGATTCGGTAATGGAAGAAGAACTCGTTGAGGGCATGGAAGGCGAGGAAGAGGAAGAAGGACCCGAGTACGATGAGCATGTATGGCTGTCGCTTCGTAATGCAGCGGTTCTGACTCAGTGTATAGCCGATCAGCTCTGCGTTATCGATCCTGCCAACACGGATGCATACACAGCCAATGCCGCTTCTTACATCGAAGAATTAAACGAACTCGATGCAGAGTATTCTTCGGCTGTTGAAGAAGCAGATGTAAACACGCTTCTGTTCGGCGACAGATTCCCTTTCAGATACATGACAGAGGATTACGGGCTTGATTACTATGCTGCTTTCGTCGGCTGTTCTGCCGAGACTGAAGCGAGCTTCGAGACGATCATGTTCCTCGCAGGAAAGGTCGATGAGTTGGGCCTTAATACAGTACTTACTATCGAGGGTACGGATCATAGAATAGCCGAGACTGTTGTGGAGAATACGGCATCTTCCGATCAGCAGATCCTGTCGCTTGATTCCATGCAGTCCGTTACGGCAGAGGATGTCGCGAACGGTGCTTCCTATATAGAGATCATGAGAAGCAACCTTGATATCTTAAGGCAGGCTCTGCAGTAAGGAGGTTCGTATGGCTCTGATCACCGTAAAGGATCTGTCGCTCGGATATGATAAGACCGTCATCGCAAGCGGGATTAACTTCGAAGTAAATGCGGGTGATTACCTGTGCATAGTAGGAGAGAACGGTGCAGGCAAGACGACTCTCATGAAGACTCTCCTCGGGCTCAAGGAGCCTGTGGGCGGACAGATCATCAGAGGTGACGGGCTTAGGCGTAACGAGATCGGTTATCTGCCGCAGAGTACTGATGTACAGAAAGACTTCCCGGCATCCGTGACAGAGATAGTTCTGTCCGGATGCCAAGGACGCTGCGGCCGCCGGCCTTTCTACAATAAGTTCGAGAAGTCACTTGCGCAAGAGAACATGGAGCGCTTAGGTATATCTCATCTGGCATCCCGCTGCTTTAGTGAATTGTCGGGAGGGCAGCAGCAGAGGGTATTGCTCGCGCGTGCTTTGTGTGCGACGCGTAAGGTGCTTCTCCTCGACGAACCCGCGGCAGGACTTGATCCTGACGCGACAGAGCAGATGTATTCGCTTATAAAGGATCTTAATGATGAAGGTGTGACGATCATAATGATCTCGCACGACATCGGGGCGGTGAAGAAATATGCGGACAGTATCCTCCGTATCGGAGGTGATGCTTCATGATCGATAAGCTTGTGATGTATATGCAGTTTCCTTTCGTGCGGTATGCTCTCATCGTAGGTGTGCTGATCGCACTGTGTTCATCGCTTCTGGGAGTAACGCTGGTGCTGAAGAGATTCTCTTTTATAGGAGACGGACTGTCGCATGTAGCTTTCGGCGCGATGTCGGTCTCGGCTGTTCTCGGGCTTACGAATGATATGATGATCGTACTCCCGGTCACGGTCTTAAGCGCGGTACTACTTCTTCGCACGGGCAGGAATGCGAAGATCAAAGGTGACGCCATGATCGCAATGATATCTGTCGGCGCGCTCGCGTTCGGTTACCTTCTCATGAATATATTCTCGACGTCTTCGAACCTCACGGGAGACGTATGCAGCACGCTGTTCGGGTCGACTTCGATACTTACCCTTACGCAGGCTGAAGTGTGGATATGCGTGGCGCTGTCGGTCGCGGTTGTGATCATATTCGTGCTGTTCTATAACAGGATATTCGCAGTGACTTTTGATGAGGATTTCGCACGGACGGCGGGCACAAATGCGGACCTTTATAACCTTCTTATCGCTGTGGTGATCGCGGTCAATATAGTGCTCGCGATGAACCTCGTAGGATCGCTTCTTATATCCGCGCTTGTTATATTCCCGGCGCTGTCGGCGATGAGGTTATTTAAGAGCTTTAAGTCGGTCACTGTAAGCTCTGCTGTGCTGTCGGTCGTGTGCGCATTGACGGGGCTTATCGTGTCGATACTTGCGGGGACACCTGTCGGTTCCACTATCGTGGCGGCAGATGTTGTGATGTTCGGTATATGTTTTCTGATCGGATCTGTAAGGGGGAGAATAGTATGAGAAGAATTATTGCAATGAGTCTCGTAATGAGTGTGATGATTATGACTTGCGGCTGCGGGAGCAGCTCTGAAGAGACGTATCCGTCCATGACAGCATATAACGCTGTCCAGGGCATTTATGAGACCGCCGTGACCATGCCTTCACAGTCGCAGCCGGTAACTGCCGAGATGGCTTTCGTTAACGGCGAGAACGGTATCGATATTGATCTTACCGTCTTGTCTTCGACTATGGTCTATTCTTTTGTTTACTGCATGGTAACGACTCCCGAAGAATACCGCGGTATGGTCGTTAAGATGAGCGGTGTGTCGGCGT
>Ga0310694_10006604_pt1 | contig 10960 bp, 8 predicted proteins | sample 174DNAGHGhighgp2_FD_203884 | JGI IMG/M metagenome (GOLD analysis project Ga0310694, IMG submission 203884) | Sheep rumen microbial communities from Palmerston North, Manawatu-Wanganui, New Zealand - 1742 DNA GHGhigh gp2 (v2) (version 2) | ecosystem: Host-associated > Mammals > Digestive system >... | reverse complement strand
CCGCGCATCGGCCATCGCATCGTCGCGGTCACGCGCGCCGGGAAGTCCGCGCGCCACGTCACCCGCATGGGCGGCGATCCGATAGGCGATGCACCCGCGATGCACCTCGTCGCCGTCCGGCAACCCAAGATGTTCTGCTGGCGTCACGTAGCACAGAAGCGACGCGCCGTAGGTCGCCGCCGCCGTCGCGCCGATGGCGCTCACGATGTGGTCGTAGCCGGGCGCAATGTCGGTGACGACCGGGCCAAGCACATAGAAAGGCGCGCCCTTGCAGACTTCCTGTTCGCGTTCCATGTTCATCTGGATCTGGTTGAACGGCACATGCCCCGGCCCCTCTACCATCACCTGAACGCCTCTCGCACGGCAGCGCTCCACCAGCTCGCCCAGCACATCCAGTTCGCCGAACTGCGCCGTGTCCGAAGCGTCCGCAAGGCAACCCGGGCGCATCCCGTCGCCGAGCGACACCGTCACGTCATGCTCCGCCAGAATGTCCATCACTTCGTCCCAGCGCGTGTAGAGCGGATTCTCGGCCTGGTTCTCCATCATCCACTCCGCCATGATCGACCCGCCACGGCTGACGATCCCCATCTTGCGCTTCATCGCGGCTGGGATGTGCTTCAGGAGAAGCCCGGCATGGAGCGTCATGAAATCGACGCCCTGTTCGGCCTGTTCGCGGATTACGCCGATGAGTAGCGACGGATCCATGTGCGGGATATCGCCCTTCAGGCGCGAAATCGTTTCATATACCGGCACCGTGCCAAGCGGTTTCGGCGAGGCGTCAAGCATCCCCTGACGGATCGCCTTCACGTCCTCGCCCACCGAAAGGTCCATCACGAAATCGGCGCCTGCCTTGAGCGCGATGCCGAGCTTCTCCAGCTCGTCCCCCTTGCCGGAATGCGTCACGCTGCGGCCGAGGTTCGCGTTGATCTTCGTGGTGAACATCCGCCCCACGCCAACAGGGCTGCAGTTCGCATGGTGGATGTTGAGCGGGATTACGGCGGTTCCGTCCGCCACAGCGGCGCACACCTTTTCGATGGCGACTTTCTCTTCGGCGGCGACTGTTTTCATCGCCTCGGTGATAATGCCCTTGCGGGCTGATTCAAGCTGTGTCATTTTCCGCAGATTTCCTTGAATGTGGGCAGGATGGCGTCAAGCCAGATCTGGTAGCCCTTCTCGTTCGGGTGGAGCAGGTCGTTCATTACTTCCCGCGTGAGCTGGCCTTCCGCGTTGAAGAACTTCTGGTTGAAGTCGAGCCAGCGCACCGTCTCGCCATCGGCGAACGGCTTGATGAGCACATTGACTGCCTCGTTCTTCACGCGGATCGGATCGTCAGACTTCTCTCTGCACGGGAAGATGGGCATGAGCACGATCTTCGACTCGGGATGTTTCGCGCGCATGATGCCGATGATGCGCTTGATGCCTGCCGCGATTTCCTCCGGCTTCACGGACTTGTCGTGGTGACTGTTGTTCGTGCCGATCATCAGCGTGAAGAGCTTGGCCTTGTAGCCTTCCAGCTCACCGTTCTCCATGCGCCAGATTACGTGCTGCGTCCTGTCGCCGCCGTAGCCAAGATTCAGGATGCGGTATGTCTCCTTCAGCTTCGCGAAGAGTTCGCGTCCTTCGCCGCCCTTGCGCTCCCAGCGGTGCGTGATCGAATCGCCCACCATCACAATGTCATATTCAGCGCCGCCGTTGTCGGATATCTCGTTGCGCTTCTCCAGGCAGCGCGTATCCCACCAGTTGCCCTTCGGAAAACACGCCACCGGTTGCGCGGCCATCGGACCATCGCAGATGTAGCCACGCGGATAGGACGGCCACACCGACGGGATGACCTCTTCCGGCACGGCCTGCAGCGCCGCATCGATCAGCGGCAGCACCGCGCTCGCCCAAATCTCGTAGCCGCGCGAATTCGGATGCAGCAGGTCTGGGAACACCTCGCGGCTGAGTCGTCCCTGCGCGTCGAGGAACTTGTCCGAGAAATCGCACCAGATGACTTTCTTGCCGTCCGCAAACTTGGATATCTCCTTGTTCACCACCTCGTTGCGGCGACGGATTGGATCGCTGTCGTCCCCGCCACGCGGAAAGATCGAGGTGAGTATCGTGCGCGCTTTCGGCTGCTTCTCGGCGATGACGTTCAGGATTTCGCGGATGCCGAGAATCGTATCGACTGGCGGCTCCTGCTCGAACGGGAAGTGCCCGCTGTTGTTCGTGCCGATCATGAGCAGAATGCACTTCGCCTCGTAGCCATCCAGTTCGCCGCCCTCCGTCAGGCGCCACAGGACATGTTCGGTGCGGTCGGCGCTCGTACCGAGGTTCAGCGCCTTGTGCCTGCCTTCGGCGAAGTACTTCTTCCACTGCGCCTTGCCATGCGTTTCCCAGAAGTGGGTGATGGAGTCGCCGATGAACACCACCTTTGCGCCGCCGTTGGTTACGGCAGCCATCTTTTCGATGTGGCGTTTCATCTGCCAGCAGTTGGGATCGCCGTTCCAGGCAGTCGGCGTGACTGCACGAATGGCAGCGAATGCGGAGGTGAGCGAAAGACCGCAAACGCCCGCAAGAACAAATCTATTCATTTTCATGGATGCTAATTATACCACATAACAGACACATCGGCACACGATACGGTTATCGGCATCCAGCAACGCACAAAAACGGGAGTTCTTCGCCCTATGTTGCTGAACCGAAACCGGAAAGCAGGTCGGATAGGGCGGGATCCTTTTCGGCGACCTCCTCGGGAGCAAGGCCGTCGATCTCGTGGGGAAACACAATCCAGTCCCGCCCCACATCCTGCACGAAATAGTCGGGCTTCAGGTTGGTGACGTTCTTCTCCGGCTTCCAGTACACGCACGCCAGACGCATCTCGGCGCCTATGGCGTCCATGCGCGCCTTTACTGCAGCCGCCGTCTTCCCTGTGTCGAAGACGTCATCGATGACGAGCACTTTGTCGCCTTTGCGGAACATGCCGAACACGATATCGCCATGCGTGAACACCACTTCACCTTTGTTCTCGCCGATACCCGTATAGCTGGCGCACTTGAGCGGAACATGCTGTACACTCCAGCCGGTCACCTTCAGGAACTCGTGGATCGCCACCGCCACCGGCGCACCGCCACGCCACAGCCCCACAAGAAAATCAGGCCGCCAACCGCTTTTGCGGACCATCGCCGCCAGCTTCCAGTTGTCATGCAGGTATTCCGTCGCGTTGATGTAGTGCTTTTCGGTCATGCCTTATCCTTGAAATCACTCTTGAAATCCGCCACCGACTTGCGGGAGCGAGCTTTCATGAACATCCTGAGCGGCGCACCTTCCAGCCCAAACCGCGCACGTATCGCCTTCTCGATGTACGACTTGTATGCCGGCACCACCAGCTTGGGATCGTTCACGAAGAGCCGTATGGTGAGAGGGTCTGTCCCCACCTGAAGCCCGTAATACACCTTCAGCCGCTTGCCGTTGCGCATCGGCGCGAGGGTCTTCTTCGTGGCGACTTCTATGGTGCGGTTCAGCACACCTGTGGGCATCTGCGTCTTTACGCTGGACGCTACCGCGTCGATTGCGTCCACCGTGCGGCGGATGTTGTATCCGCTTTTCGCCGAACAGTACACCACCGGCGCGAAGGAAAGGAACGGCATCATCTGACGAATCACATCCGTCGCCTCGTTCTCAACAATCCCCTTCTCCTGCGCGAGATCCCACTTGTTCATGAGTATCACGCACGCCTTCTGTGCATCGATGATCTTGCCCGCGATGCGCATATCCTGCCGGGTGGGGCCTATCTCGCTCTCCATCATAAGAAGGACTACATCCGCCTCCTCAATGGCTTTTTCGCTGCGGAACAGCGAGAAGTTGTCCACGCTCGTCTTCGACATCTGCGTGTGGCTCTTCATGCCAGCCGTATCGACAAGAGTGTAGTGCCGTGCCGTCGGCCCTTCGCCGATTGTGAACGGCACATCCACGGCGTCGCGCGTCGTGCCGGGGATTTCCGAGACGATTACGCGCTCCGCGTTGAGCAGACGGTTGATATACGAGCTTTTCCCTGCGTTCGGGCGCCCCACCACCGCCACGCGCAGCGGCTTCGCGACCGTCGATTCCTCCTGCGGCGGCAAAGCGGAGACTATGCGTTCGACAAGCGATGCCATACCTCGCCCATGCTCGGCGGAGACAGGAAACACTTCCATGCCGAAGCGCGCGAAGTCGTCGGCCTTCCCGTCATCCTCCGCGCGGTCGCACTTGTTCGCTGCGATAACGGTAGGGCATCCGCTCTCGCGCACACGCTTGAGCACCTCTTCGTCCAGCGGCGTGATTCCGCTGCGCACATCCACCACGACCACGCACAGATCCGAATCGCCCACGGCAAGCGCCGCCTGCGCGCGCGTCTCCTCGGCCAGCGGATCCTGCGATCCTGACGTCTTGTCGAACGCAATGCCGCCGGTATCGACGAGCATGAAACGCTTGTCGAGCACGGTAACCTCTCGCGCCACGCGGTCGCGTGTCACGCCTGGCTGGTCAAATACGATGGCGATGCGTTCGCGCGCGATCCGATTGAAAAGCGCGGATTTGCCCACATTCGGGCGACCTACGATTGATACTGTTGCCATATGCCGCGTATTATATCACGATTGCCGAAAGCGCGTCTGCTTGATTTCGTTCCAGGCGGCGTTCACGCGCGCCATCTGGTCGTTTGCCTTGGCGATCAGCTCTTCCGAAAGGCCTTGCGCGCGCAAGGCGTCGGGGTGCAGCTGTTTCGCCTTCTCACGGTAGGATCTCTTCACCTCGTCGTCCGAAGCGTTCCGAGAGCAGCCGAGAACGTCGTATGGATCGATCCTGCGCTGAGGCTCGTCCATGCCAGAAACGCCTCGCCGTCCGCTCTCCCAGTCGAAGATGGTGGACGAAAGGCGAAGATGCTGAACAATCTGTCGAAGTATGCCCAGTTCTTCCGGCGAAACTACCCCATCGGCGCATGCCAAGTCCCACAATATGCCATAGACGACCTCACGGACGCTTGCGTTAGGCTGCGCGGACGCGAACGAGGCCGCGTAATCGTAGATGGTATGTCCATCGTTCTTTGCCGCCCTGAACACGCGAATGCAGTATTCTCGCTTCTCGCCACGCAAGCCAAGCCGGTCAAACACCTGTTCGCAATAGCGCACCTCATCCTCTGTGATGCGGCCATCGGCCTTGGCAAGCTTCGAGAGCATCGCGGCAAGCGCACCAAGCGTGGCTATCTCATCGCGGCTGGCGGACTGTTCGCGGCCTTGCGACGCCCCGCCCTTCTTGAGACCCTTCACCTTCTCCTCAACCCAGTTCCCGATCACCGCGCCAATAATGCTCCCCAATACGCCTCGCTGTGCGCCGAACAACGCTCCTATCCCTGCTCCTATCCAACTCATTTCTCAACTCCTTATCATTATCTTTTCCTTGTCGATTCTTCCAAATGCTGGATAGTATATCACAACCCGCTTGCATGAAACGGGAAAATTTGCTTTAATACGCCCCCCAATGGACCAAACAGACAGACACGCTACCTATTCTGCGGCAAAGGCACTTCTCAAGGGTGCCCATTCCGTTTTGATTTCAGGCCACCTCAGTCCAGACGGCGATTCCCTCGGCTCAATGATCGCACTTGCTCGCATGATGACCGCCGCCGGCTGGCAGGCATTCGCCACGGCCGACATAAAAGCACTCGGCAAGCCAGGTTTCCTGAAGGGCGTTGACGACCTCATTCCGCTCCGCAAGCTGAAACACCGGAAGTTCGACCTCTTCATCTACGTGGACGCATCTTCGCCGAATCGACTGCCGCCGGAGGTTCGCCCATTTGCGGAAAAGCTTCCCACCCTCACGATAGACCACCATGCGACAAGCGAACCGAACGGCGTGGCGATTGTGGACCCTGCCGCAAGCTCCGCTGGCGAACTCGTTTGGAGATTCGCCAAATGGATGGAATGGCCGATCGACTCCGCAACCGCCGAAGCCCTTTGGGTGGCAATCGTGACAGACACCGGCCGGTTCGCCTACGACTCGACAAGTCCGGGCACTTTGCGCGCCGCCACCGATCTGCTCAAGCGAGGTGTGCGCACGGCCGTGATAAACGACATCATATACAACTCCTTCCCGATGAAAGCCATGGAACTAAAACGCCGCGCCTGGCGTTCGCTGCACATCTGGAAGAACCGCAAGGTCGCAGAGGTTACGCTGTCTCGCGAGGACTTCCGCGAGGTGCGCGGCTCGAAAGCCGACGCCGAAGACATAATAGAGATCCCCCGCTCCGTCGCCAACAACCAGATAGCACTCTTCTTCTACCAGATTCTGGATAGAACTCACGAAACGCGCGTATCGATCCGCACCCGCGCACCTTGGGATGCAACGACGCTCGCAAAGCTGTTCGGCGGCGGCGGACACATCCGCGCCGCAGGCTGCACCGTGAAAGGCGGCATGGCCGCAGCAAAACGTCAGGTTCGCCGCGCCGTCAAGGAGATGCTGCTTAAAAAATGAAGGCGCTTATCCTCACAGACGGCAAGGCCGGACACGAAAACCAATCCAAGGCTTTCGCTCGTGCGCTTGGCTGCGACTTCGATCTCGTGCCGATCAAGTTCCGCTCAAAGGCGACAAAGGCGCTCTCTTATCTTTTCGACCATATCGGCATCCACACACTACGCCTCTTCGCCGACTGCCAGCTCGGCATAAGCTCAAGCCCCCAAAACTACAGGCTCGTAATCGGCACCGGCTCCGGCACATTCTATGCCGCAAAGACAGTCGCCAAAATGCTTGGCGTGCCCTGCGGAGTTGTGCTATACCCGCGCGGATACCGCATTGACTCCTTCAACTGCATCCTCGCGCCGGCGTTCGACAATCCGCCGCCTGCGCCGAACACGGTGGAGATTCCAGTAAACCTCGTCGCTGCGGATGCTGAGTTCTACGCCGCCGGCGTGAAGGCTTTCAGGGAGCGCCATGCGGAATCCGGTCGCCCTGCGGTTGCCGTAATCGTTGGAGGCCCAAACAAATGCTCCACCATGTCTCCGGAATGGATGCGCGCACAGCTCGAGTCCATATTTGCCGCGCACTCCAAAGGCTCAAACGACCAAACGCCAGAAATCTGGGTTACGACATCCCGCCGGACCCCGCCTGAAGTGGAGGCCGTAATAGATTCGTTTCCGTTCGACTACAAGCTGCTCTATTCGCGCGACCACTTCAATCCCATCCCTGCGTTCGTGTCGTTGGCGTCTCACCTCTACGTTACAGCCGAATCTACCGGCATGCTTTCCGAGGCTTGCTCGTTCGGCAAGGCGGAGGTGCACGTTCTGGACAACCTGAAACCCGGCCCGCACAAATTCCGCCGCTTTGCCGAATCATGCGCCGCCCGTGGCGCGGAGAAGGCAGACCTCACCAGGCAGTTTGCCGCCGCCAGAAGCCTGCTGAACATAAATTGAACGGCCTTCCGCAGAGAACTCCGCAGAAGGCTCGTTGCTAACAAAACCTGCGCGCGATTACTTGCCCTTGCTGCTGCAAGAAGAGCACGGCGCGGCCGGAATCAGCTCAACGCCCGTGATCTTTGCCGGATAGCCTGTCACTTCGCAGGTGAGCTTCTTGAACACATAATAGTCCTCGATGCGGACATTGTAGTGCGTGCCTACAATCGAATCGCATTTTGCCTGATCGCAGGCATTCGCGTACGCGCCGTTACGAACCTCACCAATCTTATCCCAGAAGGTGAATGGAGCCTGATCTGCTATATGCGTTGCGGTCTTCCCGAAAGATATGAACCCGAAAAGCACGTTTAGCGATTCAGTCGCCGTCACTGGCGTTGTGCCAACCTCGTACTTTTCATGGACGATATCCTTCTGGACGTCGGGCTTGAGGCAAGCGTCGCCGCCGTCGTTCTTGCGAACGGTAACGCATCCGCAGGCCAGAGCCGCAAGTGCCGCCGCAATCATCAGTTTCTTCATTGTTGTTTCCTTTTTTTGCCCCTGCCTGTTTAATGGATCCGGATGCAGAGGCGCCATCCTTCACCACACGCCGTGAAACCCTCACGGCAAAGTATCGCAACATATCCTGAATCCCGTAAGATGGTCATTGTCTCCAGGTGCCTTGCTTGTCCGGAACGCACTCCGGCAGCTCTTTGCCGGATGGTTCCAGCAGCCTCCTCGTATCACCCTCGTATCGCTGAAGCCGTTCTGCGATATCGGATCCACCGATAGCCCGTTCTCCGATGGATATGGCGCATAGACATCTTCGCACCATTCATAGACATTGCCGTGCATGTCGTTTATGCCCCAATCGTTTGCATACATCTGGTAATGCCCCACGTCATCCGGCCACCATGAGTTGTTACCTCCAAGCAGGGTCTTGCGGCGCATAGGATAGGTGTTCTTTCCGGCGCAGCAGGCCTGAGTGCCATCAAGGAACTCGCCGTCATTGCGGCTCCCGAATGAAAACGGCGTCTGCTGTCCCGCACGGCAGGCGTATTCCCATTCCGCCTCCGTAGGCAGCCGCATCTCGGCCTGTCCGTTGAGCATCGCATTGAGCTGCCTGATGAACCCTTCCTTGCAATCCTTCCACGAGACCTCCCGCATGGGCTTTCGCCCTGACGACCCATCCCGCATCACCGCTCCCCATTGCGATTCCGTCACCTCATATTTGCCGATCCAGAAACCCTTCGAGAGCCTCACCGCGTGGCGGGTCTCTCCGATGCCGCGATCCTCCTCGGAAATGGGGCTTCCCATCATGAACCAACCTGGCGGGCACCACACCATGGCAAGCGATTCTCCGCCTGGAAGCATCACGCGCTTTTCCGTTCCGGGCTGATAGTTGTTTGCCGCCACATCAAGGATGAAACCCTCCTTGTCAAGACGCTCCATCAAAGCCTTCTCCGCCTCCGCACGCTTCCGCGCATCTTCTTCCTTTCTCCTGCGCGCCTCTTCCTCCTGATCCCTCTTCCGTTCCCTTTCCAGACTCGCCTTCTCGCTTTCAAGGATGCCGCTTACGCCCTTCTCGGCGCCATCAAACAGCTTGGCGGCCTCTGCAAACGCGCCCTCATCTACCTGCTTCCGCGCCGACGCTATCGCTTCCTGTATGCGGACCCAGCCCCCATTGCGCTCGGCGCGGTCGAACAGTTCAGAACTCTCGTCTTTCCGTGCCTCGATGAATTTGGCGAGATCAGCCTCCTTTTTCAGGGCCGCATCGCGAGCCGCCGCGTTGTCGGCAATCCACTTTGCGGCTTCCTGCATCGTGGCCGTCTCACGCTTCACGGCAGCCAGCTTTTCCGCCGCCTCTTGCTTGGGTATATCTTTCCCTATGCTCGTCCGCTGGCTCCAGACATCGTCGATCACCTCGAACTTTGCGCTGAACCCACGCGGAGATTTACGGTACGCTTTTGCCGACTCGTACGCATTATCCCGCTCCTTCACGGCAACGGCAAGCTCATTCGTAAGCTGAATGAACCCCATATCCATCTCAGGCTCCTTGGGCATCGGCTCAGGCTCTTTCAGGGGTTTGCTCTCTTGCGTCTTTACCGCCACCCCCGTTCCCTGTTCCACATTCCCCGTTCCCTGTTCCACATTCTCCGTTTCCCGTTCCCTATTCTCCGTTTCCCGTTCCCCGACAGGACTGTTTGTCGGCGTCTGCGATACGCCAACGACGCTTTCCTGGTTCGGCTCCTGCCCGGCATCCGTCTCGCGCGGCGACACTTGCGCAAAGTGCCAATACACGCCTGCGGCAGCGCCACCCATCAAGAGCAGCAGCAGCCAAAGCCAACCATGGCCATGCGCACCGCCACCCTTGCCCGAACTTGCGCCAGCCAACACGCCGACGCAGGTTGATGGACGGTCTTCAGCCTTCTTCGCCAAACCCTTCATCACACTCGCGGCGATACCGATCCCCTTGGGAAGCGGAGGCGGAACACTGTTGAGTATCTGGTGGTCTATCTGACCGCGCACAAACGGCGGCTCTCCGTTCAGGCATTCATACGCCATCACCGCAAAGGAATAGACATCCTGCGGCGCCTTGGGAGCTGCGCCATTCAGCTGCTCCGGCGACATGTAGAGCAACGTGCCGCTCGATAGCTTGCCCGTGACGCGAGTAAGCGTCTCCTGGATTTCACGGGCGATTCCGAAATCGAGGATGAACGGTGTGCCATCCTTCGCGATCATCACGTTCGCTGGCTTTACGTCGCGGTGCACAACGCCCTTGCCGTGCGCATAGTCGAGCGCATCGGCGATTGGACGCAAAACCCTTATGACCTCATCCTCACCAAGCTTTCCTTTTTCCGCAAGATAATCATCGAGAGTCTGCCCCTCTATGTAATCCATCACAAGGAACGGATTGCCGCCATTCTCCTCAAACGCCCGAAGTGCTACGATGTTGGGATGCACAAGCTTGAGCGACACAAGCGCTTCAGACTTCAGCTGATTGTAGGCCCGCTTGTTTGACACAAGAATAGACGGCAGCATCTTGACGGCAAACAGCCGGTTGTCGAGCTTAGTATCTTCCGTGAGCCAAACCGATCCCATGCCGCCCTGCCCAAGCTGCCGCACAACGCGATACCGACCGGCAAGCATTGCACCGCCTCCAGCTCTCGTAAGATCGTCATTGATTGTATCTTGCGTCATCGAAAACCTCATCAATCAGTATAGTGTAATTAATGATTGCCGTGAATTATACCACATCCGCTTGTTATCTGCCTGAACGCAGTTTGGGATTCCTCTTCGCCTTGCGCTCCGCTTCGCTGGCGTTGCGCCGTGCATTTCAGCAAGTTCTACGCGAAGCGTAGATCATCTGGGTGCAGCGAGGGTCGGGATATGGTCTTGCACCATTCATGTACCCCCCCGGGTATGAGGCTTTGCTACCCGTAGGGATAGAAGCCTCTTACCCCTGGGAGTACAAGCCTCTTACCCCTGGGGCTAAGAGCCTCTTACCCGTAGGGGTGGAAGCCCCTTACCCGTAGGGGTAGAAACCACCTTACCCGTAG
>Ga0310694_10006603_pt1 | contig 10960 bp, 11 predicted proteins | sample 174DNAGHGhighgp2_FD_203884 | JGI IMG/M metagenome (GOLD analysis project Ga0310694, IMG submission 203884) | Sheep rumen microbial communities from Palmerston North, Manawatu-Wanganui, New Zealand - 1742 DNA GHGhigh gp2 (v2) (version 2) | ecosystem: Host-associated > Mammals > Digestive system... | reverse complement strand
GCATCAATTCATTGTAGAGAAAAAGTAAGAGACAATACAGGAGGAGGCCGAAAATCCTGAAACAGAGTAGGCGTAATTTAAAACATAAATAAATATGGGTTTAAACGTTATTAAAGTTCGTTTTAGAACACAAGTGGATGATGTCCCCAAGGGCTTGGAAATCCAAGTTCCCACACAATGCAGGATAATGCCAGATGGATTAGACATAAAAAAAGTCCTTCAGGCTATGGGTTACAGGGCTGCCGTTTCAAATTTAAATCATTATTGTGAAAGAGTAGATTAAAAAGGGAGGAAGCCGAAAATCCTGAAAGAGAGTAGGCGAAACAAAATAATATCAATATATTATGGCCTTTACAAAACTTAGAGCATGTAGAGTTTGGAATGGTTGCGTTCCTGCTGGAACCGAAATTGTTATTCAAACTAATTCTCCCAATGTTTATCCAGGAGACACAAAAGTAATCCAAAAACTTGTCGAGATGGGCTATCCTGAAAATAAACTAAAGGGTTTTAGTGGACTATCTGGCGTTTTCAAAGTAGTGAAAGATTAGCGAAATGAAACTCTCCAAATCTCGGTACACGGCTTTTTGCCAATGTCCGAAGAACCTGTGGCTCGGGGTCTACCATCCGGAGTATGCTCCGGATGTGGACCCTATGACCCAGGCACGTTTTGAGACAGGCTCCGCTGTGGGCGAGTTGGCCAAGCGGCTGTTTCCGGGCACCGTGGATGTCACCACCCGTAATGCCGACGGCAGACTCGATCTGTCGGCGATGATAGAGAAGACTCGCCGACTGATGGCCGAAGGTGTCGCCTGCATCGCGGAGGCGGCATTTGCCCACGACGGCTGCTATTGTGCTGTCGACCTGCTGCGCCGCGAGGGCGACGGATGGGCCCTCTACGAGGTGAAGAGCAGCACCTACAAGGGCGAGGACAAGAAAGGCGAGGAGGCGCCGCTGGTGTACCTGCAGGATATCGCCTACCAACGCTATGTGCTCGAACGGTGCGGTATGAAGGTTACCGGAACCTATCTGGTGCGGCTCGACCGCAGCTATGTGCGTGGCGACGAACTCGACATTCACGGCCTGTTCCACATCAAGGATGTGTCCCGGCAGATTGAGAACGAATACCTGAAGTTGCCCAACAGTATTCCTGCCGCCAAGCAGGTAATCAACAGCAAGGAGGAGCCACAGATGCCTATTGGTTCCCACTGCAACAACCCTTACAGGTGCGCATTCTTCGACCATTGTGTGGGCGAACTGCCCACGCCGAATGTCTTCGACCTCTACCGGATGGACTTTGACAAGAAATGCCGTCTCTACCACGAGGGCAAGGTAGACTTCGAGAGCCTGCGTGGCGAGAAACTCACCGAGCGGCAGCAAATACAGGTGGAATGCCACCTCAACAACCTGCCGTTGTATGACATCGACGCCACGCGGCAGTATCTCGCCAGGCTGAGCTATCCGCTCTATTTCCTCGACTTCGAGACTATGATGGACGCTGTGCCGCCATACAAAGGTCTGCACCCATACCAGCAGGTGCCCTTCCAGTATTCGCTGCACTATATCGAACACGAAGGCGGCGAGATCAAACACAAGGAATTCCTCGGCGAGTCGGGCACCGACCCGCGCCGAGCGTTGGCCGAGCAACTGTGCAACGACATTCCGATGGGCGTGTGCACCACGGCCTATAATATGAGCTTCGAATGCGGCCGATTAGAGGAACTGGCTGTTGCATTCCCCGACCTGGCGGAGCATCTGCGCGACATCGCCAGCCACATTGTCGACCTCATAGAGCCTTTCAGGAATAAGATGTACTACCTGAAAGACATGAATGGTAGTTTTAGCATCAAGCGGGTGTTGCCTGCTCTCTTCCCCAACGACGACAGCCTGAACTACAAGAACCTCGCCGGCAATGTGAAGAACGGCGGCGAGGCGATGACCATCTTCCCGCAGATTAAAGACATGTCCCTCACCGAGGCTGCCGAAGCCCGCGAGTCGCTCTTCCGCTACTGCGAACTTGACACCTGGGCGATGGTGAAGGTGTGGGAGAAGTTGAAAGAAATCGTAAAATAATAGATAGAACAATGGAAAACCTGTACCGTCTTTTCGTTCAGAATGAAGAAAGCGATTTTTTTGCTGATTCAAACGACAGTATATTTGACCTGGTTGGGCACAAAGAACCGGATCAAACCAAATCGTTAGGCTACGTGCTTGCAAAATCCGATGCCGCAATGGCAGCCTTTCTAAAAATTATTGTTAAAAAAACGAAGTTGGATGTAGACAAGAAAGCTTTATCGAAACTCATTAGCGAAATAAAGAAAAAAACGGGTGACAGAATAGTGGATTGTGAATTGAAACAGAGAAAAGGAGAAAACAAGAGCTATCGAGCGGACATTATAATCCGTTTTCCCGACAGGAAACTGGCTATATTTGTTGAGGCCAAGAGCGCATCGTCATCAATAGGGTCGGGAGGAGCAAGTTTTCAAGTGAAAAACTACAAAAAATCATTTGTAAAATTTGATGGTTATAAAATTTTTTTGGCCACATTGACAAGTTATTCCACATACACAAATAATTGCGATGTTAAAAACATCACTTGGAGCGAAATCATAGATGCCTTCCGCAATCTTGACGCGAATGATAAGAACGACAAGTATGTGTGGTTGGCAAAAGAATATGTTAATTATTTGCTAAAAATCAATAGAATTATGTTTTATGACATTGAAGTCCTGTCTATCCCCGCAGGCGGAACCATCGAAGGGGTTACAAAAGCAGGTGTTTATGAATGCCCGTCAGACAGAGCGCCTTACAAGAGTCGAGGAGAACATAAACCATTGTTTATCGCATTCCGTGAGAGTGGAGGTGGAATGGTGAAAAAACTGTACAAGGTGGCGGATCTTATTTCTACCCCAATAAGCGGATCAGACTACGAAATTGCCAAAGAAGGCATTAGAAAGGATTTGGTTGAAAAAATTGAAAAATACAAAGAGGTTGTCCGCTATGATGATGAGAATGACGACAAATATTCGCCTAAATGGGTGTTTTTCCTTGACGAAGCAAATAGCATCGACTTGCCATATCCGGTAATATACAAACGGAACAACTCTTTTGTGGAAACCCAAAGGCCGCTAAAGGACTATTTTGGTACGCCGAACAAAGATGGATTTGTGGTTTTTTCGTGAAAATTAACGCCCCATTAACATTTACATCGAAAATTATGCCTATATTTGCTCCTGTAACAAATTAAAGCATCAGGATTATGACAATACATCAGTTTGGGCTTTCGTTCAGTGTTGTGAATGAATTCGACGTAAAAGTTATCGGGTTCTACCCGCGCAGCGAAGAGATGATGCGCCTCGTCATACCGCCGCACGTCGATGGTTACCGCGTGGCCGAAGTGGGCAAGAAAGCCTTCTACGAGTGCAGCCGCCTGCGCCACGTTGTCCTGCCGCCGTCGGTACACAGCGTTGGCGACGAGGCCTTCGGTCTCTGCAGCAACCTCGAAGACATTGTGCTTCCCGACAGCATCAAGCATATCGGCAAGGGGGCTCTCGAGGGTAGCCTAAAGCTGAAGAAGGTAACGCTGCCACGATGGCTTGATGTATTGCCCGAGGGCCTGCTGTACGACAGCGGTGTGGCCGAAGTGACATTGCCCGACAAAATCACCGAGATACCGACAGGCTGTTTCTACGATTGCCGCAACCTGCGCAGCATCATTCTGCCAGCGTCTGTCGCCAAAGTGGCAACCGACGCCTTCCACTACTGCACAGCCCTCAGTGAGGTTGTCGCTGCCGAGACGATAGAGAGCGTCGAAATGTTCGACGGTGAGAGAAAGAGGCTGCTGAAGACAACGCACCGTGCGCCGAAATACAAACTGGTCGAGGACGGGCAGGTGTCGTATACCGACGACTACGAGGATGCCGTGCGCGGCATCGGCTGGACGATAGCTATGGCCCGCGAAGGGCTCAACACCCATAGCTTCACCTGCGAGATTTTCGACAACGCCACGGGCGAGCTGATGCACAGGGAGGAATACAAGTTCTGATGGCGTAATTATAAACGCGAAAAAATATGCCGAATCTGCAACTGACCACAATGACTATTGGCGGCGGGGAAGCCGAGCTTGACAAATTGACAGGGTGTATTGTCGCCACGGAGGTCTACCTTGAACGAGTCGAAAAGCGGAACGCCACATTGCCGGAGGATTTCAGAATAGTGGCCGGCAGGCTTGGCGAAATCGACTTCAATATTCTGATTCCGCGACCAGAGTACATATTCGGCGGCATTCTGACGGCTGAAACGGAAAAACAATATGGCAAAAACAACTGGCTGGATTGGAGCACAGAGAACTGGGGGACGAAGTGGAACGCCTTGGATGCTGACTTCTGCCGCAAGAATGAAAACTTAATAGAACTGTCTTTTTTCACCGCGTGGGACGCCCCGTTGCCTTGGATTGAGGCTCTCGCGGCAAAGGCAATGGAGATTGGTGTGCGCTATATGAGGGGAACAGCCTCTATTGACTACCCCATCGAATACTATGAGTTCAAACTGAACACACGCTATAGACGAATGCAATACAGGCTGAAGACGGATTATGAAATTGTGAATGATTTAATGCAAAACAAATAAACTTTAGATATGATTTCAAGCATCATTGACGTACCGCGTCAGCACGACCAAAGCGACCTGTTCGGCATCAAGGTGTACCAGGATGCCCTGATTGATTTTGTAAAATATACCGACACGCCCATCACCATCGCCCTGCAGGGCGAGTGGGGCAGCGGCAAGACTTCGCTGATGAACTTACTGCGGTGGAATCTCTGTGATGAAGAGGGCGCGCCGTTCTACCCGATATGGATCAACACCTGGCAGTACTCGCTGATGAAGACGCCCGGCCAGGCCATCATGAGTATACTGGACGGCATCATCAACCAGATTGGCGCCCTCAACCCCAGCACCCAGAAATGGAACGACAGCAAGAAGAAGATCGGCAAGCTGTTCAAGAAGATGGCCAAGGTGGGAACGCAGATGGCCGCCAATACCGTGGGCCTGGACAGCGGACTGGTGGGCGAACTGTTCGACGGCGAGGAGTCGGCACCGCAGAGCGACATCAGCCAACTGAAGGACGAGATCGAGGCGCTCATCGCCGATGCACTCCAGCACAACCCAGCCAAGAAAGGCTTTACCTTCTACATCGACGACCTTGACCGCATCGACCCGCCGGTGGCAGTGGAGATACTGGAACTGCTAAAAAATATCTTTGACCTGAAGCATTGCGTCTTTATCCTGGCCATCGACTACGACGTGGTCATCAAGGGCCTGAAGCCCAAGTTCGGCGAGCTGACAGACAAGAACGAGCGCGAATTCCGCTCCTTCTTCGACAAAATCATCCAGCTGCCATTCTCGATGCCGGTGGCCTCGTATAATATCGACACCTTCCTTATCGACGCACTGAAGCAGATTGAGTTCTTCTCCGACAAGGAGCTGCAAGACCCCGATGTGGCCACCAACCTCTCGGAGATAGCGCGTCTCTCGGTGGGCTGCAACCCGCGCTCGCTGAAGCGACTGACAAACACGCTGTCACTCATCTCCATCATCAACCGCCGTCTGTCGGAGGGCGAAAGCGTGGACGAGGGTCACAAGGTGCTGAACTTCGCACTGGTCTGTATGCAGATAGCCTATCCATTCATATACAATCAGTTGTCGGAAGAGCCCGACTTTAAAGGGTGGAACGACAAGATTGCCTCCCGCCTGAAGCTGCGCCCGCTGAGCGACGAAGAAAGCAAGACTTTGAACTCGTCCGAGGAGTTCGACGAGGAGTGGGAGAAGGTGGTCTTCCGCATGTGCCAGAAAGAGACCTACCTCAGCATGAGGGCGTTCCAGGTGTCGGGATTGCTGAACAAGATCGCCTCCATTGTGGGAGAAAAGGCCGACTTGGGCGAGGTGGTGGCCGCCACGCTTGAGATGTCCGCCGTGACCAACCTCAAGGCCTTTGACACGCCCACACAGAAACAGGTCTACAGCCGCCAGTACTTCTTGGAACGCACCACCGAGAACAATATGGCCTTTGCCGACAGGATGCTGCAAGCTGTCAATGAGGCCACAGGGCACCTGTACCAATTCAAGTTCAACAAGAATTATCTTGGATTTGTAGAGGATGGTAAAGTCACCAACTTTATGTCCGTTGTTCCGAGACGCCGGGATGTAAACCTTAGCTTCAAAGTGACACGCTCCGACGCGTATGACCAAAACATTATCGCAGGGTTGGGTGGACGTTATATGGAAAATAGCGGCTGGTATGTTGTCAGCATCAAGCCCCAATCGGTGAATGTCGACGAAGTCATCGAATCGCTCAAGCCGATGATTGCGCAGGCCCGGAACGAGTACTTCTCGTGAACCGTCACTGGAGGAACACCGGAGTTGCCATAGTCTCACCATAGACCGAGGCAAAGTTTGATTAAACTTTCGCTTCGCGCACCTTTCTTTGGTTCGGCAGAGCAAACTTGTTTACTCTGCTCTCACTTTTTGAAAGGTTGAGTAAAGGGGAGTAAAACCTAAAGGGTTCTGCTCCCCATTAATTGTTTTTCAAAAAAGATTTTGTCCATTTAAGGAAAAGTTGTATTTTTGTAAAGTGAAACTTTAGAAAAAAGTGGATAAGATAAAGTAGAAGTTTATGATAGACAGGATTTTTAGGATGCAAGACGTTGAAGAAGAAAGTGTTTTCTTTTTCGGAGCAAGACAGACGGGAAAAACAACATTATTGAATTCCCTATTCCCTGATGCCAGGTATTACGACCTGTTGAAAAGTGAGGAATTCGAGCGCCTGAGTCGTCGTCCACAATTGTTGCGTGAGGAGTTGCAGGATTTCCCAGCACACACATTGGTCGTCATTGATGAAATACAGAAACTTCCCACGCTACTGGACGAGGTGCATTGGTTGATGGTAAATCGTGATTTGCGTTTCGTTTTGACAGGTTCCAGCGCCCGTAAACTACGACGCAGTGGGGCCAACCTGTTGGGAGGAAGGGCTTTGGTGAATAATTTCTACCCTCTGGTTAGCGCGGAGATTCCGGACTTCGACATTGACCGTGCGGTGAATAACGGGATGTTGCCCCGACATTACCTCGTGGCGGATGCGACGAAAAGGCTTAGTGGATATGTGGGACTGTACCTTCAGACCGAGATAGTGGATGAGGCGGTGGTCCGCAATCTGCCCTCATTCAATCGTTTCCTTGAGGTGGCGGCGTTGACCAGCGGTGAAATGCTGGTCTACGCAAATGTGGCGCAAGACTGCGGGGTCAGCGCAGTAACGGCTCGTTCTTATTTTGACATATTGGTCGATACACTGTTCGGGTATGTCATTCCCGCCTATACCAAGACGGTGAAACGGAAACTGATTCAGGCGCCCAAATTTTACCTGTTTGATGTCGGTGTTGCCAACTATTTGATGCATCGGTCGCATCTGAAGCAGGGCTCCCCGGAATACGGACATGCCTTTGAACATTTGATTATACAAGAGATGATGGCCTATCTCGGCTATCAGGGACGTCAAAGCGAGCTTTCCTATTGGCGAACAGGAACAGGCATGGAGATAGATGCCGTTTTGGGTGATGCAGCTGTGGGTATTGAAATAAAATCCACCAATGAGGTGAAGGACAATCAGCTGAAGGGTCTTCGTTCATTTGGCCAAGACTACCCCGACGCCAGACTTCTAGTTGTCTCCAACGATATGTACAGGAGGAGGAAGGAGAATATTGAGATAATCCCCATCAAGGAATTTCTGTCCGACCTATGGGCTGGGAAAGTGGTTTGAGCTGAGTGTACAATGCACATGTGGAGCCAGTGGCATGCTGGAGCACCGGCAAAAAACAAGACGAAACAATAAATGATTAATAATAGATGGATAAGGGAATCAAAACGTTCGGATTCAAAGTGATTCATATAACCATGCCCGTTGTCGTGCTGATGCTTGTGGGATGCAGCAGCAAACACACGGGCAACAGCGTGCTACTGGAGGAGTTCCCCACTCTGCAACAAACCACCGAATACACCTGCGGCTGTGTGGCGGCGCAGATGGTGATGCAATATTACCACGTCGACAACGAGAGCGAGCAAGCCCTCGCCACCAAAATGCACACCCACGTCGACAGCCACACTCCCGATGCACAGCCGGGCAGCGCCGTGCAATGGACCGACTACGGCACCAGCGTGGAGGAGGTATACCGCTACTTTGAAGGCCGCGGGGATTTCGACATCGTGGCATCGAGCTTCCGTCCGGACAGCAGTCCGACATTGCTCACCGACACCGCCCTCTTGGGCATTCAGGCCGTAGGCAACGCCGCGCAGACCTTCGCCGACTACGGCGAGGCGGCGCGCTTCTTCCGTCAACAGCTGGAGGCAGAACGGCCCATCATGGTGTGCTGGAACTTCTGGGGTGGCCACTGGACCGTCTGCATCGGCTACGACGACCGCGGCACTACCGACACCTACGACGACGACCTACTTACCATGGCCGACCCCTGCGACATCACCGACGGGCAGGCCGACGGATACACGCAGGTCGGCCTCGTGGCTTTCTTCTACGACTGGTTCTGCACCATGACACCCAAGCCCTGGCAGCTGCAGCCCTACATAGTGGTGACACCGAAATAAAAATATTTTTTGCTGAATAAGAAAATAGTTGTACTTTTGCAGTCGAATTCATAACTCTAAAAAATTAGAAACCAATGGAAAAATACGTTTGCAATGTTTGCGGGTATGTCTATGACCCCGCAGTTGGCGACCCCGACAACGGCATCGCCCCCGGTACCAAGTTCGAAGACCTCCCCGCCGATTGGACCTGCCCCCTCTGCTCGGTAGACAAAACCCACTTCGAGAAACAATAACCGGTACGCAAGCTCCCCCCGCTTGCACAACCCTTTAACCTATAACCCTTAAACTTTAAACTTTACACAATGCTCAACAAAAAAGTTGCCGACCTGCTCAACGAGCAGATCAATAAGGAGCTCTACAGCGCCTACCTCTATCTGGACATGAACAACTATTTCGACAAGCGCGGTCTCAACGGCTTCGCCAACTGGTACATGATCCAAGCTCAAGAAGAGCGTGACCACGCCATGCTCATCTACAAGTACATGCAGAACAACGACTGCCCCATCACCCTGAACGCTATTGCCAAGCCCGACAAGGTGTACAAGAAGGACATGGACGTGCTGAAGGCCGGTCTGGAGCACGAGGAGTACGTCACCGCCTCGATCCACACCATCTACGATGCCGCCAGCAAGGTGAAGGACTTCCGCACTATGCAGTTCCTCGACTGGTTCGTCAAGGAGCAAGGCGAGGAGGAAACCAATGCCCGCGACATGATCTCGAAGATGGAACTCTTCGGCAGCGACGCACGCAGCCTCTACATGCTCAACCAGGAACTCGCCGCACGCACCTACAGTGCTCCCAGCCTGGTGCTCGACTAAAAGGCACAAGACTCCGAATCAAAATGTGTGTGTGACCAATCACACACACATTTTTTATAATGATTTATGGAAGATACCGTGAGCAACGAACATTTTGAGGTCGTCTACAAGACCACCGTAAGCATAATACTTCTGGAATTGATGCGCATTGGCTTTATCGCCCTTTTGGGATATGCTATATTTTCAGTTGATGAACTTTGGGTACAGATATTACTTGGGTTTATGATAGTGGCACTGGCCGTGGATTGCCTGCGGATATTGAAACACACAAAGGACCGCATTGTCGTCACTCCGCACAGCCTTGTCCTCACCAATCTTTACACCAAAACCAAGCACGGGAAATGGCATACCACAAAAACTGTCGATATCCCTTGGAACATAATTGCAGACATTGCCCCCAATTTGGAAGTTTTTAATTCCGCAGGCAGTTTCGTTCCACATAAAACAACATTAGTCAGATTGCGCAACGGGACACTCTGTTGTATCGAAGACGACTACTACGACGTCTTCTTCCTGACACGTAAACTAAAAGCGTTCTGGAAGGAATTCGGCAAAAAAAAGTGACTCCTAAAAAAATTATTTCTTCATTTCATAAAATACTAGTATTTTTGCATCCTGAATCCAAACGAATTTATTAATCATTAAAAACTAAAATCCAATGAGCAAGAAATTTATCTGCCCCGTGTGCGGCTACGTCTATGAAGGCGACGAGATGCCCGAGAAATGCCCCATCTGCGGACAACCCATGAAAGAAATGACCGAGGACAACAAGACCTGGGCTGCCGAACACATAGTAGGTGTCGCCAAGGACGCACCCGAGGATATCAAACAGGAACTCCGCCACAATTTCGAAGGCGAATGCAAAGAGGTGGGAATGTACCTCGCCATGAGCCGTGTGGCTCACCGCGAAGGCTATCCCGAAATCGGTCTCTACTGGGAGAAAGCAGCCCTCGAAGAGGCTGAACACGCCGCCAAGTTCGCCGAACTGCTCGGCGAAGTGCTGACCGACAGCACCAAGGAGAACCTCCGCGTTCGCGTTGAGGCCGAATACGGTGCCACCGCCGGCAAGACCGACCTCGCAAAACGTGCCAAAGCCCTCAACCTCGACGCCATCCACGACACCGTCCACGAGATGGCTCGCGACGAAGCACGCCACGGCAAAGCCCTCGAAGGCCTCCTGAAACGCTACTTCGGATAAAGGTTAAAGGTTATAGGTTAAAGGTTAAAGATTATAGGTTAAAGGTTAGAGATTATAGACTTTTGTTTCTCAACCCATTAAACCTATAAAACCCATCAAACCCTTCAACCCTCTAACCCTCAACAAAAAAAGGTGCCCGCATGGGCACCTTTTTTTTCCTATAAGGATTATTTGTTAGCGGATGACGACCACACGTTTGGTCTGGACTCCGTCGACCTTGATCAGATAGACGCCCGAAGCAGGAACGCTATAGACCTCGGTCTCGGCAGCAGAAGCAGTGTGGTTGAGCATACGA
>Ga0310694_10006602_pt1 | contig 10961 bp, 9 predicted proteins | sample 174DNAGHGhighgp2_FD_203884 | JGI IMG/M metagenome (GOLD analysis project Ga0310694, IMG submission 203884) | Sheep rumen microbial communities from Palmerston North, Manawatu-Wanganui, New Zealand - 1742 DNA GHGhigh gp2 (v2) (version 2) | ecosystem: Host-associated > Mammals > Digestive system >... | reverse complement strand
CCATCAAACTGACTTTTTTGCCACTTGCATCAGCCACATAGCCTTTGCTTGTATTCAATTCGCCATATCTTGACACGACGAACTCTCTTTTCTTTTCAATAACGATTTCTGGGCTTGGGGCTACATAAAAATCTCTTGGGTATTTCATAAAGAAGTTCCAAATCGCATAGCTCGTGGGAAAGTTCTTGTCGCTTGGTACATGGCCGCGGCCCGTAACAGAATAGAGAACCACCTCCGAATTTAGGTCCCCATCCTTATAGCGAAGCTTGGTGTAACCATTACCTTGCGTTTCTTCTGGAGTCGGGTAGCAGTTATACTTCTGTGCCCATTTCCTTAGATAATCTTTTACTCCGCTATAGGGCATTGTGCCATCCGCAGTTCCATGCACATGGACAATAGGCACAGGTCGGCTGCATGAGTAACTGGGGTTAAGAAGAATGTAACCACTTATAGGCGCAGCAACAGCAAACTTATCCGCTGCCTTGTTGATGCAATGGTAAACGAACGCACCACCCAGGCTGAATCCCGAAATACAAACCTGGGTGTCGTCTATATGATAATTGGCTTTCACGTCATTGATGATGTCCAGCATGAAATTAACATCTGTCATTCCCTCAACATCCCAGCCAGTCTCATAGCTCGTTCCCCAAGCAGACCCTGCTATTCCCACAGGATAGACAACGACGAAATTGGCGGTGTCGGCCACTAGGGGCCATTGGGTTTGTTGCATTTGGTATTGATAATCTTGATTCATACCATGGCATGAAATCATAAGGGGCCTGTTTTCTTTCAGGTTATCTGGAACATAGAGGTAGTATTGGCGCGTCGTGCCGCCAGACTGAATGGACTTCAAGCCACTGAACTTGGCTGCATGAGACTGCTCTATGCCCAAGAACGTCAGCAGCAGAAATAAGAGGGTAATGAGTTTCTTCATAGTATGTATTCGTTTAGTGGTTAATTATCGTTTGTTTTGTATGTTTCTGCGCGCAGATAGAAAGTTATTTAGAGATAGTGGCGCTCATGTTGCTGTTATTTGTCTTCGGTTTGTCTATGCCAGTCCGTGCTTCTGGAGTGTATAACAATCTATACATGGTCAGAAACTGTTTAGGAATGCTCTTAGCTCTTGCTCAGAGTTGATGGTTGAGTACTCTCCCCGTTCGTACTGAGCATGAGACTTATCTACTTTTGCGAAGAACTCCTCTTTTGTCATGAGTGTGGGGTCTTCTTTCTTTGCCACAAGCTTCTTGGCATACTTCAGGAGCTTAGCCATGAGCGTCTCGTCTTCGGCTATCTCGCTCATCGTACGGAACAGCTCGGCGCTCATCTGTAATGCAGTCATAAAACTTCTTTTTTTATAGTTTCTGCGGACAAAGATACGAGTTTTAATCCAAACTCCCAAAAGAACTTGAATAAAATTCAAAATCAACACCAATTCTACAGCGAAAAAGACAAAACGCCCTATACCACGAATTACACAAATTACCACGAATATAACTTTTAACCTGTTAACTCTTTAACCTTTTCAATTTTTATTACGACAACGGATTTAACGGATTACACGGATTTAACTCTTAACTTTTTAACCCTTTAACCTTTTAACGTTTAAACTTTTTTCTGACAACGAATTACACGAATTTGATTTATGAAATTAAGCCTAGGCTTAATTTTAGAAAGTTAAAAATCAATCCGTTAAATCCGTTAAATCCGTTGTCGAAATAAAAGATTAAAAGGTTAAAAGGTTAAAAGGTTAAAGAGTTAAGAGTCTCGTCAGTCAAATTAGTTTAATCCGTAGTACGGTGTGTGGGGATTTGTACAATCTTATAGGGTTTTCCCTCTCATTTTGGTGTGTTTTCCTTTTTCGGATATGCGATATTTCCGTACCTTTGCACCGTACAAACATTAAAAACTGATGATTATGAAACGTCTATACTCTCTTTCAGTTGCTATTTGCTTAGCATGTGCCGGCGTGTTTACGTCGTGCGTTGATATGGATGACACCAACCAGTCCATGGCTCTCTCCGGCGAGTGGCGGGGTGACTTTGGTATGTACTACACCTATGTTGACAGGGGGCGTACCTATACTTTCGATTCCTACAACACGTATATCCGTTTCGTTCCCGACTACAGGTATGCGAATCACGGGACGGGTACGCAGGTGGACTATTACGAATATGGTCCCTATGAGTACCAGTACTATCGTTTCAAGTGGTCTGTCAACAACGGAGTAATCAACTTGTACTACGAGTACGACCCCAATCTCGACACGCGCATCAGCGACTACCACATGACGAATGATTACCTTACGGGTACTTTCTCGTCTTCCGGCACGTCGTTCCGCCTGTACAAGGTAGTGGACTTCTATTCGTGGACACCTTATGTGAACACCTACGGCTATGGTTCGCGCCACAACTGGTCTGATTACTACTACGATTATCCTTACAGCCGCGGTGGCGACATGCAGCCAGCCGACAGCACCGAGACGTCCGAGGCGTCCGGCCAGGTCCTCTCTCGCGGGCGAAGAGCGGGAGGGGAAAGGAAAGGAATGGAAGGGAAGTGAAAGGAAGTTAAAGGGAAGTGAAGGGAAGTTATGCCAGCTTGCCGGCTGGAATTTAAAAGGAATTTAAAAGGAAGTTAACTCGCTTCGCTTGTGGAAGTTAAAAGGACAATACCATATTGTCAGGCAGCATCCAAAGCTATCGTCCAGCACGAAGTGCATAACTTCCTTTTAACTTCACTTCACTTCCGAATACTCTGAATCTTCTGAATACTCCGAATACTCCGAATACTCTGAATCTTCTGAATACTCTGAAACCTCTGAAACCTCTGAAACCTCTGAAACCTCCGAAACTTCCCTTCCAGCCAGCTCTGCTGGCATAACTTCCCTTCCCATCCCTTCAAAAAAAATTCAACATGCGAATCTTTTATACTATCATTCTGACGATGTTTTCCGCCGGTTGTCTTGCTCAGCAGAGCGAGACAGCAAAGCGGATGGCACAGCAAGGGCTGGTCGATATCCTGTCCGTCGATAGCACAATACATGTGAGCCTGATGTACAGCCGGCCCGATAACTTCACGGGCAAGGTGCTCTATACCGACCTTCGGGAGGCGTACCTGCACCCGAAGGCGGCAGCGGCGCTGGCTAAGGCTCAAAAGCTGCTGAAGGAACAGAGGCCGGAGCTGAGCCTGAAGGTTTACGATGCGACGCGCCCGATGAGCGTGCAGCAGAAGATGTGGAACGCGGTGGCCGGCACCAACAAGAGCATCTATGTGAGCAACCCCCGCAACGGCGGCGGCATGCACAACTATGGGCTGGCTGTCGATATCACGCTCTGCGATGCCCTGACAGGCGACACCCTCGACATGGGGACAAAGGTGGACTTCCTTGGCCCCTATGCCCATATCGACGACGAGGCGGGGCTTGTCAGCCGCCACATCATAACGCCCGAGGCGAAGAAGAACCGCGAGCTGCTCAGAAAGGTGATGACAGAAGGGGGCTTCAAGACGCTCCGGACAGAGTGGTGGCACTTCAACCTCGTCTCAAGGGCAGAGGCAAAGGCACACTACAAAGCAATACGATAAACCACAGATTGAACGGATTAAACGGATTCCATTGTAATTTCCAATCTGTTAAATTCTCTTTGAATTGCACAGATTCATGGATAAATGATAAAGTAAGAATTCCGCTTAATCCGTGGTTTTCTACCTCCCAATCCATGCTTCGGGATTGAGTTTGGCGGGTTCGCGTTTGCCGGTGTCCTTGCGGAGCTGGAAGTGGAGGGTGCAGTTGCCGCTGCCGTCGTCGGCCACGGTGCCGAGGATGTCGTTTGTATGCACCTTCTGTCCCTTGGTGACGATGGTGGAGGAGAGGTTTGAATAGACGGAGATATAGCTTCCGTGGCGCACGAGGACATGGCGTTTCCCTGCGTACTCGAAGACGCTGGTGACCTCTCCGTTGAAGATGGCACGGGCACGCGCACCGGGGCGACCGATGTAGTTCGTGCCTTTGTTGTCGAGCTGGACGTTTCTCAAGCCCGGCACATTGTAGATGCCGAAGCGGCTGCCCAGCATGTACTGGCCGGTGATAGGCACGGGCAGGCGTCCTTTGTTCTGCTCAAAGGAGCCGTTTATCTGTCGGTCTTCTGCCGTGAGCCATGTGTCGGACTTCTGCGGCGTGGAGGGCTTGGTGTTCTGCTTCTGCTTGGAGCCGCCGCCGGACGACTTCTTCTTGCTCTCCGCCTCCTTCCTCTTGCGCTCAGCCTCTGCGGCGGCCTTCTTGCGGGCCTCTTCCGCAGCCTTCTTCCGCGCCTGTTCTATCTCGTAGGCAATCACTTCCTCTATCTTCTTGTCGAGAGCCGCAATCTGTCTCTGCTGCTCCTCCACCTGCGCCTTCAAGCCGCTCTCCTGCTTCTTGAGGCCTGCCACTCGGTTCTGTTCCTGCAGCTGCTGTTCGCTCAGCGCCTTGCGTTGCCGTATCACTTCGTTCAGCAAGGCATCCTTCTGGCTCTTTGCCGCGAGCAGTTGGTTCTGTGCATCGAGTAGTTCAGCCTGCTTCTGTAGCAACTGCTGCCCGAGGTTCTGCTGGTAGGCCACATATTCGCGTGCATAACGGGCCCGGCGGAACATCTGTCCGAAGGTGTTTGCCGAGAGGACAAAGACCGCGGGATCGTTCTTCACGCGCAAGGCTCTGGCGTTCCTCACGGCAGCCTTGAGTCGCTGTCGGCGCACTCTCACCTCGCCGTCGAGCTCCGCGATGTTGGCCTGCAGGGTTGTGATGTTGGCCTCCATGCTATCGAGTTCATGCTCCAGTTCGCTGATGTAAGCGAGGCGGTTGCTTATCTGAAGTCCCAGGAAGTCAATGTTGCGCTGTCCCGTTTGCACTTGCTTGCGGGTATTGTCGAGCTTTGTCCTGGAGCTCTTCAGCTCGCTTTTCAGCTTTGACTGCTGCTTCTTCAGGTCGTTCACCCGCTTGCTGTTCTGCGCAAAGAGCGTTGGCCACGAGGCGAGGAGCAAGAGGAACAGAACAAGATATTTCTTCATGGTAGAGGATTTTGGCGTTATTTGGTCAAGCTCATAATGCGCGACATGAGCCTATCGAGCGTGATTTCCGTGTAGTTGCCACCAGGCGTCTCGGTGCGCGTCTCCCAGTCGGAGTCGTTCCTGAGGTTGGAGAGTGTCATTATAGCCCTGATGGGATTGCTGCTCCTGCCGAAGGAGAGGTGGTTCCGCGTAGGGAAGCTCTTCCTGCCGAGGCTGCCGAAGTCGGTATATTCCCATGTGAGGTAGGGCGAAGCCCCTTCGGTGTGAGGCGAGACGGTGGTCTTTCGGACGGTTCCCGAGGCCATGTTGACGAAGAAGGAGAGCACGGCCAGCTTGCTGTCGTCATTGGTCAGCTTGGCCCTTTCGCCGTCCATCGACTTCTTGAATTGCTTGTCGGTAGGGGCAGTCTGACCGTTGCCGAGCACGAACAGTTCGTCCCAGAAGAGTGCCTGCAGCGTATAGAAGTCGATGCCGGCGTTCTTGAAGAACGATACATCGCCGTAGGCCGCCTTGACGTACTGCCTGTTCACCTTGTCGATGCCCATGAAGTATTCGGGCGTCATCTCGAGTCGTGCCACCTCGAAGATGCCGAGGGTGACGAGCGAGAGCTGTATGACGTCGTTCCGCTTCATGCGCAGCGTACCCCCTACAGACACGCTCTTGTCGCCGGAGGAGAGTGCGAGGTTCATCTTTGCCGTGGCGAAAGTCTCGTCCTGACGATTGGCATTGACGGTCCCGACGATGTGCTTCAGGGCAGACGTCGTAGCCTCCGAAGCTTCGGGCACAACGGTGGAAGTGGATACGGCCTGCTTCTTTGTGCCGCACGCGGCCAGCAGGAGGCAGAGTAGTAGAAGACCCCCTCTAACTCCCCCTCTAAGGGGAGAACTTAGGGCGGTAGCAAATTCTTCATTCTTCATTCTTCGTTCTTCATTTATTTGATATATTTCTTCCGTTTTATCTTCTTTTTCAGCAGTGGCGTACAGGTGTCGTCGCCTTTCTGCTTGGCGAGCTTCCAGAGTCGCAGTGCCGTTTCCATTTCTCCAAGACTGGCGTAGATGTCGCCCGCATGTTCGATGAGATTGCCCATGAGCTGTTCGTCGGCAAGGAGCTCTTCGTCTGTCTTTTCGGGGTTCACCACCTTGTCCATGTAGGTGCGTGCATGGGCATAGTCCTCCTTCATAAAGAGGATCCAGGCATAGGTGTCGAGGTAGGTGATGTTGTCGGGTTCTTGCCGGATGGTCCGGTAGCTCATCTCCTCTGCCCTGTCGAGCTGTTCGCCCTTGAGGCTCAGGTAGTAGGCATAGTTGTTGAGGCACATGATGTTGTCGTCCTGATAGACGAGCGCCGAGTCGTATGCAGCGAAGGCCTCCAGCTCCTTCTGCTGCTGATAGTATATGTCTCCGAGGACGCCGAAGACATTCGACACGAGCCGGTCCGGGACGTACTCCGTTCGGACGCGAAGTCCCTGCAGCAACACCTCCGCTGCATCCGTGAGCTTCTTCTGCTCGGCCAGTGCCATGCCGAGGTAATAGGCGTAGGCAATCTCCTCGGGATGATAGTTAAGACCCCGGCGGCTGATGTCCTCGACGCCCTTCTCGTCGTTCTGCTCGGCATAGTACTGTAGCAGTTCGCGTAGTGCCGTCTCGTTGCCCGGATCCACCTCGAGCACTTGCCGCATCGTCTCGCAAAAAGCCTCCTGGGGTTGTTTGGAATAGACCTGGTAGGCGGCCTTCATAAGGAGGATGTCGGTGTCCTGTTGCGGGCGGGACAGCAGGGTGTCGAAGGCTGCCGTGAGCTTCGATGCGAAGGTAGAGTCTCTCTGTACGTCGCCGATGAACGACTTGAGCAGCAGCACGCGCAGCTGCGAGGGGGATTCGGGGTCGTAGAGCAGCGAGTCGCGCAAAGCGTTGTACTTCTCGTGCTGGTTGCTGTCGTGAAGATAATCCAGGGTGACAAGCTGGAGGTTCGTGTTGGTCGGCTCCTGCCTCCGCACCTCATCGTAAATCTCGAGAGCCTTGAGTGTGTCGCCTGCCTCCATGTACTGGTTGCCGACCACGATACGCAGGTTCATGTCGTGCGGGGAGTCGTCGCAGAGGGCCTGCAACTGCATGAAAGCCGAGTCGAGTTGCTCTTTCTCCTTGTAGAGCCGGAACTTCTCCACGATCAAGTCGGGGCTTGGCCCTTCGAGGAGTTCAATGCGGTTCAGTGCGCCGATGGCCTTGTCGGTGTCGCCCACGGTTCTGTAGAGCTGTGCCAGCTGCGAGAGGATGTCGCTGCGTCGCGACTGTAGGGACGCCATCTTCTCGAGGACGGGAATGGCATGCTCTGCGTCGCGCTTGTTGAGGTAGAGTGCCGCCAGCGACTCGAGGTAGTAGGGGTTGTTGGGATCGCGCTCACAGGCCTGACGGATGAAGGCCGTGCCGATGCTGTCGGAGCGCAGGTAGAGGTGCAGCAGGCCGATGTTGTAGAGTGCCTCCGGTGCTTCGGGATTGATGTCGAGGCAGTGGCTGTAGAGGTTCATGGCCGACGAATAATCCTCCGCAAGACGGCACTTCTCCGCCTCGAGGTAGAAGTAATCGAAGGTTGACTGCGCCTTGATGCTTGCCGGTGAGAGCATGATGGCAAGCAGGAATGCGAGGTGCAGGAAAACAGACGTCCTGTCTAAGATATGTTGGCGAATCGTCATTTCTATTTCGTTCCGCTGTGTCCGAATCCTCCGCTGCCGCGTTCCGTCTCGGGAAGGACTTCCACGGGTTCCCACTCGGCTTGCTCGTGGCGTGCGATGACCATTTGGGCGATGCGCTCGCCGTCGGTGATGATGAAGGGCTCGTCCGAGAGGTTGACCAGTATGACGCAGATTTCGCCACGATAGTCAGCGTCGATGGTACCGGGCGTGTTGAGGACGGTGATGCCATGCTTTATGGCCAGTCCGCTGCGAGGCCGCACCTGTGCCTCGTAGCCTGGCGGCAGGGCCATGAAGAGGCCTGTGGGAATGAGGTGGCGCTCCATGGGCCGGAGCTCGATGGGGGCTTCTATGTTGGCCCGAAGGTCAAGCCCTGCGGACAATGGCGTTGCATATTGTGGCAGCGGATGATGGCTGCGGTTGATGATTTCTACTTTCATTTTGATGGGAGTTATGGGAGTTATGGGAGGATGGGTCAGACGGCGGGGAGACTCATTCCGTTGATCTTGCGGTAGAGGTCGAGCGCATAGACATCGGTCATACCCGATATGTAATCGAGCACCGCCATGATTCTTTCGTATAAGGTAGGCGCAAGGATGTCGTACTGCGTGCTGACGCGGTTGATGAGCAACTGCGAGAAGGCGCGGTCGGAATGTGTGGCAGCCTGCACCATGAGGTCGGTCAGGGTTGTGATGACCTTGTAGCCCGCTATCTCGATATCGACTACGTCCTTGCAATGATATATCTTCTTGAAGGCCGTCTGCTCGCACTGCTCGTATGCCTTGCGCGGCAATGGGGCGATGTGTTCTATGAGCGAGCCGTCGAAGGTGCCGCTCAGGATGGCCTCCTCGTTCTCGATGAAGACACGGACGCACTGCTGCTCAAGGCATCTGATGACGCAGGAACGCAGATAGACCACCTGCTCGTTCACGTCATCGGCCAGTTGCGCCATGCGCTCCTCGATGTGCCGCTGTTCTGCTTCGCTGAAATAAGCGAAGAACAACTGCTGTGTCTCCTCGGTCGTCAGGAGCTTCAGCTTGTGCGCATCCTCGATGTCCATTATCTCATAGCAAATGTCGTCGGCCGCCTCGACGAGATAGACGAGTGGATGGCGGGCATAGCGGATGGAGCCTTCCGCCGTCGGGAACTTGATGATGCCGAGTTCCCTGGCGATGCACTCATAGTCCTCCACCTCGCTGCGGAAGAAGCCGAACTTGCGCTTGTCGCCTGCGAGGTCGGACGAGAAGGGGTACTTCACGATGCTTGCCAGGGTGCTGTATGTCATGCCGAATCCGCCTTTGCGACGCCCCTTGAAGTGGTGGGTGAGGAGGCGGAACGCGTTGGCGTTGCCCTCGAAGTGCGTGATGTCCTCCCACTCCTGCTGCGATAAGCCGTCGCCCGTCTCGGGGCAGATGTAGTCATGGAGGAACAATCCGTCTCCCTCGCTGAAGTAGGTGCCGATGGCCGTCTCGCCGCTATGGCCGAAAGGCGGGTTGCCCAGATCGTGGGCAAGGCAGGCGGCACTCACTATGCTGCCCAGCTCGGTGAAGTGCGTGCTGTAGAGTTCGGGATGATGCTTCAGGATGAGACGGCTCACGTCGTTGCCCAGGCTCCTTCCCACACTGCTCACCTCGAGGCTGTGGGTAAGCCTGTTGTGAACGAAGATGCTGCCCGGCAGGGGGAACACCTGCGTCTTGTTCTGCAGACGGCGAAAGGGAGCGGAAAAGATAAGGCGGTCGTAGTCGCGCTGAAACTCAGTGCGGTCGTCGCTCCTCTGCTGCAAATCCTCCTGCCCAAGCCGCTTGCTGGACAACAATTGCTCCCAACGCATCATGACATTTACCATTTAATCATTTACCATTTAATCATTTATTTTCCTCCCCCCTCGGGGGGAGTCAGAGGGGGCCATCATTTAGTCATTTACTATTTACCATTTATTTTCCTCCCCCCTCGGGGGGAGTCAGAGGGGGGCCATCATTTAATCATTTACCATTTACCATTTATTTTCCTCCCCCTGTGGGGCTTCATTCTTCATTATTCCGTGGGTTTATAGAAGATACGGTTGGCTCCGCTGGTGATTTGCACCAGTTCGGGGTGTTCTGCGGCGAAGGTGTCGATGTGCCGCATACGTTTCTCCTGAAGGATTTCGTCAACGGCGATGAGGATTCCTGTCTCCTCCACTTCGCCGAAGCCATCGTTGATGGCGGTGCCGAAGAGCTTCATGGTGGGGCTCAAGCCCATGTAGGCGTTGACCAGAGGCGGTATGTTGTAGCCCAAGGCACGCACCTCGCGATTCAGAATCCTGTAGTCCGCCTTGAAGTCGTCCTCGGTGAAGAGGTTCTTGAACTGCTCGGGGTCGTGCCACAGCTTGAGCGGCTGCATGGGATAGATAAGGTTGTCGGGGTCGGGGAAGTGCTTGTTCAGGAAGAACAGAATCATGTCCCTTGCCATGCGGTCGTAGCTGGGATACATGGTGAACTTGCCGAAGAGGTAGCGCACCGTTGGCTCGATGACGACGAGCGCCCCGAGGCCGTCCCAAAGATTGTCGAGGGCGAAGATGCCCTTCCTGCCCCGCAATGTGCTTTGATACTCGACGGCGACGAAGCTGCGACCCAGTTCGATGGTCCACGGAGCGTAGTCGCGCATGAATTTCTCCGAGAAGCGGAACATGTGGCTCGTCGCGAGGATGGGCTGCCCGTCGGGTGCAATCTTCCAATCCTTACCGAGGATGTAGCGGTAGGCGCCAACGATTTCCTCTGTCTCGGGGTCCCAAACGAGTAGTTGCTTATAGCAGTTCTCGCAGGTGTCGAACTCGTCGAGGTCGAAGCTCTTGCCCGTTCCGCCCCCGGCCCTACGGAAGGCTATCTCGCGGAGGCGTCCTATCTCGCGCACTACATGCGGCGAGTCGTGCCATGTGACCACATAGACTTCGTTGCCGCTCTTGTTTGTCATGCGCAACTTCTTGTCCGGCGTGAGTTCTGACTTCAGCACATGAGCCGGAATTTGCTCTGCTATTGGTTCCATTATCTTGTGTTCTTCCATTGTTATCGGAGTATTCTGAATGATTTGATTATTCGGGGAATTATATACTATAGACCTTGTCTTGCACCCACCGGCCCCACTCGCCCGGCTTTTTTGACTTGTCGAAAGTCTGCCAGGGGATGGGCTTGCCGATGCGGACGGTGAAGTGTTTGCCCTTACACCGATACATTTCATCGGGCAAGAGCATCATGGCGAAGTT
>Ga0310694_10006600_pt1 | contig 10963 bp, 9 predicted proteins | sample 174DNAGHGhighgp2_FD_203884 | JGI IMG/M metagenome (GOLD analysis project Ga0310694, IMG submission 203884) | Sheep rumen microbial communities from Palmerston North, Manawatu-Wanganui, New Zealand - 1742 DNA GHGhigh gp2 (v2) (version 2) | ecosystem: Host-associated > Mammals > Digestive system >... | reverse complement strand
TTCGAGCACGATATGGACTTCGAGTATTATGCCGATGAGCCCAATCCAGCCTTCGAGGTGACAGAGCGTGACGAGCAGTATTTCATCGTCTACAACTTCGCCGTGTCACTCTTCCAGATCAAGAATGCGCCTGAATATGACGGTGCCTTCGAGGCGCTCGGCATCAAGGCTGAGGACTTGAAGGGCATTCCCAATGTACGTGTGGTGAAGATGTCGAGCGGCTCTATGGGGGGAAGCATCGGCGTGGGATTCTATGGCGACCATCAGATTGCAGAGGGCGATATGGACAAGATCCACGACAGGCTGGCTGACGTCTTCGCGGCAAAAGGCATCAAGTGCTATCACACCTTCAGCGGCAAGGAGATGACGGCGGAGCAACTGAAGGCCGACAAGGTGCGTGGTTACGTCGTGGAGAAGGACGGCAAGAAGTTCCAGATGATGGCAATGTCGGACGACCGTATCGGTGACTTCGGCGGCGGCATCGACTTCCGTTTCATGGTATCAAAGAAATAACCCCGCTAGTTATCTGTTAACCGAAGTCTGACTATCATTTTAATTGTAAACGTGACTCGCCCTGACATCATCTCGATGTCAGGGCATTTTTTCTGCTCAGATATTTTGTCGTTTGCAGGAATATTCGTAAATTTGCGCACTATTAGCAATTATTCATTATGAGAAAACTAACGATGATCAGTATGACCACCTTATTGATGGGATGCACTGCTGCGCCTGACATGGAGCAGCAGATTGATGAACTCTACGGCAGGATGACGCAGGAAGAGCGCATCGCCCAGTTGAGAAGTATGTATATGGACGACCTCTTCGATGAGCAGGGGGCGTTGGACACGGCGAAGTGCCGCCAGTTGATACCCAATGGCATCGGCCACTTCTCGCAGTTTGCTATGCAGAAGCCCCGGGACCCGGATGAACTCCGCGACCGTGTGGCAGCCGTACAGGACTGGCTGATGAAGCATACGCCCAACGGCATCCCCGCCCTCTGCCATGAGGAGGTGCTCTCTGGTGTCAACTCGCGCGGAGCCACTATCTATCCGCAGCAGATAGGACAGGCCTGCTCGTTCAATCCGGAACTGGCAGAACTGAAGACCCAGCAGACGGGCATCGCCCTGCGCAAGATGGGAGGTATACTCTCGCTCTCGCCAATGGTCGACGTGTGTCGCACACCGAGTTTCAACCGTCTGGAGGAGTCGTATGGCGAGGATGGCTACCTGTCGGCAGTGATGGGTGTGGCTTTTGTGAAAGGTCTCCAGCAGGGTGATCTCCGCAAGGGGGTAGGGGCCTGCTCGAAACACTATCTCGGCTATGGTGGCGGAGGGGATGCAGAAGAGAAGGAACTGATGGAGGAAATCCTGATGCCTCACGAGGCGATGATCCGTCTGGCTGGGAGCCATGTGGTGATGCCTGGCTATCATGCGATGGCGGGAACCAAAGGAGAGAAGGAGAATTGTGTGGCCAACAGCCGGATTCTGGAGGATATCCTGCGAGGCTATGTCGGCTTCGACGGTATGATAGTCAGCGACTATACGGCTATCGACCAGTTGCCTGGTCTTGAGGATCCCATGCACAAGGCCGCTGCCGCCATCAATGCGGGCAACGATGTGGACTTCCCCTTCGGGGCCAACTATCAGCATCTGCAGAAGGCCATCGACGAAGGACTGGTGAAGCCGGAGACGCTGGAGCGGGCGGTGAAGAATGTGCTGCGCCATAAGTTCCGCGCAGGACTGTTCGACGAGAAGCCGTATCTCTACAGCACGGAGGACATCAAACTCGATACACCTGAGGAGCGACAGACGGCCTACGATATTGCCACTCAGAGCATCGTGCTGCTCAAGAACGACGGCACCCTGCCGCTCGATGAAGGCAAGTCGCCTGAGCAGATCTTCATCACCGGGCCCAACGCCAATTCGATGTGGGCCATGCTGGGCGACTACTCCTTCCCCGCCATGACTTATTTCTGGAAGCAAATGATGGAGGATCTCGACCATCCGCACGTGATAGGACTGCTGGAGGGGATGCGCGACCGCAAGCCTGACCACATGAACATCAGTTACGCGCGCGGCTGCGACTGGACGGAGGAGATAGAGACGAAGTATGCCGAAGGTGGCGACGAGCGAGCCTGGGAGTACAACCTGCTGCATCGGAAGGTGGATTCTGGGGAGAAGGCTGATAGGGCTGAGGCTCTCGCGATGGCCCGACAGGCTGACGTGATCATCGCTGCCGTCGGCGAGAATGTGATGCTCTGTGGTGAGAACCGTGACCGTCAGGGCCTCCGTCTGCCTGGGCGTCAGGAACAGTATGTGGAGGAACTGCTCGCTACGGGCAAGCCCGTTGTGCTGGTTGTGTTCGGCGGTAGGGCACAGGTCATCTCCGGCATTGCCGAGAAGTGCAGTGCCGTCATTCAGGCCTGGTATCCTGGTGAGGAAGGCGGGCACGCAGTGGCTGACATCCTCTACGGCAGGGTGTCGCCGTCGGCAAAACTCTCTGTCAGTTATCCCAACACGGAGGTCTACGAGCCGCTCTGCTATAACCGCTCTGCTGAGCCGGATCCGCGCGTGGCCTGGCCCTTCGGCTATGGCTTGGCCTATACCACCTTTGAGTATAAGAACCTGAAGGTCGCCGAACAGGTTTCGATAGCCGACCAGAGTCTGAGCCTGTCGTTCGAGGTCAGCAATACGGGCGAGATGGCCGCCGATGAGATTGCGCAGATCTATCTCTCGCCGGCATCTGGGGATCAGCAGATTCGCCCCATACAGTTGCATGGCTTTGCCCGTGTGAAACTGCAGCCTGGCGAGACGAAGACGGTGAAGGTGAAACTCTACACAGAGCAGTTCGGCTTCTACTCTGAGCGCCAATGGCATGTCAATCCTGGTACCTTTGTCGTTAAAGTGGGCGCCTCGTCTGCTGACATCAGACTCCAGCAGAATGTCACGCTGACTGGTGAGACGGTCAGCAAGCCGCTGAGAGAGTTCTACTTCTCCGAGTCAGAGATTGAAAAATAAAAGGTGTGGCTCCGGACGGGAGCCACACCTTATTATATATATACAGGCGTTTCCTGTTACTTGTTCTTCAGGGCTGCGATAGATTCCTTCAGTGCAGCAATCTTCTCTTCCGAGTCGCTCTGCTTCTTGCGCTCCAGTGCAACGACAGCCTCTGGTGCATTGGCCACGAAGCGCTCATTCGAGAGTTTCTTCATCACACCGGCCAGGAAGCCTTCGAGGTGCTGCAGTTGAGCCTCCATCTTCTCAATCTCTGCCTCTACGTCGATGAGAGATCCTAAGGGGACGGCATATTCGATAGTGCCAACCATAAAGGTGCTCGCAGTGGAGTCTTTCTCGCTGACTGACGTGATGCTTTCCAGATTGGCCATCTTCATCACCGCCTTCCCATAATTGCCGGAAAGTTGGGAGTTGATGACTTGCAATGCCAGTTTCTCTTTTTGCGCAATATTCTTCTGGGCACGGACGGTACGTACACCACTTACCACTTGTTTGACAGTATCCACATTGTTGAGCATGATCTTCTCATCCGCATTGGGAGCGTCAAGGTGCAGGCTCTCACGCATGATGCTCTCGCCAGGCTGACGCTCATAGAGGGCCTGCCACAGTTCCTCGGTGATGAACGGCATGAAGGGGTGGAGCATCTTCAACAGAGTGTCGAAGAACCGCAGTGTGGCATCGTAGGTCACACGGTCGATGGGTTGCTGCTTGCCGTCCACATAGGCGGGCTTCACCATCTCGAGATACCAACTGGAGAACTCGTCCCAGAAGAGTTTGTAGACCGTCATCAGAGCCTCCGAGATACGGTACTTCGAGAAGTGGTCGTTGAGTTCGGCATTAGCCTCCTTGAGTTTTGCGTCGAACCATGCGACGGCCAATTGGCTGGCACCTTCCTGCGGGGCATCTTCACTGACAGTCCAGCCCTTCACGAGGCGGAAGGCATTCCATATTTTGTTGTTGAAGTTGCGGCCTTGCTCGCAGAGGGCCTCGTCGAACAGGATATCGTTGCCCGCAGGAGCGGAGAGCATCATACCCATACGCACGCCGTCGGCACCGAACTTCTCGATGAGTTCGATGGGGTCGGGCGAGTTGCCGAGGCTCTTCGACATCTTACGCCCCAGTTTGTCGCGCACGATACCTGTGAAATAGACATTTCTGAAGGGCATGTCGCCGATGTACTCATAGCCGGCCATGATCATACGTGCCACCCAGAAGAAGATGATGTCAGGACCTGTCACGAGGTCGCTGGTGGGATAGTAGTACTTGATCTCCTCATTGCCTGGATTGTTGATGCCGTCGAAGAGGGAGATAGGCCAGAGCCAACTGGAGAACCAGGTGTCGAGGGCATCCTCGTCCTGACGCAGGTCGGCATCAGTCACCTTCGGGTTTTTCTGCTGAGCCAGGCGGAGGGCCTTCTCACGGGTTTCTGCCACGACGAAGGCTTCGGTGACCTCCCCTGTCCCCTCCTGTAGGAGGGGGAAGTAATAGGCAGGAATGCGGTGCCCCCACCAGAGTTGGCGCGAGATGCACCAGTCCTGGATGTTCTCCAGCCAGTTCTTATAGGTGTTCTTGTACTTGGCGGGATAGAACTTCAGTTCGTCGTTCATCACGGGCGGCAGGGCGATGTCGGCGAAGTGCTTCATCGAGAGGAACCACTGCATGGAGAGCCGCGGCTCGATGGCGGTGTCGGGGTTGCGCTCTGAGTAGCCCACCTTATTAGTATAGTCTTCAATCTTCTCCATCAGGCCAGCCTCCTGCAGGTCTTTGGCTATCTGCTTGCGGCAGTCCATACGGTCCATGCCGACGTAGATGGGCGACTGCTCGGAGATGGTGCCGTCGGCATTGAAGATGTCGATGGTCTCCAGATTGTGGGTTTTGCCCAGCATATAGTCGTTGGTGTCGTGGGCAGGTGTCACCTTCAGACAGCCCGTACCAAACTCGATATCCACATAGCGGTCCTCGATGACGGGGATGACGCGGTTCACCAGAGGCACGATGACCTTGCGGCCCTTCAGCCACTGGTTCTTCGGATCCTTGGGATTGATACACATAGCGGTATCGCCCATGATGGTCTCAGGACGAGTAGTAGCCACCACAGCGTAATAGCCCTTGGCATCCTTGTGAATGATATTGCCTTCAGCCTTCAAGGCTTCCTCATTCTCGAGCGTGGTCAAACCGTCTACATAATACTTCAGATGGAACAGGTGGCTCTGCTCCTCCCTGTAGATCACCTCTTCGGTAGAGAGGGCGGTCAGGGCCTTGGGGTCCCAGTTCACCATGCGGAGCCCGCGATAGATGAGTCCCTTGTTATAGAGGTCGACGAAGACCTTGATGACGCTTTCTGAGCGCTTCTCGTCCATCGTGAAGGCAGTGCGGTCCCAGTCGCAACTGGCACCCAGACGGCGAAGTTGCTTCAGAATGATGCCGCCATGCTCGTGCGTCCAGTCCCAGGCATGCTTCAGGAACTGCTCACGGGTGAGGTCGTGCTTCTTGATGCCCTGCTCGGCAAGTTTCTTCACCACTTTGGCCTCAGTGGCGATGGAAGCGTGGTCGGTACCCGGCACCCAGAGCGCATTCTTACCCTCCATACGGGCACGACGCACCAGGATGTCCTGAATCGTGTTGTTCAGCATGTGTCCCATGTGGAGCACACCCGTCACATTGGGCGGCGGAATCACAATCGTATAGGGTTGACGCCCGTCGGGCTTACTTGAGAAAAGTTTATTGTCAAGCCAGTACTGATACCACTTGGCTTCGACCTCTTTTGGGTCGTATTTGCTTGCTAATTCCATATATATTTTACGATAATCTCAAAAAATCGCTGCAAAATTATAAAATAATTGTGAATTATGAATTATGAATTATGAATTATTTTGTATCTTTGCCCCAATATTTTAAGGTTTATGCATACAAAAGAAGAAAAAATGCAGGCTTTCGGCCGCTTTCTCGATGTGCTTGACGCACTTAGGGTCAATTGTCCTTGGGACAAGAAACAGACTAACGAGAGCCTCCGACCCAATACCATCGAGGAGACTTATGAACTCTGCGATGCCCTGATCAAGAACGATGCCCATGAGATATGCAAGGAACTGGGCGACGTGCTGCTGCACATCTGTTTCTATGCGAAAATTGGAGAGGAGAAACAGCAGTTTGATATGGCGGATGTCTGCAATGCGCTGACCCGTAAGATGATTACCCGCCATCCTCACGTCTATCATCCCTCGCAGATTGATGCGGAGAATCCCAGACCGTTGCCTTATGTGCCAGAAGAGGCTGCCGACCAGGAGCAGACAAAAGTGAACAGTGTCACCCAGGTGCTCGAGAACTGGGAGCAGATCAAACTCAAGGAGAAAGACGGCAACAAGTCTGTCCTTTCCGGCGTGCCCGCTGCCCTGCCCAGTATCATCAAGGCCTATCGCATCCAGGACAAGGCCCGCAATGTGGGTTTCGACTGGGAGGACAAGCAGGATGTCTGGGCGAAAGTGCGCGAGGAACTTGGTGAACTGGAAGACGAACTGCGTAAGGAGGACAAGGAGAACTCTACCAAGGAGTTGGGTGACTTCCTGTTTGCCGTGATCAATGCAGCCCGTCTCTATAAACTCAATCCGGACAATGCCCTGGAGATGACGAACCGCAAGTTTATCAACCGCTTCAACTATATTGAGGCCCACAGCATCAAGATCGGCAAGCCCCTTAAGGACATGACGCTGGCTGAGATGGATGCTTTATGGAATGAGGCAAAACAACAAGAGAATAAAGACTGTAAGATATGAAAAAGACAACGTTATTTGGAATGATGGCTACTGTCGTGATAACGATGAGCAGTTGTGGAGGATCTGGCAATCAGCAGGCTCAGGCCGCTGCAGAAACTGATTCTACGGAGATACAGATTCCTCACGATCAGACACTTTATGGTATTTGTGGTAATGGTACTGCGATGAACACCCTCCAGTTGCTGCGAGACAATGGCGACACGCTCAACCTGAGCATTACCCGTGCCCTTGAGGCAGGGCAGGTGTTCGGCGGTCTGCAAGTGGGCGACCGCATGGCCGTGATGGCCAATGATGACAAGTCGGAGGCCCTCATTGTTATCAACCAGAACTCCCTGCTTGGCGACTGGGTGATGCCGAATCCCATCGACGGCAGTTCGGAGGTGGGCATCCGCATCAAGGAAGGTGGTATTGCAGAGAGTATCGACCAGAGTAGTATTATCTACAAGACGTGGAAGATTTACAATGGAAAACTTGAAATTCTCTCGCAGCGCGATGGCGGAGGCGATGAAGAGGAGTTGAACCTCTATGAGATTGTCAAGTTGGGCGCTGATTCCTTAGTCTATAAGACCGTTAATAAGCCGAGGGAGGAGATGGAGACCTTCGAGTACAGCCGCTGGAAGGAGCCTGAGCAGATGGACCTCCACGGACTGCAGTTGGAGAATGCTGAGGATGAGTTCCGTCTCTGATAAGATTGCCGACGTCTTGGAACCATTCAGAGTCTATATTCTGGGGTGTGGAAGTGCTCTTCCCACTCTTCGCCATAACGCCTCGTCGCAGATTGTCGAGGTGCGTGAGAAGGTGTTTATGCTCGACTGCGCTGAAGGCACCCAGATGCAGTTGCGCCGTTCAAGGGTGCGCTTCAACAAGTTGAGCCATGTTTTTATTACCCATCTGCATGGCGATCACTGTTTCGGACTGATAGGCATGATCTCCACCTTTGGACTGCTTGGGCGCACTGCCACGCTTCACGTGCATGCTCCTGAGGCTTTGGGGCCGATTTTGAAGGGGCAGATAGCCTTCTTTACGCACGACCTGGGTTTCGAGGTAGAGTTCCATCCAGTGGATACCACGCAGCCATCGGTAGCCTATGAAGATCGCAGTGTCATCGTTGAGACAATCCCTCTGCAGCATCGTATGCCCACCTGTGGCTATCTGATTCGTGAGAAGGCCGGTCTTCCTCATATCCGTCGGGAGATGATAGACTTCTATCAGATTCCAATCAGCCAGATCAATAATATCAAGAACGGGAGCGACTGGACGACGCCTGAGGGCGAGGTTATACCCTATAGCCGTCTGGTGAAGCCTGCTGATCCCGTTCGCAGTTATGCCTACTGCAGTGATACCCGTTATATCCCTACGCTCTACAGGCAGTTGACGGGCGTCAGCACACTCTATCATGAGAGCACTTATGGCGAGGACCATTTGCAGAATGCTGAGAAGTATTGTCACTCTACGGCTCGCCAGGCAGCGATGGTGGCTCGCGATGCCGGGGTGGGGAAGTTGCTGCTGGGGCATTACAGTTCCCGCTATGAAGATGAAAACGTGTTGCTGAAAGAGGCGCAGGAAGTGTTCAAAAACACCTTTCTGACTAACGAAATGGACGTAATTGATGTCTGATTTGCTCCAAATAGCCATTTTTTTGCAGAAAAATTTGGAAGTTTGGAATAAAATTACTACTTTTGCACAAAATAAATGTGTCGCGTATGATAAGACGTTTACTTCTGACTTCATTTGCCATAGCGCTTTTTGCGACGGTTCCCGCTTATGCCGGAGCCACTGAGAGTATGGCTGTAGAGGAGATGGCTTATCAGATGGAGCAGGAAGTAACCATCTCTTATAGTGAAGGTGTGCTCTATGTGTCGGGGGCTGAGGGCCAGACGCTCGAAGTTGTATCACTGACAGGCAAGAAGGTGATGCAGCAGAAGATCGACAGTCCTGCACAAAAGATAGAGTTGAATATTCCGAAGGGATGCTATATCGTTAAGGTTGGTAATGTCGTGAGAAAGATTTCCGTAAAGTAGACTCTTAACTCTTAATTCTTAACTCTTTACTATTATGTATAGCGACGAGGAGTTGGCAGTCCTTTTACAGAACCCTACTACTCAGCGTAAGGCTTTTGAGTCGATGGTAGGCCAGTACAGCGAGCGCCTGTATTGGATGGTCCGTAAGATGGTGCTTGACCACGACGACGCTAACGATGTGTTGCAGAACACCTTTCTCAAGGCATGGAATGGCCTTTCATCCTTTCATGGCAATGCCAAACTCAGCACTTGGCTCTTCCGCATTGCTGTCAATGAGAGTGTCGACTTCCTTCGCCGTCAGAAATCCCATGCCACACTAAGTGCCGATGACGACAGTGGTATTGCTAACACGCTGATGGCAGACACCTGGTTCGACGGAGATGAAACGCAGGCCCTGCTTCAGCAGGCCATCGCTAGCCTGCCTGATGTGCAGCGCACCGTCTTCCAACTGCGATACTTCGATGATATGAAGTACAGTGAGATCAGCCAGATCCTCAACACTTCAGAAGGCAGCCTGAAAGCCTCCTACCACATAGCGGTCAAGAAGATTTCTGATTTTTTTCATTCCCATGATTAAACCTTTTCCTATTACCATCGTCAAAAAAGTATGAAAGAAGAACAGTATCTGATAGAAAAGTTAGGCAAAGAGAATCCTTTCAGGGTTCCCGACGACTACTTTGACTCGTTGACAAGTCAGGTGATGGCTCGTGTCGACGCAGAGAAGAAGCAGCCCGCCGGGCCGAAGGCACGCACCGTTTGGCTTCGCCCCGTTCTCTATGCTGCCGCCAGTGTGTGCGCCTTGTTTGTGAGTGTTGTGGCATACCATAATTATTCAGCCCAGAATCAAGGGGACAGGTCGCTTGATTCCGACGGCAAAGCCGTGAATCAAGGACCTGTCCCCTTGATTCTGTCAGCGGAGGGAATAAGTCAGGTGGCAGACAATTCATTCGACGATGCCCTTGACTATGCGATGGTAGACAATCAGGATATCTATGCCTGTCTGTCGTCTGACTATTAATAATAAATAAGGTGTTGAAATGAAAAGACTCATCATAAGTTGTCTGACAGTCCTGTTGTCGCTCGGTGTCTTTGCTACAGAACCGCAGCAGAAATTCTCTCCTGAGAAATTCCAGGCAGAGTTAGAGCAGTTTATCACTGAGGAGGCCTGTCTCACGCCGCAAGAAGCCACAAAGTTCTTCCCGCTCTATCGCGAGATGCAGAAGAAGCAGCGTGAAGTGCTTGGCCAGATGAGGGCATTGGGGAAAGTGAAGCCCACAGAAGAAGCCGAGTGCAAGAAAGCCATTCAGAAGCATGATGAACTGGACCTGGAGCAGAAGAACATCCAGCAGACATATCACAACAAGTTCTTCACCGTGTTGCCAGCCTCTAAGGTCTATGATGTCATCAAGGCCGAGGACCGTTTCCACCGTCGGATGTTCCGCAACTGGGCACAGGGCGAGGGCAAGCGGCCGCATCAGAAGAAAGAGCATCGTAAGTGAGATGCTCTTTCTTCGTTCATTCCAGTTTCGAATTCTCCAGCAGCTTGGGGCACAAGTGCTCAAGTTCACACTTCTCGCAGTGGGGTTTACGCGAGGTGCAGACGTAGCGCCCGTGCAGCAACAGCCAGTGGTGCGCGTTAGGTATGTCTTCCTCTGGTATATGCCTGACCAGAGCCTGCTCCACCTTATAGGGTGTATTGTCACGTTTCGATACAAGTCCCAGCCGATGAGCCACGCGATAGACGTGAGTGTCGACAGCCAGTGTCGATTTGCCAAAAGCCACGCTCTGTATCACGTTAGCCGTTTTCCTTCCCACCCCTGGCAGATCCAGCAGCAGATTCATGTCTGAAGGCACCTCGCCGCCATGCCGTTCCGTAAGTGTGCGGGCCATCTCTACTAGATGCCTGGCCTTGGCGTTAGGGTAGGAGACACTGCTGATATATTCGAGCACGTCTTCCACTTCTGCAACAGCCATCGACTGTGCGTCAGGATAATGGCGGAACAGTTCGGGCGTCACCTGATTGACCCGTTTGTCCGTGCACTGTGCACTCAGTATCACGGCAACCAGCAACTGGAACGTGCTCCCGAACTCCAGTTCCGTATTCACGTTTGGCATCTGCTCCCTGAAGTGGCTAAGTATCTTCTCGTATCGTTCT
>Ga0310694_10006599_pt1 | contig 10963 bp, 8 predicted proteins | sample 174DNAGHGhighgp2_FD_203884 | JGI IMG/M metagenome (GOLD analysis project Ga0310694, IMG submission 203884) | Sheep rumen microbial communities from Palmerston North, Manawatu-Wanganui, New Zealand - 1742 DNA GHGhigh gp2 (v2) (version 2) | ecosystem: Host-associated > Mammals > Digestive system >... | reverse complement strand
CGACAACCGACGAGGTGTGTCCGGACTGTGGCCAGAAGAGCGTTGTTTACAGCGGTGGTTGCAAGCACTGCACAAACTGTGGCTGGAGCAAATGCAGCTGATAAACAAAAGGGAAATCCCCATCATACAACATATATAATATCAGGCAAGCAGTTGCCGCAATAGCAGACCCCGCCAGATTATTTGGTGGGGTCTGTAGTTTTTTGGGGGAGAAGATACGTTTTATTATTAGATGTGATTTTGAGGAGAGATTGGAGTGAAGGGAATAAAAGGTATTACATCTGAGAATGAGGAGATTGAAGAGGAAATTTTTCGTTATTGAATTATTAAACCCAAATTGGTCATTAGACCGACTATTCGTTATAATGCCCATTTTATATGTCTATTCATGCCATATCAGCATTTCTTTATGTTCCACGACGCCACTTGGTCTCGACATAGAAAGCAAGCTTTATTTGCTCTTTACTGCAGTAGCGTTCGGCATCTTGTCCACATTACTGTCTTGACGCAGCCCGCAACGCCCTCACCAGTAATGCGGTCAATCTGCTCGAAACAAATAGCAATCCGGCATAAACCCTAACGACCAATTGAGGTTAAAGCAGTACCATTATTTGTAGCGAATAACTTACCATAATTTATAGCTAAAAACGACACCATGATGGTGTCGTTTTTTATTAGGAAAGGGTGCCCTGAATGAGGGCACCCTGAGATGAGAGAATTCGTTTTTTCTTGAGAGAGAACGTGATAGAGGTTTGTCGGCTTACAGGTCGGTTTATTTAAAGGCGTTCTCTGATAGGCCTTTGCCTGAGAGGGCGAGGTCGTCCATGTAGGATGGGACAGGACGGCCGAGGTACTTGTCTACATAGAGCTTTGCGAGGTACTGTCCGAGCATGAAGCCGTGACCGCGGAGGCCGGTGAGGAGACCGACGGAGGGGTCGACGATGTAGCGTGGCTCGGTGTAGCGGCCTGCCCAGACGGCGTGGAAGCCCACCTCGCGCAGGTTGGGAATCCACTCGGCGAAGACCTCGGAGACTATTTCGAGGAACTCCTTGCTGTTGTACTTGATGTTCTGGCGGGTCTCGTAGGCGTCGGTGTCCGGCGAGGCGCATCCGATAATCTGTCCCGTATGCAGGAACTGCTGTCCGTAGACGGCGGAGAAGCCCTTGTAGTGACGGCGGTCGATAATCATGTCGAGCGCGTCGCCCTTAACGCCCATCAACGGGAGGCGTCGAGTGATGAAGGCCTGATGCTTGACGGGATAGAGGCCCGTATCGATGCCGAGCATATCGGTGAAGCGTTCAGCGCCCCAGCCCATGGAGTTGACGAAATGGTCGGCGAGGTACTCGACATACTTGCCTTCGTGGGTGCGGACGAGAGCGAGGAAGCGGTCGCCGAGACGGGAGACGTGCAGGAGTTCGCAGTCCTCGTAGACGCGTCCACCGAGGCTGACGCCGATGCCACGGATGTAGTCGATGACGCGACCTGGCGTGGCCTGCCAGCAGTCGCGCGTGATGAGGGCGTGGCTATAGGTTGTTTTGGAGTCGTCCCACAGTGGCGATATCTCATTCTTGAAATCCTTGCGGTCGACCATGTAGGCGTCGCTCCATGCGCGCGAAGCGTCGAGGGCGCGGTAGGTGGCGTCGTCGTGGACGAGGTTGACGTAGCGTGTAGGTTTATAGTTGATATTGTGGACTTTCTGTATGGACTTGAAAATCTCATGGCTGTGAGTGGCGATGTCGGCGATGTCGGGATTAGAGAAAGCGGGACGACCGCCACCGATGTTGCGCCACGATGCGCCACGGCTCCAGTTGATGAGGACAGGTTTGAGCCCCGCCTCGGAGAAATAGCGGAAGAGGCCGCTGCCAGCGATGCCACCGCCGGCGATGAGGACGCGCACCTCCTCGCGAGAGACATTATTGTCCTTCGGGAAGATGAAGACCTCCTTGGTGCCTTCGGTATAGACGTCGCCGAGCGTGACGGGTGCCGATAGCGGTGCGCGCGGAGTGGCGTCGCCCGTGACCTCGATGCCGTGGGCGCGGAGAATCTGCTTGGCGCGCGGTATGCAGCGTTTGCCACGGCAGGGGCCCATGCCCATGCGCGTGATGTGCTTGAGTTCGTCGACAGAGATATACTTGCGGTCGCCGATGACAGCGAGGATATCGTCGAGTTTGACGTCCTCGCAGTGGCAGACGTAGGTTTCAGAGTCAACGTTGCCACTGAGCGGAGAGAGAGCGAGGGGTTCGGGGTATTTGTCCGTGGCGATAAAGCCCTTGATGTCGGTCATAGAGCCATTGACAGATAGGACTTTGACACGTGCGACGTTGGTCTTGTTGGGTTTGAGGAGGAGTTTTTCAACAATGCCCTCCCCTATCTTAGCGCCATTGTTGTCGACAAGGAAGACCTGAGCGCCCTCGTCAATGTGGTATTCTATCGGGAGGAAGCACCACTGTTTCTGGATATTATAGCCGAAGATGGCGAGGCCCGGGCACTGGTATACGCACTCCATGCACCCGATACATTTGGAGTAGTCGACCGTTGGCGTGGAGGAGGTTGAAGGCTTGGAGATGGCGCCCTGTGGGCAGGAGAAGGAGCATGGGTTGCAGGCGAAGCCATAGAGGCAATCCATCTGGACGAATGGCTTGAGCTGTTGCCGTTCCTCTGTGGGCAGATTCGGCTTGTCGAGAATGCGGATGGGGTGTTGCTGCGAGTCGATATACTGGCGGCTGATGTCGAGATACTCGTCGTAATTGAAGCGGACGCCCATGTTCTGAGCCACCTCATAGGCTGCCTGACGGCCGCGGAGGACGGCGGAGGTACCTTCGCCAATGCGGACAGCGTCGCCGGCCGCGTAGGTGTTGATACCGAAGACGTCGCGTCCCTTGACGAGCAGCTGGTTGTCGGGTACGAGACCCGTGCAGATGTTGATGATGTCGATGCCCGAGAGGAGTTGCTCGGTGCCCGGTATAGGCTTGAAGTTCTCGCATTTGGCGATGACGGCGCCAGTGATGGCTGTGCGGTCAGCGTTGGGGACGGCGCGCACGAGCGTGTATCCAGTCATGATGGGGATGCCGAGACGGCGGACGCGGTTGGCCTGAACAGGGAAGCCCCCTTCGCGTGGCATGGCCTCGATGATGGCACGTATGTTGGCACCAGCCTGCATGCCCTGATAGGAGGTGAGGTAGCCGATGTTGCCTGCGCCGACGGTGAGTACATTCTTGCCGAGGAGTGTATGTTCCTGATTCATCATCTTCTGGAAGACAGCGGCGGTGTAGACTCCTGGCACGTCGTCGTTCTCGAAGGTAGGCATGAAAGGCACGGCACCTGTGGCGACGACGAGGTGGTCGGCGTCGATGTAGGAGACCTCCTGGGTCTCAGTATTCTTGATGGCGATGCGTTGTCCCTCGAGGAGATCCCAGACGGTGGAGTTGAGGATGATGCCGTCGTGGTTGTCGCCGGCGAGCGTCTTGGCGATGTCGAATCCGCGCATGCCGCCGAACTTCTTTTGCTTCTCGAAGAAGAAGAACTGATGAGTCTGCATGTTGAACTGTCCGCCGATGCGCGAGTTGTTGTCAACGACGATGTTGTCGATGCCGAAGGCATTGAGCTGTTCGCGACAGGCGAGACCTGCTGGGCCGGCGCCGATGATGGCAACCTTAGTCTTGTAGATTCTGACCTGACGTGGTTGCAGAGGCTGCGTGTCGGGGAGGTAGTCCTTGGTGAGTTCGCAGACCTCGTGGACATTGTCGACAGGTGTGATGCAGATGCGGCGGATCTTGCCGTCGACGAGCATTTCGCAGGCGCCGCATTTGCCGATGCCACACTCGAGGCTGCGTGGCTTGCCGTCGACAGAATGGCTATGGACGGGGTAACCAGCCTGATGCAAGGCGGCGGCGATGGTGTAGCCACGGCGACCGGAGACCTTGACGCCGTTGAAAAGAAATTCCACAGTGTCGGACTGCGGGATGTCCAAAATAGGGTGACTTTCGATACGATACATAGTGTTATTATTTATGGATTAATTGCAATGAGAGGGTGGCGCGTTACCGCTTGGCGAAGGTGAAATGGCGGAGAGAACCAATCAAGGGGTCGTAATAGAGCGTAAGTCGATTGTAATTTTCTGAAAAAGAGAGGTCGAAATTGAGATAATCGTATTCACTGGAGCCATCTTCGTCGGTGCCGACATAGCGCGAGAGATGAAGCACGGAATCGTTGTCTACATAATACTCCCATGAGACGTTGGATGTGAAGGGGCGATAGTCCCACGCCGCATTGCTGACGGAGACTTCCTCATCGTCGAAGACAAGAATCAGTGCGCCGTCTTTTGCGTTGGAAATCAGAACCCAATGACCGTATAGAGCAGATGAGTCGATGACATCGTCCTTGCAGGAGCAGAGAGTGAAAAGCAGAAGAAGAGGGAGTAGGATTTTTTTCATTGTGAGATAGATTTGGAGTTTATATTTTTTATGCGTGATGAAACAGATGACGGTGTGAAAAGAGGATGTTTTTTTGGTATTGGCTTTGTCTTTTTGGATGGTGAAGGAAAGTCAGAAGAGCGAGCAGAGAAATGTAACAAACTGATTGTATGACAAAAGCGCAACGAAAGGTGAAATGCAAATATGGTTACAAACATACACAAAGGTTTCAAAATATGCAATAACTTTTTTTGGGAAAGACGTTGATTTGAGTTGTTTGTAAATATGCTTAATGGGTCTAATTGTCTGGATGATTGCTTTTCAAAAAAATGGGACGAGGGACAATAAAAGAGAGCAGAGACCGTTAGAAGGGAGTCCGCTTCGGATGGAGACGCCGAGTAGTAGATCTTGCAGCCCACAGTTAAGCGATAACCACTTCAAACTAAGGGAATGAAATACAAAAGAGTAAAGGCGTTCATCGGGGGCGAGAGTTTCCGCGAATTCACAAGGTACGCACTGCCGAGCATCGTAGGGATGCTGATAGTGGGCATGCAGACAATAATAGACGGCCTTTTTGTGGGCCGAGGCGTCGGGTCGTTGGGACTGGCGGCGGTGAACCTGTCGATGCCGCTCATCAGCTCGATGCTGAGTGTGACCATCATGGTCATATCGGGCGGAATAGTGATTACGGGCATAGCGAAAGGAGAGGGCGACGAGGAGCGGGTGCGAGGCTATACGACGCTGACATTCATCACATTGCTATGTACAGTGGCGTTGATGTCGTTGGCGGTGGGAGTGTTTCTGCGACCGCTGTGTTACCTGCTGGGCAGCGATAACGAGGTGTACCCGTATGTGCGCCAGTACCTTGGCATCATCGGTTGCGGATTTATCTTCTACTGCATACCCAACTTCACGGAGGCATTCACGCGACTGAGCGGCCGTCCCGGATGGGTGCTGGTCAGCGGTGTTATCTGCTGCGTTGTCAATGTGTTGTTGGACTGGCTGTTCGTGATGCGCATGGGATGGGGAGTGAAAGGAGCTGCTACGGCGACGTGCATAGCCAATACGACAGCTGCGCTGGTGCTGTTGCGTAATGTGCGGTTCGGTCGACTGCGTGGCGGGTTGCGGCAGGTGTGGAAGATGTACTACAACGGCTCGTCGGAGATGCTGACCTCGGTGTCGGCCGCCATCACAACATACATCTTCAACTTGGTGCTGATGAAGGAGATAGGCACCACCGGCGTGGCGGCATTCACGATAGTGTGCTACCTGAACTTCATCGTGAACATGTCGATTTTCGGGCTGTCGCAGGCGATGTACCCACTGATGTCGTACAGCGTGGGCGCTCGGGACTACCACAGTATCAAGAGATTGCTGGCAGGAGCATTGTTGCTTGGCGGTACGATAGGATGGAGCGTGTATGCGGCGGTGCTGATATTCAAGGGCGGAATAGCCAGCGCGTTTGCCGACGGCGACATGCAGTTGCAACAGCTGACGACGGAGGCGGCGACATACGTCACGCTGCACTACCTCGTATCATTCATTAATATAGTAGGTTGCAGTTTCCACACCGCCATAGAGCGTCCGGTAGACTCGGTGGTGATAGCGCTGTGCCGCAGTATAGTCTTCGTGCTAGTGCCGATGTTCGTGCTGAAGTCGCTCATCGGTCAGACGGGCATCTGGCTCAGCATGCCCGTGGCGGAGTTGTTGACACTGGGGGTCAGTTTGACGCTGACAATGCGTTCATTGCATCGGTTGCGTGCTGCTTTCTGTCCGGTGGAAGGGCGTGATGCCGACGCGTGAGGAAAGCCTGTAGTAGGAATAGCAGGGCGATGGCGACAGCCACGAGATAGGGTGCCTCGGGTGTGCCGATGGCATTGGCGAGTGGCGAGACGATAAGTGGCGATAGGAACTGACCGAGATAGAGAGCGGCGGAGATGAGCGGCATGACGGTGACAGCAGCATCGCGGCCACCTTTGATGCTGGCAATGGTGTTGACATAGGGCACCCCTGCCCCATTGGCGAGGCCGATGAAGAGTGAGCCTGCAATCATACCCGTCATGCCATGCATCAGGGCAAGCAGCAGATAACCAACAAGAAAGAGGAGCGGAGCGGCGTACTTCATCTGTCGACGGAAATGGCGCATCAGCCAACCGAAGGAGAGACCGACGGCGAATGCCACCACGTCGAGACCTACCATGATGAGCGTGGTGCCGATAGCTCCAACACCTTGACTGTTAGCTGTTAGTGCAAAATTGGTGGGGTAGACAAAGAAGAGGAGCATGATGAAGAGCATAGAGGTCACGGAGGGGTAGAAACGTCGTAGCAGCTTAAAGGTGGAAGGCTTAGCAGTGGTGCTGGCGGAGGTGTCGGCCTGCAGACTCTCGTTAGGCAGAAAGATGATGACGCAGATTACTGCAAGCAAACCAGCAAGATAGACAAGGAAAGCATAACGCCACTCGATTGTTGCGAGGATGCCAGCCAGAAGAGTGGCGACGACGCCACCCATCTGGTTCATAGCAGCCGAGAGGCCCATGAGGTGGCTCTGTTCCTCGGGAGGGAAATAGAAAGAGAGGAGACCTGTGGAGAGGGGCATTATCATGCCGACGCTTACGCCGAGCAAAGCTCTGAAGACCAACAATGTAAATATATCATCAACGAAGAAGGCACCGGCGCCGGCGACGACATAGAGGATGAGCCCGACGAGAGCGAGCGTGCGCGTCCGCATGAGACGGCACAGGGGGCGGAAGAAGAAAGTGGTGACGATGATGAAGAGCGCCGGCAGGCTGACTATAAGCTGGACAGTCAGTGGGTTACAATAGTCGAAGTATTTTTTGATGGCGACGAGAGCCGGGGCCATGGCGGCGCCTGCCATGACGGTGAGGAGACTGATGGAGAGGATAGCAAAGGTGAGACCCCGCATGTTTTTTTTCATGACTTGTAGAATTTTGATTAATAAAAGCATGTGGAGTTGTCCGCTCTACCAAGCGGAAAAACAGGACGTTATCAAGACATACACGTCTGCGTTTTCGAGTGCAAAGATACGAATTTTTGAGAAAATATAAAAAAGTCACAAACATTCCAATGGTGTACCGATTGCACGTATGCGAAATTTTAGAGAAACAGAGTCCAACGACCCATCATCTCAAAATACGGCATAATGTATTTTGAATACACTGACGACACCGGCCGTATCGACCGTTGACTAACACAAGTGTAAAAGAATAAATCAATAACAACCTAAGGGAACCTCTAATAATTGTTTTTAAACGGCGAATTGGTCGAATTAAACGAATTAATTTGTTGTTAATCATAAATTGTTTTGCAAGCAAAACACGAATTGAACGAATTTATAGAGGTGACCCTAAAAATGAAAAAAAAATTTTGCACTAATAGCTCTCGTCACAGTCACATTGGCAACTGCCGGCTGCTCGAAAGACGACAACGCCACGTTCTCGACTGCCTCACCCTCCTCGACGGCTGCCAGGTGCATACCACCGTCATAACCAGCGAGGTAGACCGCAAAATCTTCAAGAAACTCGGCGCCGGACGACGAGGAACCCGAGCAGCCCGTCGAGCCGGCGGAATAGCCGTGCAATCGTGCCCCGCACCACTGCAAGGACATGAAACAATGCTGCAAAAGCGTTTTGCAATGGTGCGAGGCCGTTTTGCAATGCTGTAAAAGCGTTTTGCAGTGGTGCGAGGCCATTTTGCAGCCGTGCAACGCCCAATGTAATGGTGCGAGACCGATTTACACGACTGCAAGAGGGTTTTGCAATGGTGCGAGGCGAAATTGCACGGAAACGGCAATTTTCCGCCGCACTGCGGGCAATAAAAACCGCCTTGTGGCGTTTGTTTCAGTGATTAACTTTTAATGATTTAGAATATGGACAAGAAACCTCTCTATAGAAAGGTCAACAAAATAACTCACAATGGCTGGGGGTGGTATGTATATCCAAAGTGCCGATACCGTTTCGACAAGGAGCCAGACGGAACCATACGCAGACAGCCGGTGAAAAAAAATTCGGGTAATTTAAGGGTGGGATACGACTACACTCCTTTATGCCGATTTCTTCATGCTCATGTTGGACAACAATGGCTGCCACTCTTCCAGGAATGCCAGTCGCGTTTAAACGATATAAAGCCATTAATGCGGATGGTGGTCAATGTCAATGAGCGAGGACTTGTTGTAGACCGTAACCCTGACGGAAACATGGAGAAATATTGCTTTATGGGAGAAATGAGCGCATGGTCAACGCTGTATGTTGATGAGGTTGGATTGTTGCAGTTTGTCGACAAAGACTATGTGAAAACCGACGAGAATCCATATCCCGAACAGACGTTCACTTTCAACGGCATTCCAGTTAATTCCGAATATGTGGAAATGAGAGGCAACTAATCACTATTTGTGGTACATTGGCAAACTGAAAGCCGAGACCATTGCTGGTCTCGGCTTTCGTCGTTTTAGTGTGTTGATGCAGGTTTACATCTCGCTCAGTTTCTTGTAGCCCTCGTAGCGCAGTTTGGCATTGCGCTCGGTGGCGACGAAGAGTTCTTCGGCCTCCTTGGGGAAGGTCTTCATAAGCGAGTTGTAGCGGACCCGACACGGCGGATGTTCTATTTTTTGCGTATTTTGTATCGGATTTGCAATCCGATACTGCTTAGTATCAGGATTTTCAATCCGCCAACATTAACGCTGTTGCAGGTGTTTTATTGTGATGCGGATTGCAAATCCTTATATTAATGAGCGTCGGATCTCAGATCCGCCGCAACGAGGCGGGCAATATAATCCGCTGTGCGGCGTTAGTTTTAGTGACTAACTTTAAATTGAACAATCCAATGGCAAACAAGCAAATAAAAATTATAAGAAATTCGCTCTCTTATGTAATTCTATTATTGGGACTACACAGTGTTGTTGTAGCCCAAACCATCAATATTACGTATCACAACAATCATATCTATCTTCCATGTCAAGTGAATGGCAAGGCGGCAAACCTCGTCTTTGACACGGGAGCAGAACTTATCTATCTTGACAGTACCTACATCGCCACCAGCGGTCTTACTTTCAATCAGGTTGGCCAAGCAAAAATCGGTGGTGCAGGACTTGAAACAAGAAAGACGAAAATCATCTTCGGCGAGGTAGCAGTTACAACTGGCGGAAAGAAATATACACCGCAGTACGTTCCCTTGGTGAATTTGAGGCCTATCCTTGGCGATAAGGCCGACGGAATATTCGGCTTGAAAGAGATTGCTGACAAGGTCATCTCCATTGATATTAAAGCGGGGAAGATGACCCTGCCGATAGATTGACCTCTGCTATGACTGACGGCTACACTCGCATTCCGATTGAATACGTTTCCGAGCGGGTGCTGATTCCTTTTACGGTCACTATTGGCGAAGGTCAGACTATATCTGGCAAAGGACTTATGGATTTAGGTTCTGGGCAAGGCATACATTTCACGAGCAAAGCCGCAGCCGAGCATCATTTGGAACGCATTGAGGGCAAGACACCTTTTCATGATGAATATGGCGGTATCGGTGGCGAGTCGTCGGGCTATGAGTTTGCCGCAACCAGTGCAATGCTTGGCGGATTAGAAATAACGCCTGGAATAGTAAGGTATAGCACTGACGCAACTGGAGCATTGGCAAGAGACACGTACACCGCCATTATTGGCAACAAGATATGGCAGCAATTCTCAATTATTATAGATTTGAAAGGCAAAAGCCTCTACCTAAAGTTGAGCGAGTGAATTGCTACTAAAGAATACCAACGATGAATTCTATGTGGCGATAAGACAAAACGAAAGCCGAGACCATTGCTGGCCTCGGCTTTCGTTGTTTTAGTGTATCGATGCAGGATTACATCTCCGAGAGTTTCTTGTAGCCATCGTAGCGCAGTTTGGCGTTGCGCTCGGTGGCGAACTCCTCTTTCTTCTTTTAGCACGCCGGGCAGGAGAATAAGAAAGGCAACAAAAAAAAGGGAACCGATATCGGTTCCCTTTAAAGAGATTGGCGGCGACCTACTTTTCCACAAACGAGTGCAGTATCATCGGCGATGACGGGCTTAACTTCTCTGTTCGGAATGGGAAGAGGTGAACACCGTCTCCATAGCCACCAAAAGTAATGGTTTTGGCACATTGGCTCAAGACATATAAGAGATGGGTACAAGGTTAATTGTACCGACGGAAAGTCTTCGGGTAATTAGTACCGCTCGGCTTTGCCATCGCTGGCTTTACACCTGCGGCCTATCGAGGTCGTAGTCTTCGACCACCCTGTGACGAAGTCTCATCTTGGAGCCGGCTTCGCACTTAGATGCTTTCAGCGCTTATCCGATCCAGACATAGCTACCCGGCGGTGCCACTGGCGTTACAACCGGTACACTAGAGGTCTGTCCAACCCGGTCCTCTCGTACTAGGGTCAGAGCTCCTCAAACTTCAAACGCCCACAACAGATAGGGACCGAACTGTCTCGCGACGTTCTGAACCCAGCTCGCGTGCCACTTTAATCGGCGAACAGCCGAACCCTTGGGACCTTCTCCAGCCCCAGGATGT
>Ga0310694_10006598_pt1 | contig 10963 bp, 7 predicted proteins | sample 174DNAGHGhighgp2_FD_203884 | JGI IMG/M metagenome (GOLD analysis project Ga0310694, IMG submission 203884) | Sheep rumen microbial communities from Palmerston North, Manawatu-Wanganui, New Zealand - 1742 DNA GHGhigh gp2 (v2) (version 2) | ecosystem: Host-associated > Mammals > Digestive system >... | reverse complement strand
GTGAAGAGCTTGCGCTGCTGTGGCTGTATGCCGCTCAGGTCGATGGTGCCGCCGTGGCCGTAGGTCAGTCCGGCAGGCACACCGTCACGGTGATGGCCGTGGTTGCCGGCTCCGCCGAGGAACCACACCAGCTCCACGTCGTCGAGAGTGCGGAAGAAGTTCTCGTTGTACACTTCAAAGCGTCCGTCCTTCAGTCCCTTGTCGGTCACCCAGATGTTCTGGTAGTAGTAGGCGACCTCGTAGGCGTGCGGGTTCAGCCGACGGTCAGGGGCGATGATGCCGTTGCAGTTGAAGTTGTAGTCGCTGGCGGGATATTTGCCGTAGTCGCCGCCGTAGGTGAATATCTCTCGGCCCGTGACGGGGCTCTTGTCGCGCATGCCCTGGTCCACAAAGTCCCAGATGTAGCCTCCCTGATACTTGGGGTACTTGCGCACCAGGTCCCAATACTCCTTGAATCCGCCCATGCTGTTGCCCATGGCGTGGGCATACTCACACTGTATGAGCGGCCGTGGGTTGTCGCCTTTGGCGTATGCCTCGCAGCCCCGGTAGTCGTAGTACATGGGGCAGAAGATGTCTGTCTTTCCGTTCTGTCCTGCTTGCTCAAACTGGCAGGGGCGTGTGGTGTCGGTGGCTTTCACCCATTCGTAAGCCTTTTCGAAGTTGGGACCATAGCCGGCCTCGTTGCCCAGCGACCAGACTATGATACTGGGATGATTGCGGAAGGAGAGCACGTTGCCGTGCTGGCGCTCCAGATGGGCCGTGAGGAAGTCGTCGCGCTTGGCCAGTGTCTTCTCCCTGTAGCCCATGCCGTGGCTCTCCAGGTTGCTCTCGGCAGTGAGGTAGATGCCGTACTCGTCGCAGAGGTCGTACCATCGCGGGTCGTCGGGGTAGTGGCATGTGCGCACGGCATTGATGTTCAGCTGCTTCATAATCTTGATGTCCTCAATCATGCGGTCCATCGACACGATGTAGCCGCCGTCGGGGTCCAGCTCGTGGCGGTCGGCACCTTTTATTAATATAGGCTGCCCGTTGACCAGCAACTGACCGCCCTTGATTTCCACCTTGCGGATGCCTATGCGCTGACGAATGGATTCCACCAGCTTGTCGCCATCATAAAGAGAGATGATGGCAGTGTAGAGGTGGGGTGTCTCTGCCGTCCATCTCAGCACATCAGGAATGATGATGCCTACCTCTGCCTTTCCGTCGCTCTTGATTTGGAAATTGTCTATCTTATTAGGATTGGCCGGTTTCCCGTCTGGGTTCAACAAGTCAACCTCGATTCTCTTGCCTTTAGCCGCAGGAGCTGTCAGCTGGATGAGTATCTGACCTGTGTTGAGATCGCCGTTAAAGAAGTCGGTGTTGACGGTGATGTCCTCAATGTGCGCCTTCGGGCGGGCATATAGGTAGACCTCGCGGGCAATGCCAGTGAAGCGCCAGAAGTCCTGGTCTTCCAGGTATGAACCGTCGCACCAGCGCATGACCTGCATGGCAATGAGGTTCTGCCCCCGCTTCAGATACTTGGTGATGTTGAACTCGGCGGCCACCTTCGAGTCTTCAGAGTAGCCCACGTATTTGCCGTTGACCCACAGTGAGAGGTTGCTCGTGGCCGAACCGACGTGGAAGTAGACCTCCTGGCCGTTCCAGTCCTGAGGCAGGTCGAAGGTGCGGCGGTAGGAGCCGGTGTAGTTGTTTGTCTCGCCTATGAATGGCGGGTCGCTCTCGAATGTGGTATTCCATGCGTAGCCCATGTTCTTGTAGGTCTTGTCGCCATAGCCCTCTATTTCGAAAAGCCCGGGTACAGGGAAATCCACCCAGCCTGAGTCGTCAAACTTCAGCGAGAAGAAGTCTTTCGGGGCCAGGTTGTGGTCCTTGACAAAGTTGAAGCGCCACTTGCCCTCCATCGAGAGGTAACGGCTGGACTTTGTCTTGTCGTTTGCAAGTGCCTTGTCGGCATCTTCGTAGGCGAAGAAGTCGGCACGGCGCGCCTCACGGTTCACTTGGTTCACTTCAGGATTCTGCCACACGGGTTTCACGTCGGCAGCCTGCATTGCCGTCGCAATGGCAGCGGCAGGCAATAACACGAATAATCGTTTTAACATATTCATTTATAGTTAGGTTTATTTTGTCTTTCAAAACATTCTCTTTTTCCCGTTCACTATGAGCACATTACCTCTGTTCCTCCATGGTGTGGAATCCATTCGGCCGTTAGTGCTGACACTGCGTCCCTGCAGGTCGTAGACTGTCAATGAGACACTATTACCAGTGCTTTCCAGTCCGTCGATGCCCGTCTCTCTTGGGTCGGTGTAGTCTAAGCCCGTCAGCTTTACAGACGCAGCCGGTCCTACTGTGATGTTGAAGACGAAGGTGGCGATGGCATACTTTGTGTCTGCCACTCTGTAGCGCAGTGCCTGGCGTATGGTGTAAGTGCTTCCCTGGGCGCAGCGTCCGGGGTATTGGCCCAAGGCAAACGACATGCCTGAAGGGCTGAACTCGGAGTAGACATAGCCCGAGGCATAGGCTGAGACTCCTCCCGACTTGTTAAACCAGTGGCCATAGCCGTTGGCGGTTGAGCCGCTGGAGGCGAGGGTGCCTGCCGTAGTCAGGGCGTAGAACATGACTTTCCCCACCGAGGGGCCTGACGACACCCAGTTCTGCATCTTCCCTGCCAGGTCACCGTTTTGCATCTGCAGGGCGGTAAACAGCATGGCTGCAGCCTTTCCGCTTATGTTGACGGTGGTGCCGGAATGGTCGCTGCCGGTGGTTTGCGGGAAGGTGACATCGTAGGTCAGAGTGATGTTGGAAGCCTCGCGTCCGTCGATGGTAGGAGCGGCATAGACTATTGCGGCAGACCCTATGTCGGTGCCCTGCAGACTGAAGCTGTAGGGCCACATATCGTCGTTGTTGATATTCTCATCCCATTTGTGCTGCACATAGTTGGAAGGCGCCGGGGAGACGACAAGCCACAGTTTGCTCACGTCTGCAGGAACAGTCATGGCACAGTCCTCGGTCACGATGCCAGTGCCAGTGCAGTAGACGCGGTCTTCGCTGAAATACTGTCTGGTACCGTCGTTCATCAGAGCCACGAAGCCCATGCGGAAGCCGCGCCATGCCTTCAGTGCCCCTGCCGAATACTTGCGCTTGGCAGACTTCGTGAAGACATTGTCGCCGTTCAGGTACTCACCGGGGTCGTTGGTGAGAATATCTGTGTCTGGCTCCAGTGCAGTGAGGCTCACCTTCACCTCTGTGCCTGGCTCTGGTACGTCGAGCGGAATGACATTGAAGCCGGTGGACTGCGGACAGCTGGCGAGTGCCACCTGGTATTTGCCGTCGTCGGTCAGCACGCAGCGGTATTCCAGGTCACCAATATAACGTTCACGATATGGGCGGCATGCGTCCATATCCCACGTCACGCAACGGCAGGCGTAGTCAAAGTAGAGAGCGTAGAGGTCGTTGACGCTGATGTCCTTGTTCTTCATGAGCGACTGGTTGAAGTCCACGGCTCCACGCATGGGCTGGTTCCACACGTTTGCCACGGTCTTGATGTCGCCATATTTCTGGCACAGGTAGTACAAGAACCAATAGCTCTGATAGCGGTGCCACTCGTGTGTGAACGCATAGTTGTGGCTGCGGCGGAAGAAGTTGATGCTCTCCTTGAACATGTCGGCGGGGTATGACTGTGCCGCCTGCCACTGTGCCGTCTGCTCCCAGATGGTCTGCCCGTTGCCCACTGGCAGATGGAACCCCGTGCCCACGGTGGTCGACGAGACATGGCTGTTGCCCGAGGCGTCAGCATAGCACATGTAGTGGAACGAATGGCCCACCTCGTGTGCCACTGAGAAACCGACAGGCTTACACGTGGCAGGGTTTATCCACAGTGCGCTGACCTCGAAATCGTAACCTCCACCGTAGCAAGTCCACGTCTCGGTGTGGCTTAGCAGCACCATCATCTTGTACTTGTTAAGGTTGGTCGTCTCGGGGTTGACAAAGCCCAGCTGCTGGTACTCCAGGTCGTAAAATGACTGGCACTTTGCCATGAGGTCGCTTATGTCGACATAGTAGAAGTCGCTCTTTGACAGCTCCGACGGTTTCTTCCCGGCATATCCATTGTCCCAGAAGATGATGATGTCGTCGTTCTCCACAGAGCGTGTCTTTGACCATGTGGCCTTGCCCTCGGGATCGCTTTCAAGATAGAGCGACGTGTTGTTTTTCCACTCGTCGGGCATGTACACTTGTTTCTGAGCCATCACAGTAATGCTGCTCAGCAGTATGATGGCGGTTGTAAGTAGTGTTTTTCTCATATTGTTGGTTAACTGATTTGGGAACTAATGGGCATATTGTCTCAAGGCGCCTATCAGCTCGTTGTTTTCATTTCTTGTTCCTATGGTGATACGCAGACAGTTGGCGCAAAGTTGCACACGAGTGCGGTTGCGCACTATGATTCCCTGGTCCACCAGGTAGTCGTAGATGCTCTGGGCGTCGGTGACACGAGCCAGGAAGAAATTGGCGTCGGTGGGGTAGACCTTTTCACATACTGGCAACAGCTTGAAGGCCTCCATCACCCTGACCCTCTCCTGGAGTATCATGTTCACCCATCGCTCCACGTCGAAGCGGTCGCCCAGCACCTTCAAGGCCTGCTGCTGGGTGAGCAGGTTGACGTTGTAGGGATACTTCACCTTGTTGAACAGTGCAATTATCTCTTTCGAGGCGAAGGCCATTCCGAGGCGTATGGCAGCCGATGCCCATGCCTTGCTCATGGTGTTCAGCACGACGAGGTTGGGGTACTTGGGCAGTTCGAAGCGCAGCGGTCGCTCACGCGAGAAGTCGCTGTATGCCTCGTCGACGATGACAACGCCCTGAAACTCGTTTATCACCCTCACTATCTGCTCTCGCTCAATGCTGTTTCCCGTCGGGTTGTTAGGGCTGCATATCCATATCAGCTTGGTGTTGTCGTCGCAAGCGCTGAGCAAGCTTTCAGCCTTCACCTGGAAATGCTCGTCAAGCAGCACAGGGCGGTACTCCACGTCGTTGATGTCGGCACACACCTTGTACATGCCGTAGGTGGGCTCTATAGCCACGACGTTGTCACGTCCCGGGCGACAAAAACAGCGGAAGGGCAGGTCTATGGCCTCGTCGCTGCCATTGCCAAGGAAAGTGTAGTCGGCAGGAATGCCTTTCACCTCCTCTATCTTTTTCTTCAGCTCCATCTGCAGAGGGTCCGGATAGCGGTTGAGGGGGGGGTTGTACGGGTTCTCGTTGGCGTCGAGGAATGTGTGGGCAGTGTGGCCGGCATACTCGTTGCGTGCACTGCTGTATGGTGCCAGGTTCCAAATGTTAGGCCTTGTAAGTTCTTCTAGTGGCTTCATCATGGGGATAGCTTCTTTTAGGTGTTATTTTATGCTCTGCAGCCTGATGGTCATAGCGTTCTTATGGGCGTACAGCTGTTCGGCTTCTGCCATGAGCTCCACGGCGTGGCCAATAGAGCGGACACCTTCTTCAGTGATAGTCTGGAACGTGATCTTACGGCAGTAGCTGTCCAGGTTGACGCCGCTGTAGGCAGTGGCATAACCGTGTGTGGGCAGTGTGTGGTTGGTGCCGCTGGCATAGTCGCCGGCACTCTCACAGGCATAGGCACCGAGGAACACGCTGCCTGCGTTTTTCACCTTTGGCGCCAGTTCCATATAGTCGCTCGTCTGGATGATGAGATGTTCAGGGGCGTAGAGATTCGACAGTGCTATGGCCTCTTCCGTATCCCTGACCAGCACCAGATGGCTGTTGTCGAGAGCCTGTGCTGCTATGTCTTTTCGGGGCAGTCGTGCCAGTTGCTGATCCACTTCCTTCTGTACCTTTGCGAGCATCTCCTCGCCGGTGGTGATGAGCAGCACCTGCGAGTCTATGCCGTGTTCTGCCTGCGACAACAGGTCTGCAGCGACAAAGCTGGCGTTTGCCTTCGCGTCGGCAATGACACACACCTCACTGGGACCTGCTGGCATGTCTATGGCCACATCGCCGAGCGACACTTGTTGTTTGGCCGCCATGACATACTGGTTGCCCGGTCCGAAAATCTTAAACACTTTGGGTACTGTCTCCGTGCCATAGGCCATGGCGCCTATAGCCTGCACGCCTCCTGCCTTGAACACGCGGCTTACCCCCGCAATGCGTGCTGCCACGAGTATGGCTGGGTTCACTCCACCTTGACGGTCGGGGGGGGTGCATAGCACTATCTCGCGGCATCCGGCTATCTGTGCCGGGGTAGCGAGCATGAGCACTGTGGAGAAGAGTGGCGCTGTGCCCCCAGGGATGTAAAGACCGACCTTCTCGATGGGTACGCTGCGCTGTGAGCACGTCACGCCAGGGCATGTCTCAACCTTAATGTTGTTGAAATGCTGGGCGGAGTGGAAGACATGTATATTGTTGTGGGCCAAACGGATGGCTTCTTTCAGTTCTTCCGACACAGCAGCCTCGGCTTGCTTCATCTCCTCTTCACTGACGGCAAGCGACTCAAGCCTCACATGGTCGAACTTCTCTTCATAGTCCTTCACGGCATCGTCTCCACGGCTCTTCACATCGGCAAGAACCTGGCGCACAGTCTCTTGCAGGTGAGTACTGTCCATGGTAGGGCGGCGTACTATCTCCTCCCATTCACCCGACTGGGGATATTTGTAAATCTTCATGATTGTCAGGTATTCAAAGAATCATTTTTTCTATTGGCGTCACAAGTATTCCCTGGGCTCCCAGTTCCTTCAGCTGTCCTATGATCTCCCAAAACGTTTTTTCCTCGAGGACAGTGTGGACGGAGCACCACTCGTCGTCGGCCAGTGGTATTACCGTTGGGCTCTTCAGTCCTGGCAGCACGTCGATGATTTCCTTCAGCCGTGCTTTTGGGGCGTTCATACGCACATATTTCTTGTCTTCGGCCTGTTTCACGGCTTCGAAGCGGAAGAGCATCTGCCTCAGTATCTCACGTTTCTGCTCCGACATGCCGCTATAGCCTATGAGCAACGCTTCGCTCTGCATCACCACCTCCACTTCTCGGAGGTTGTTGCTCACGAGTGTCGAACCACTGCTTACTATGTCGAAGATGGCATCGGCAAGGCCTATCCCCGGGCTTATCTCTACGCTGCCGGTGATGACATGCACGTCGGCCTTTATTCCGTTCTCGTGCAGGAAGCGGCGCAGTATAACGGGGTAGCTGGTTGCTATGGTCTTCCCGTTGAACCACTCCGTGCCTTTGTAGTCTATGTCCTTCGGTATGGCCAGTGACAGGCGGCATTTGCTGAATCCTAGTCTTGACACGATGTCGGCCTCAGCTCCTCGCTCCACATATTCATTCTCGCCCACCACGCCAATGTCGGCAACTCCGGAAGCCACGCTTTGAGGAATGTCGTCATCGCGCAGGTAGAGCACTTCGAGTGGGAAATTCTGTGCAGCCACAAGCAGTGTCCGCTTACTGGCGCTCACTTTGATGTCGGCCTCGCTGAGCAGTTGCATCGTGTCGTCAAAGAGACGGCCTTTAGATTGAACGGCAATTCGTAATACCATAATTAATCTTCAATTTTCAATTTTCAACCTTCAATTTATCTTAAATAGGTTGCAAAATTACACATTTTTTCTTTAATCTCCAATAAAATAAGTAATTTTGCACCAAAATTTATGGAATATTGAAGCACAACGGTATATTTATACTCTTTTTCCTGCTATTATTCGCTTGCAGCAATCCGCGGCAGGAAAAACCACCCGTATGGGGCGAGACAACGATTTCCGGACAGTTCGACCTGCCTACCATCCAACAGGCAGGCGAGCTGATAGCCCTTACCCTTTCGGGGCCTGACACATATTATGATTACCAGGGTCACCATCTTGGTGTACACTATATGCTCTGCGAGCAGTTTGCCAGCCAGTTGGGGGTGAGGCTGCGTATGGAGGTTTGTCGTGACACCGCCGAACTGTTAAGGCGGCTTGCTGATGGCGATGCCGACCTCATAGCCCTGCGCATTGACAACGACTCGTCGACCTGCGGTTGGCGGGTAGGCGATGGCAAGCCACTGCTGGCCGAGGCTTTCCACCAATGGTACAAGCCCACACTGTTCACCAACATGCAGGCAAAGGAGCGACAACTGCTGTCGCTTCGCAAAGTGCAACGCCGTGTGCACGCCCCAATGCTCTCTAAGGGGGTCATCTCCCACTACGATGCCTATTTCAAGCACTATGGCCGCCGCATAGGGTGGGACTGGCGGCTGTTGGCAGCCCAGTGCTACCAAGAGTCGACTTTCGACCCTGACGCCCGCTCATGGGCTGGAGCCCAGGGGCTGATGCAGATCATGCCCTCTACCGCCGATCACCTTGGTCTGCCTCGTGACATGATGAACGACCCAGAGTCGAGCATAGAGGCTGCCACACGACTGCTCCAGGAACTGGAGGGAAAGTTCAGCGATGTGCCCGACCGCACTGAACGACAGAACCTTGTGCTGGCAAGCTACAACGGAGGAATGAACCATATTCGAGATGCCATGCGACTTTGCAAGCGCGACGGCTACAACCAGTATCGGTGGGCCGACGTGCAGAAATATGTGTTGCGGCTACGAGAGCCGAAATACTATCAGGACACGCTCGTACGCTATGGATATATGCGTGGTCAGGAGACTGCAGAGTATGTGGACAAGATACGCGACCGATACCAGCAGTACCGGCGATCGGTCACGAGGAGTGAGAAGTGAGGAGTGAGGAGTGAGGAGTGTGGAGTGAGGAGTGTGGAGTGAGGAGTGTGGAGTGAGGAGTGTGGAGTGAGGAGTGTGGAGTGTGGAGTGTGGAGTGAGGAGTGAGGAGTGAAAAATGAGAAATGATAAATGAAAAGTCAGAAATGAGACACGTGTTAATAGCCGACAGTGGAAGCACCAAGACCGACTGGGTTCTTGACGGCCGTCGATTTTCCACTCAGGGCATCAATCCCTTTCATCAGAGTGAGGAGACTATCCTTGCCATTTTACGTGGCGAGTTGCTGCCACAGCTACCCTCAGAAAAGGTGGGGGCGGTACAATTCTACGGCAGTGGCGTCCGTCCGGAACTTGAGCAGACCATGGTGGGTTTGCTACGCCAGTGTCTCGGCGACGGCATTGGCATCGAGGCCCACAGCGACCTGCTGGGAGCAGCACGCGCCCTCTGCGGTGACGGCGAAGGCATAGCCTGCATACTTGGCACCGGTTCCAACTCGTGTCTGTATGACGGACACGACATAGTGAAAAACACACCGTCTTTAGGCTATATCCTGGGCGACGAGGGTAGTGGGGCCGTCCTGGGACTGCGCTTTGTCAATGCCTTGTACAAAGGCAGGCTGCCAGAGGCGCTAACCGCCGATTTCGAGCAGAGCATGCATGTAACCTTGCCACAAGTCATCGACCGTGTATACCGACAACCATTGGCCAACCGATGGCTGGCTTCACTGTCCGTCTTCATACACGACCATCTTCACTGCCCCGGCGTTGAAGACATAGTCAAAACCAATTTCCGCGATTTCATCAGGCGCAACATCGTGCCATACCACCGTCCAGACCTGCCGTTGAACGCAGTTGGCAGTATAGCATACTACTATAAGGACCTGCTTGCCGATGCGGCGGAAGCTGAAGGATGCCGCTTAGGGACGGTACTCAGAAGCCCACTTGACGCTGAGAATCATGTTTTTGGAGTGGAGAATTGGTGTGATGATTAAAAAAAAGTGCATTTATTTGCTGCCGTGACGGAAAATGACTAACTTTGCACCCCCAAGAATAAACATTCAGCAAAATGCAGATTATAGAAAAATACTTCCCTAACCTTACAGACAAGCAACGGGAACAACTGACAGCACTCTACGACATCTACCACGAGTGGAACGAGAAGATAAACGTCATCTCACGAAAGGACATAGACAACATCTATGAGCACCATGTCCTGCACTCGCTGGCCATAGCCCGCTTCATCAACTTCAGGCCAGGGACAAAAGTCCTCGATTTTGGCACCGGCGGTGGTTTCCCCGGTGTCCCGTTGGCCATAGTGTTTCCCGACTGCCAGTTCAAGCTCATCGACGGTACTGGCAAGAAGATACGTGTGGTGCAGGAAGTGTGCCAGGCCATCTGCCTTGAGAACTGCCAAGCCCTGCAACTCCGGGGTGAAGACGAGCACGACATGTTCGACTTTGTTGTCAGCCGTGCTGTCATGCCGCTGCCTGACTTGGCCAAAATAGTCCGGAAGAACATACTCAAGGCTCAACGCAACGCCATGCCCAACGGCGTCATCTGCCTGAAGGGTGGCGATTTGCAAGCCGAGACAAAGCCTTTCCGGCGCATCGTACAGACACTGGAGCTGACATCGTTCTTCAAAGAGGAATGGTTCAAGGGCAAGTATTGCATCTATTTGCCAATGGGTTAACCCCGGAGGCGGAACATAAAAACAACAGACGTGATTTCCATTAAGACATTTGTTGTCAACCAGTTGCAGGAGAACTGCTATCTGGTGAGCGATGAGACCCTCGAGACTGTCATCATCGACTGTGGCGCTTATTACGACTCCGAGCGCGACGCTATAGTAAACTACATACGTGATAACTCCCTTCATCCGTGCCATCTGCTTTGCACTCACGGCCATTTCGACCATGTGTTTGGTGCCGACACCATCTTTGATGTCTTCGGCCTTAATCCCGAGATTCACCAGGCCGACCGTGACTTGGTCGAAGACTTGGACCAGCAGTTCCGCTCCATGATGGGTATTGCCTACAGAAGGAAGTCTGTGACAGTTGGCCACTGCCTCGCCGATGGTGACGTGGTGACCTTTGGAAGCCACACCCTGAAAGTCATACACACTCCAGGCCATTCGCCCGGCGGTGTGGTGCTGTGGTGCGAGGAGGAAAAGACAGCCTTTAGTGGCGACACACTGTTCCGTATGAGTGTGGGCCGCACAGATCTTGCCGGTGGCTCATGGACGCAACTGCTAC
>Ga0310694_10006597_pt1 | contig 10964 bp, 6 predicted proteins | sample 174DNAGHGhighgp2_FD_203884 | JGI IMG/M metagenome (GOLD analysis project Ga0310694, IMG submission 203884) | Sheep rumen microbial communities from Palmerston North, Manawatu-Wanganui, New Zealand - 1742 DNA GHGhigh gp2 (v2) (version 2) | ecosystem: Host-associated > Mammals > Digestive system >... | reverse complement strand
TGTTTGATAATGGCCATATTGCGTCCCTCACTGAAGTTAGGCACGCATTCCACGATTTTCTTCTCCATATTCATTTGATAATCAGTAGTTTAAGTAGTTATTTTATGTTATTAGGTTAATTTTCCCCACAAAATTACTGCAAGTCGGGCGGAGTGCCAAATAAAAAATAATTTTTATTTGAGAAATCCAGTTGTATCGCTAAGATTATCATATCTGGACTTCTATGGGAAATCTTTTGTATTTTTTAAAGAGATAAAACATATTCTTTAATTTTTTGCTGATTATGTTATTCTTTTTATATAATTTTGTGGTTGGAAATTAGTAGTCATATGTCTAACCTATTAAATGTTAATAACATGAAACAATTTTCTCTCTTAGCCTTGACCGTCCTCACGGCGTTGTCGTTAAACGCTCAAGTGAAGTTATCGCCTGCTGTTGGCAATCCAATTCAATTTCATCCCCTGCAAATTAATCCAGAAGTCAAGATGGATGAGATGCAAATGCGCAAATCCGAATCGTCTCAAGTCAAGGACCCCACGTACCATGCCTTTAAAGTTTGGTACAACCGTCCGGCAGGTGCATTTCCCGTTGCACTGTGGCTTAGTGATGGAATAACTCCAGTTGAGATAAGTCAAACCTATTGTGTGACCCCTTTTGTTGACTATACGTATCATGCTTTTAGCTACGGGCAGAAAGGTGAACCGACATTTGACTGGTCTAGTAGTGAAGACAACGAATACTTTATTGGTCGGGATTTTACAACACACTATGATTGCCATGAACGTACCGTGGTGCCAACACTTTTTGCCACAGATTCTGCAGGATATGGAGCCTCCTATTATTTAGGTACATTTTCTTATGATACCGAAACCTACGATGAACTGGTAAAACCCGGTGTTAAAGCGTCGGTTTATTCTTTTCCCTATTCGCAAGAGTACCTGAAATCCAGTCAGAGTTTCTATCTGCATGAAAGTAGTTTTTTCACTTCAATGCCTCTCACAGGCGCTAAGCCCTATGGAGATAACGAGTATGGTTGGTGGCTTGGAAAAAACGAGGGAAATGGAAATAGCGCACGTATCGATGGCATTGCTCAGGCCTTTGAGAAACCGACATACCCCTATCTGCTCAATCAGGTGGCTTTGTCGACTTATGCCTACTATCTCAAGGTTGCAGCACCTGTTGAGATGACCTGTAAGATTTACAAACTCGATGAGATTCCTCCCTATCAAGATAGCACCACTGCAGTTCTGCCTGACGAGCCAGGAGAACTTATCGCAACGGGTCGCGCACTAGTTACTCCCGAGACCCGTGAAGAAGCATTCGGTATGATTTATTTTAAACTGTATAATGAGCAGGACGGGCAACTCTGTGAATTCACCCCGACGATTGATTGTGCTATCCTTGTGGCTATCGACGGATACAACGAGCCCGAGATGTCTGATCTGGTCGATTTTACAGCCTTGCATAGTACTGATAATTATGACGAGGGTTTTGGCGAATTGGCCTACATCAAGTATGGCGTCAATGACGAGAATGGCAATCTTGACCACTATGTTTGGGCGGGCCTGAACAACTTCTTTACCTCGGGTGAGATGAAGACGGGCCTGTCTATATACTTAAGCACCGATAATCCTTTCCTGTTGCTCAACAACCGTGAAGATGACGGCATGTATCTTTTCTCCAATGAGGGAGGAGTGATGGAAAAGCATTTGGGTGATGTCGCCATCCGCAGCATCGAGTTCTGGTCTTGGTCACCAAGTGCCGAGTGGTCCCTTACCTGCAACGGCGGGGCTGTACCCGACTGGCTGCACATCACGCTCACCGATGAGATGCATGACGGCGAGTCCAGTTTCCTTGTTAATGCCGAGGTTGTTGCCGAGCCCTTGCCCGCAGGTGTTGCCCATCGGGAGGCTGTCGTTAGATTTGGCTATCCTGGCGCATATGTCGACTATCGGTTTATGCAAGGGGATAATACCGACGGCCTCGAGGAGATTGCCGACGGTGGTGATGTGGTCCCGGTTGGCTATTATGATTTGACCGGTCGTCAATACAAGGAAATGCAGCCCGGCATGAACATCGTGAAAATGAGCGACGGCACGGCCAAGAAGGTATTTAAGAAATAGTCCCCAGCAGGGCAGGGGTCACTTCTCGTGGAGCCACAGGGAGGCGACCTTCTGGCGGATGGCGCGGATGTTGCCGGCGGTGATGGCGCCCATGATGAGAAGGCCGACGAGGATGGCGACCCACACGCCGGAACCGCTGATGCCGAAGGCGTGGATCATGTCCATATAGGCCATGCGGCCGATGAGCATGAGCACGATGGCCAGGACAAGGACGGCAGCGTTAAGCACCACCACGAGCATGATGTAGTGCTTGGAGACCTGATTGGGTGAGTAACCCAACAATAGCAGGTCCTGTATCTTGTTGGTGTTCTTCTGCAACAGCAGGTAGATGCTCAGCATGAGCACGAAGAACGACAGCAGGCTGATGATGATGCCCACGGCGATGACGATGCCGCTGATGACGGTCAGGAAGTAGTTGGCCTTGCTCGACGACATCTTGTCGCCGGCCACCTCGTAGTGGTGCTCATCCATGTACTGTTCAATCTTGACATCACCGGGCTTGTTGACCTCGACAATGAGTCGCTGCGGGTGTTGCACTTCGCCTGTGCCGAAGTAGCCGTTGGCCCACTGCATGAATTCCTCGGGCACGATGACGGTGTTCAGGCGGTTCGAGAAGCCCACGATGCGTCCCGGCATGACCTTGCGCTGCCCGTTGCCGCTCAAGGTGAACTCCAGCGGCAGCATCTCGGCCTGCCCCTCGCTGATCTTGGGCATCCCCTTGGTTGCTGCGAAGCCGAAGTTGTAAAGCGACAGGTAGTCGCGCGAGATGATGACAGGGACCTCGGGTTTGCCAGGAGCAAAGCCCCAGGTGTCAGGATCCACGTCGATGAACTCGTCGGGAATGGCCTCGAAGAAAAACTGGGTGTGCATTGCTTGTCCGCTGCCCACGCCCAACTGTGCGTCGATGGCGAAGTCGCTGTTGAGGAAACGGCCCACCTGACGGCACCAGGGCTGAGCCTCCAGGTCGCTGATATCAGCATCGCTGAATTCGCCGTTACTGCCCATCATCGCCCCTGCTCCAGTGACGGCGCGGGTGATGATGAGATAGTCCTTGCTGATGAAGCTTTCCTCGTCGTTGAACACGGGCCTGATGTCGCGGTAAAACTGCACCGCGAGCAGGACGATGGTCAACCCGATGAGGTTGGCGATGGCAAAGCCGATGAGCTGCCCCTTGCTGATGTGCTGCCGCAGCAGTTTCCAGATGATATCGTTCATTTATTTTAGTTTTCAGTTTTCAGTTGTCAGTTGTCAGAGGTTGAACACTTTATCCACATCCATCTTGAGGTGGTTGCCCACCGATGTGGCGATGATGCCTGCCCCCTGCCGCTTGGCCTCGTCGGTAATGAGGCGGGCAACGGTGCGGTTGTTCTCGTCATCGAGGTGACTCACCGGTTCGTCGAGCAGGATGAAGTCGCACGGCTGGCACAGGGTGCGTATGATGGCGACACGCTGCTGCTGGCCGATGGATAGCTTGGCGGCCAGGCTGTCCTGCTTGTCAGGAATGCCCAGAATTTCAAACATCCGTTTGATTTCCTGCTCACTCTTGAAGCCTGTGAGCCTGTTCTTCAGCTCCACGTTCTCCATCGCAGTGAGTTCGCCGAACAGCCGCATGTCTTGGGGCAGATAGGCGATGTGGCTCTTGCGTATCTCGCACCACTGGGCAACGGTGAGCGAGCCGATGTCCTGCCCGTCAAAGGCGATGACCCCGCTGTAGTCCTGGCGGTAACCGTAGATGTAACTGCACATCGAGGACTTGCCCGTGCCGCTCTCGGCACTGACAAGGTAGTGCTTGCCGCGCTCCAGCGTGACGTCCTGTACCCACACGTCACTGTGGATGCCGTCATGACCGGCAAACACACGGGGCAGGGTGTTATTCAGTTGTATGGTTTCCATTCTTCTCGCAGTTGTTGTGGCCGTGGTAGGGCTCGACGTGAATGTTGGTCATCACTTCGCCGAGGGTCTCACTCAGCCGTTGTTCGATTTGGCGGGTGATTTCGTGTGAGCGGTTGACGCTGAGCTCACCATCCACCTTGACGTGGAGATCGATTACGCGCAGGCTGCCGTTGCGGCGGGTGCGCAGGTTGTGGAACGCTCTCACGCCCGGTGTGCCGTTGACGATAATGGCGATAGATTCCTGCTCGTCCTGTGGAAGCGACACCTCGAGCAGTTCCTCGACGGCGGGCCGTCCCATGCGATAGGCGAGCACGAGGATGAGCACACTCACGGCAATGGCCGCCAGCGGGTCGAGCACGCGCCACGGCGTGCCCAGGAACATTGCTCCCGCCACGCCCAGCAGCGTCGCTGCTGTCGAGAGGGCGTCGGCGCGGTGGTGCCATGCGTAGGCCCTAATCGCTGTGCTGCCGGTTTTGCGTCCCGTGATTCGGGTATAGTGATACAGCCCCTCCTTGACGATGATGGCAAAGAGGCCGACGATGAGTGCGATGTTGTGCGGTCGTTCCAGCGTTTGGCCATGAAATGCGGCCCAGACGTCTTTGGCCCCGTCAACCAGCAGCCCCAGTGCAACGACCACGAGGATGATGCTGATCAGGAAGGCCGCCAGTGTCTCAAACTTGCCCCTGCCATAGCGGTAGCGCTCGTCCACACCCTTGCCCGACAGCCTCACCATGGCATAGACCAGCGCATCGGTCACCGTGTCGCCGATGGAGTGGATGCCGTCGGCAAGAATGGCACTCGAATGCCCGATGATGCCCGTGGCGATTTTAAAGCCCGACAGGAACACGTCGCTCGTCATGCCCACGAGTGTGCACCGCTTCTCCTGATGGTTCTTGTTGATGTCTCCAGTTTGATGATTCATTGGATATGTGTATAAGCCGCTGCAAAATTAATCATTATGCTCCATTGGTAACGCAAAATGCCGCATTAAAATTATTGGGGTTTATATAATACTTATGTGATGAATTTAGACCTATGGTTAATGGTTAACTGTCATCTGAATGGCCGATTTGCTTGATAAATCTATGGTTTTCGTATTTTTTTTGTAAAAAATTAGTAGAATAATTTGGAGTCTATTTATAGTTCTACTATCTTTGCGTCACTCTTAAAAACTAAAAAGACCGAATCATTTTTTAATATTAATAACCATTTTCAATTATGAAAAAAATCTTGTTATTCTTAGCCGTAGTACTCACGGCTTTACAAATGTCGGCCGCCGATGTGACCCCCTCGCAGGCACAGGCCGCCGCAAGCACGTTTATTAAAAAACAAGTAAATGCTGGTCGTATCAAAGCCGCCGCGGCTTCCAACCTCCAGCTTGTCAAGGCCGAACAATCGGTAGCCAGGCCCGAGGCTGTGGACTACTACATCTTCAATTCGGCAAAATCTTTTGTTGTGGTTGCCGGTGATGACCAGGCACCCCAGATCCTGATGTACGGTGAGGAGGGATCCCTCGACATCAGCAACATCCCGCCTGCCATGCAGTGGCTGCTCAACAAGTACAAATATCAGATTGACGGCCTCAAGGCCGGCACCATGGTACCGGCGAAACTCACCAAGTTTGCCACCACTCCCGTCGCTCCGCTGGTTACCGCCACCTGGGACCAGAGCGCTCCCTACAACAACCAGTGCCCAAGCAGTGGCTGGAGCCGTGCCGTCACGGGTTGCCCGGCCACCTCGCTGAGTATGTGCTACTACAAGTGGAAATGGCCCGAGACCTTCCCTGCATGCGCAGCAATCTCTGCTACTAGTTACGGAGTTGCCGTTTCGGCTATTGGTGAGCGCGCAGCCGACTGGGATAACGTCATTGATCATTACGGCACTTGGTATGACGATAATGGTTCCTCTCACACTGCTTCCTACACGACTGATCAGGCTAACGCCGTGGCATGGCTGATGCGCTATGCCGGCCAGTCGATTCCTGACTATATGTACAGTTCCAGTGCCAGCGGTGCTGACGACCCCGAAATCTACCAGGGCGTTCTCAACATGGGCTACACCGATGCCCAGTACCTCCTGCTCACCGAGTATAATGGTTATTCCAATGGCTCGCAGAAATACACCGACGCCCAGTGGAACGAGTGGATGCTGAACGAGTTGCATAACGGCCGTCCCATCGAGTATCTGGCCTACGACAGTAAGAATTCCGACCATGGAGGCCACGCCTTCAACGTGTTTGGCGTCGACAGCAGTGGCAAGTACTACGTGAACTGGGGCTGGAGCGGAAAAAGCAACGGCTATTGCACGCTGCACAACTTCACCACCGCTACGGGTGCAACCGGAGGCTCAGGCTCCTACATTTTCAACTGGGGTGAGGCCATGATTATCGGTATCGAGCCTCCCGCAGGTGCGCTCAACAATCCCAGAATTACGGTTAATCCCGCCACGCTCAATATGAACACGACAGTGGGCACGCCTGCCACCGCTACCTTCACCGTTACCGGTGCCAACCTCACCGGCAACATTAACCTGGCTATGAGCGGCAGCAACGCTTTCTCGCTGAGCACCACCAGCATCAGTGCCACTCAGGCCGAGAATGGCGTGACTGTCACTGTGACCTTTAATCCCAGCGCAGATGGCATCCACGAGGCTACCGTCACATTGACCAGCACCGATGCCGAGGCTGTGACCGTCAAGCTCAACGGTTCGGCCGATCCTGCCCCGCTGGAGACCTATGCTCCCGTGATGCTTCCTGCCGGCAACATCACCTCCACCTCGTTCACCGCTACCTGGACCGACGAGACCCCCAGCGAGAATGTGGCCAGCTACACCCTGTATGTGCAGGACGAGTCGCATCCTGTCCAGCCCGAAGTTGCCCTGCTCGACACCACCGACTGGACTGCCAACAACAATATTCCCAGCGGCTGGACTCAGAACAGCCTGAAGTATTGGGAGTCCACCAGCGCATGCTACCTGAGCTCGGGCGGTTATGTAAAGAGCAAAACCTACGACCTCACCGGTTATGACAAGATGACCGTGATGATTTACGCTCAGCCCGATGGCAGCCCTTACACCATGACCATTGAAACCAGCGTTGACAGCGAGACCATCACGATGCCGTCCGACGCCTCGTTTGCCTGGTACACCTTCGTTGTGGACTGCGCTACCAGCGACTACGTGAGACTCACCACCGGTGGCATGCACGACTTGAGGTACATGAAGGTTTATGCCGGCGACCTCACCAAAACTACACGCAAGGAGTCCGAGACCGGTGACGCAACCTACCGTGTCATCACCGGCATCACCGACAAGAGCTACACCGTTACCGGCCTGACCGAGGGCGGCACTTACAACTTCTATGTTGTGGCCAACTACGTCAACGACGCTATTGCCCAGAGCAATGTCGAGGAAGTAACCCTCGAGGATAGTCCTCTGCAAAAGGAGACCCCCGTCATGCAGCCTGCCAATGAGCTGTTCATCGGCCTGACTCAATTCCGTGCCGACTGGACCCATGGAACCCCCGACGAGAACGTGCTGAGCTATACCCTCGAGGTGACTCCCAAGCCTGAAACTCCCGTGGTTCCCGATCCCGTCCTGCTCGAGGATGCCGACTTCACCAGCCTGGCTGCTGCCGAGAACTCCGATGGCTACTTGACTAATGTTGCCAGCTCGGCCAGCTCTTATCTGCCCGCCGGTTGGACGGCACAGACTGGTCTGTGGGTCAACGACGGCTTCATCATCTCAGGTAATCTGAGTGACAATATCTGCGGTATCACGTCCAAGACCTATGACTTCACCGGTTATGACAAGGTGACCGTTGTGATGAGCGCTTATTCCTACTACGCAAGCAACTATGGCACTGGCGTCATCCGTGTAAGGACCAGTGCAGGTTCCCAGGAGATGACGCTTGCTACCGACGACTTCACCACCTATACCGTTGTGCTCGATGTTGCCCAGAGCGACCAGATCGTCTTTGAGGGTGTGACCAACTTGTTCGCCATCGAGGACATCAAGATCTATGCCGGCGACCTCAATGCCGTCAACCTCCTGCGCATGGCCCAGGAGACCGGCGATGAGAACAGCCGCACGATCACCGGCATCACCGACAAGTTCTACACCGTTCAGAACCTGACCGCCGAGGGCACCTTCCTCTACAGGGTTAAGGCTCACTACATCGACGGTACCGAGAGTGGCTGGAGTAACATCGAGGAGGTTACCCTGTTTGCCAACGAGCATCCGTATGCAATTGGCGACGTGAACCACGACAATGTTGTTGATATTGACGACGTTACCGCTCTGATCAACACCGTCCTGGGCACTCCCAGTGGTGCATGTCCTGTATGTAGCGATGTCAATGGCGACGAGGTCATCGACATTGATGACGTTACCGCACTGATCAACAGCGTTCTTGGCAACAACACGAATCGTAACAAGCTCTTGCTTCCGGCACGTCAACTGCTCTTGGCGATGTAATCCATTAGCAGCTTATAGCTGGAAATGACTCCATGCGGGGCGTCCCTATTGCAGGGGCGCCCCGCTTGCATAACTATATTATATTATGAGTGACCGCTCTACAAGAAGCTATGCTGTAGGACGCTGTGGGTAGCATTCTCGGCCGCTAGGCCGATTAAAAAACAGCGGCGTTATTATGACATAGCGCAATAATAATCCCCGCCACCTGTTTGACCGGTGACGGGGAGCAAGCTGTTTAGAAGTTAAATAATATACTTATGTCATGCGGGAATGCCCTTGACGATAAGCCAGTAGAGTAGGGTGGACGACATTACTTGCCGAACTGCTCAAAGAAGAGCGTGAAGGAAGTCTTGTCAACCAACTCCTCGGGACCGAAGAACTGGATGGGACCGGGATAGATGTAGCAGGTCTCGAGGGCCCACTGCTCACGGTTCTCGACAAAGTGCTTGAAGGGAGCACCCTCGAGATCAACCAGCGCCTTGCGGATAACGGGTTTGTCCTTGCCGCTGCGGCGTTCCATGTTCATCATCATGGTGATGGGTACACCACAAGCCACCCAATCCTGGGCCTTGCGTCCCAGATGGGTAATGGCCGACATGTAACCGGTGGCACCGACAAAGATCAGGTGAGATGCATTGTAACCCAGCGAGTAGCAGTAGTCAGCGTCAAAGTTCGACGGGAAGGAGCAACGTCCCTCGTAGCCGAAGAAGTGGTGCTGTGTCTTGAACTTGATGCGCTCAATCTCACCATTCTCGTAACGCATGTCAAGCACGTGACCCACCATGCGGCTGAGCAGACGCTCACTCTCAATCTGCGATACCATCACGTTGCCGTGCTCGTCGCGGTCAAGTGCGAGCTGGCGTGCCACGTCATCGGGCAGCGAGTCATAGACAGCGCGATTCTCCTCGCTCAGGAGTTCACGCACGCGTTCGTTCTGTTCCATCTCGCGCAACTCTGAGATCTCGGGATGATTGGTGAGCATCTCGTTGAGCTCGGCGATAAGCTTCTTCATCGTGGGGACAAACTCGACGATGCCCTCGGGGACGAGGACAGTACCGTAGTCCATGCCCATGTCATGACGCTTAACGACGATGTCGGCAATCTCCTCGGCGATGTCATGCAGGGTGATGTTGCGGGCCTCGACCTCCTCGCTGATGATGCAGTAGTTGGGGCGGGTCTGCAGGGCGCACTCCAGGGCGATGTGTGACGCCGAGCGTCCCATCAGCTTCATGAAGTGCCAGTATTTCTTGGCTGAGTTACAGTCACGGGCAACGTTGCCGATGAGCTCGCTATAGACCTTGGTGGCGGTGTCAAAACCGAACGAAATCTCGATGTGCTCGTTCTTGAGGTCGCCGTCGATGGTCTTGGGAACACCGATTACCTGCACGCCCGATTCGTGAGCCTTGTAGTACTCAGCCAGGACGGCAGCGTTAGTGTTGCTGTCGTCACCACCGATGATGACTACGGCAGTGATCTTGAGCTCACGCAGGATGGCCAGACCGGCTTCAAACTGCTCAGGGGTCTCAAGCTTGGTGCGACCTGAACCGATCATGTCAAAGCCGCCGGTGTTGCGGTACTGCTCGATGATGTCTTCGGTGAGCTCGATGTAGCGGTGCTTGACCAGTCCGTTAGGACCGCCCAGGAAACCGTACAGACGGCAGTACTTGTTCAGCGCCTTGATGCCGTCATACAGACCGCATATCACATTGTGGCCACCAGGGGCCTGGCCGCCGCTCAGGATTACACCAACGTTGAAGGGCTTCTCGGGGGGCATAGCGGAATCATCACGCTCAAAGGTCAATTGGGGCATGCCATAGGTGCAGGGGAACAGGGCCTTGATAGCTTCTTGATCGGCCACCGACTGTGTGGGTTCTCCCTCGACCGCACGAACGGGGCACCTAAGCGTAACGGGCAGTTTGGGCCTGTAAGTAAGCCTCATCTGCTCCAGATAACTCTTGTTGTCAGTCATTTTTAGAATATTGGTTTGTTATGAACAGTTAAACAATCTTTTTTACTCTCTTTCATTTTACGCCGACAAAATTACTGCAAATATGTCACGCTGTCAACATAATACGCTAACAAATTTTCGATTTTTTGAGCCCAATTTAGATTTTTTGACATTTTTAAGCCGAAAACCATCGAATTTTTGCCTGCTGCTGGTCTCAAGTGATAATCTGTAACCTCACATGTTCCTATCAATAACAATAGCCATGGCCATCTTTTACACATCAGAATATCCACTTAACCAAAAAAGTATTTTATCTTTGCACATACTTATTAAACAATCATGAATGAAGATGGTGAAGGATTTCTTTCTCACGATATTGTTTTGTCTTGTCGCTACGCTCACTCTGGGAGCGCAAACCCAGCAAGGATATGTCAAGACCAAAGGGCGCTTAGGAAATAACGGAAAGGTGATTCCCGGGCAACGTCTGCCGGGTGCCGTTGTCCAGATTCTTGGGCGCAGTGCCGTGG
>Ga0310694_10006596_pt1 | contig 10964 bp, 12 predicted proteins | sample 174DNAGHGhighgp2_FD_203884 | JGI IMG/M metagenome (GOLD analysis project Ga0310694, IMG submission 203884) | Sheep rumen microbial communities from Palmerston North, Manawatu-Wanganui, New Zealand - 1742 DNA GHGhigh gp2 (v2) (version 2) | ecosystem: Host-associated > Mammals > Digestive system... | reverse complement strand
GTGAGCGACACCACCTGCCTGCGGCTGGTCATGCGCGAGGAACTGCCGGACTATCCCGACGTGAGGCGTATCGGAATAGACGACTGGTCGTGGCGCAGGGGCATGCGCTACGGCACGCAGATAGTAGACCAGGACACCGGAAGGACGATAGCCTTGCTCAAGACCAGGAGCGCCGCGGACATCAGGGGATGGCTGGAGCGGCACAGGAAAGTGGAGGTCATCACCCGCGACAGGGACAGGGGCTACGGCTCCGCCTGCAGCATCGGCGCCCCCAATGCACGGCAGATAGCGGACAAGTTCCACTTGTCGGCGAACCTGTCCGAACGGATAAGGAACATCATACGTGACGAGCGAGTCAGCGTGTTCACCTCATACGCCTCATGGCTTCAGACCAACGGGTCCTCCCTTCTTCCGGCGGCCATGCCCGAGCCCGGCCTCAAGGTGCAGTTCGACAGGAGGTGCGGATACGAGAATGACATATCAGACAAGAACCGGAGAGATTACGAACTTGTGAGGCTGCTGTGGGACAAGGGCATGGATGCCCGTGAAATAGCGGGGAGGCTTCATATAGACAGGAACAGGGCATGGATGTTCTGCCACTGCCGCCTGGACGAACTGCGCCACCTGAGAAAGCCGGACGGCAAGATGGCAATTTACGAGCGCTTCATCCCCCAGATCACCGCGATGTGCGACAAGGGGATGCCACTCCACAAGGTCTACGAGGTGCTGAGGAAAGACGGAATCAGTGAGACCTACGGCAAGTTCAAGTACTGGTTCAACCAATACAACCCGGAGTACACCCGGAAGAGGAAGGAAAACATGGGAGCGGACGTGGAGAGGCTGAAGAAGATGCTGTTGGACAAACTGGCCGGCATGTCACCGGGGACGATAGCCTTGTATGTCACCAATCCCGAATATGGAGTGGACAAGTGTACCGGTGAGATGTCATTGACGGCAAGACTTGTCGGGGAGTTGGCGAGGGCATGCCCATTGATAGGATACCTGAGAAATGCCGCCACATCGTTCAGGAAGGTACTCGGAGGGAACGACGAAAGGCTCCTTGACGTATGGATGGACAAGTACAAGCACACACGCCAGGAGGAACTGGCCTCATTTTGGAACGGGCTGCTAGATGACATGGACGCGGTAAAGAACGCCATCAAGTACAGTTACACTAACGGTATCGTCGAGGGAAAGAACCACAGACTGAAAAACAAGAAAAGGGAATGTTATGGAAGAGCGGGATTTGAACTGCTCAGAAGAAAAGTCATACTGTCTAACTATGGGTGATTTTGCAACAAAAGTGACGAAGATCCGTTCGATAACAGCCCAAATGCTTGTCGAACAAAATACCGTCAGGATAGACGAGATTTTGGAGTTTTTGACGTGTACGAAAATCGCCTTCCTGCCACAAAGTACCTAATTTACAAGACATTGCGATAACGTCAGCAATATATTTCTTCTCGTTCGATAGGTCTCGCTCCGCTTCTTGGAGTGCTTTGTCTATCTGTGTCAGTTGGCTGTTCAGATGCTCAGATGTAGCATTGTAGATGTCACGGTCTATCTCGCCCATTCCGAAGCGCACCTTCAAGGCAGTCAGTTTCTTCTCTGTCTCGCACTTGTTCTTTAGCAGGAGTGTTCTTGTGTCACTTCGCTCTTGGTTATACTCCCTAAACACCTTATGCAACACCTTAGTTAAAATGGGAACGAGTGGTTTGGGGATGCTGTACGTATTCAGCAAGGCACAATATAATTGGTGCATCCTCTCTGTACTGTGATTGCTCTTGCAGCCCTTCTTGTTGCATTTGTAGTAATCTCTACCCCTGCTCTTGACAGTATAACCAGTCAAGTAACCGCCACAGTCAGAACAGCGAACGTGTCGCTTCAGTGGGAACGGTTCGGTTTCCTGTTGGTGCTCGTAACCTGCGTGGGTGATGCCTTGTATCTTGCTGAAGGTAGCCTCATCAATCAGTTTCTCTTGCTTACCTTCTACTATCTCATCCCCTAACAGATTGTGGGTAATTTTACCGCAATAGAAAGGATTGTGCAGTATCTTGTTGAGGTGCTTGCGGTCTATCCGCAAGCCCTCCACTGCCAAACGCTTAACTATTTCGATGTCACCCATACCCTCATTCGCTTTCCACTGAAACGCTTTCTTTAAGATACGTCCTTTGTCGTTCACGGTCAAGATGTGAGTTTTACCCACCTTCTTGTGGTCATAACCTAACGGTGCTTTGCCGTACCACTCGCCACGTTGTAAGCAAGCGGTCATACCTGTTACAGCTTTGTCACGTCTGAGGCTGTTCTCGAACTGATTGAACAGGAATAAGATATTCTCCATAAACTCACCTGCACAACTGTCTGGGTCAGTTGGCTGGGTTGTACTGATGACATACACCCCTTTTGATTTGAGGTAGGCTTTTGTCATTATCGCTTCATTACCTGCTCTACTGAAGCGGTCAAATGAGTAAACGAGAATAATGTTGATATCTCTGTCTTTGGCGACCTCTGCTATCATTTGTCGGTATAGTTGTCCTTCTGTCTTAGCGCTCTCGTGTGTGCCTCCATAATGCTTCTTGATGGTGATGCCGTGATTGGCTGCGTATTCTCTGCAAATACGCTCCTGTGTTTCAAGACTGCAGTTATTCTCTTCTTGCCGCTCTGTGCTTACCCTTGTCCATAGGGCTGCAACCTTGTTCTCCAACTCTGAGAACTTCGTAACTTTCTCCTTTTTAGTTTTCTTCTTCCCCATAATCGTTTGTTTTTTTTAGGTAAATTATTGTTCCTATTGTATAGAAGAACTCCAAAATCTTTCTTTGCTTGTCATCTTCTGTTATCCCTACCAGTCTAAACTGGTCATTAAAAAATTTAAGTTCATCATCGTTGAACATTATTTTAATTATTTACTATGTGCCACATATGGGCACTTATTTTCAGCCTCATCGCTGAAGCGAAGGGCTTTCACCTCCTCTGCTTTTTGATATGCATATCCTTGATTTTGTACAAAGATATAGAAAATAATTTAAAAACCCAAATATATGTTAATGAATTTTAAATCAATGTTTGACACTTGCGTATCGTATTGACACTTGTGCCTGTTATCTTGCTGATATTGCGTAGGCTGATGCCCTTACGAAGCAAGCGGATTTCCTCAGCATATTGCTCACGCATTGCCTCGTCTGACTTCTTGTAACCTTCCTTACGCCCAACCTTGCCACCATTGGCTCTGTAGTTCTTGTAGCCACTCTCTACACGCTCACGGATGGTCTTGCGTTCCATACGTGCCACTTCGGCTAAGATGGTGATGAGAAACTGAGACATTGGGTTGACCTCTCCGCTCTCGGTAAGTGTCTCGATTCCGTAGTTCTGTATAAACAACGAGATACCTAACTTGTTGAACTGCTCTATCACTTCGAGAACTTGCAAGGTGTCTCTGCCAAGGCGTGAGAGTTCCGTCACTGCCACCTTGTTAATATGATGTTCTTGAACATACTCGACCATACGGCTCAGTTCCTTGCGCTCAGTATTCTTCTTGGCTCCGCTTACCTTCTCGCAAAAGGTAGCCTCAACGCTCCAGCCATTATGCTGAGCGAGGGCGGTAAGTTCATTCACTTGACGGTCGTACTCTTGAATGCTGGTACTAACTCTGGCAAAGATGCAAATTCTATCCATATTTGATATATGCGTTAATGTCGAGTAAGTGGAGGGACTTTCACCCTCCCTTCTCACGGAACCGTGCTTGACAGTCTCCCGTCACACGGCTCTTCGTACTTAACTCTTTTGTTTAAATTGTTTATAATTCTATTTATCTCAATTTGTAAAGTCGCGGATATGGGATATACCCACCCATCCAATGAGAGAACATCTGCCTGTTATGCGTAGCATACTCTACAAGCCAGTCATAGGCTTTGCCAAGTCTCGTGCGAAAACGCTTATACTTGCGCTTTACCCACCTTGTAAGACGTTCATTCAGATAACTCATTACCTTCCTAAACTCGGACTTGCCGAATCTTGTATAGTAATTCATCCATCCTTTGATTTTCAAGTCCACCTCTGCTGCTATCTGTTCTATGCTCAGATGTGTCCGACGATTCAGATTCCAACTTCTTATTTCCGTCTTTATCTTCATCATCGACTTCTTGCTTATCGCTGGAGTGAAAGCAGTAAAGTTCTGCCCTGTCTTGCTGTTGCGTGCCGCTCTCGGTCTGAAGGTATAACCTAAGAAGTCGAAGGAAGTATGCTCGGAGTTGCCCTTGCGGTTACTATCCTTGCAAAAGACTATCTTGGTCTTTTCCTCATTCAGTTTCAGTCCGCAGTCTGCAAACCGCTTTACCAAGCATGCTTTCAGATACTGCGCCTGCTTCTCTGTACGGCAGTGACAGATGGTGTCATCGGCATACCTCTCAAACGGTATCATCGGGAAGTTGATTGCCATCCACTTGTCAAACACATACGTCAGAAACAGATTGGCTAAGACCGGACCTATCACAGACCCTTGAGGTACTCCCATCGTACGCTCCACCACACTGCCATCACTGGTCTGATAGGGAACCTTGAGCCACCGCTCAATGTAAAGGAGTATCCACTTCTCACTGACGTGCTTATGGACTGCCTTCATCAACAGACCGTGGTCTATCGTGTCGAAGAACTTGCTGATGTCCATGTCAAGCACCCAGTTGTTCTCTTTGCAGCGCTCAAAGGCCTTGGCTATGGCCGTATGCGCTGACCTCAATGGACGGTAGCCATAGGAATCATCGTGGAAGATGGCTTCAAGACGAGGGGCAATATTCATCACCACCACCATCTGCGCCACTCTGTCCTCCACCGTGGGTATGCCCAATGGACGCTTCCCACCATTTGGTTTCGGTATCTCTACCAACTTCACGGCTTTCGGGAAATAACTACCCGAACTCATGCGGTTCCAAAGCTTGTACAGATTCTTCCGTAGGTTGCTTTCATAGGATTTCAGGTCTATGCCGTCTATCCCCGCACTGCCTCTGTTGGCTTTCACCTGGAGCCAGGATTCCATCACTGCCCGCTTCTCCACCACAAAGGGTTTTGCTTCATTCATTGTCTCGTCCTTACTTCTAAGTTGAACTTTAAACTCAGCTAAGTACGCTGCCCCCTTCGCTCCACACCCATTACAGATGCTTCCACACTACTGCGAGGCAGTCCGCCACAGAGCATCGGCATCGCTACTTTCTACCTCCGCGTGTCAAGGCTTGGTATTTTCGCTTGGCATCCGATGCCTGCTTCTCACGTTCCTCCAAAGAGCCTATGACAAGGTCACGCCGTCTATACACCGCACACCCGACAGACAGCAATACAGGATTCCTCTGCCGTTATCCCAAGAGAAAAACAAGCCCTTGGTTCTGATGTGACCTGCTTACTTTGCTAACGATGCTTCATCGACGGTTCACTCTCGTTCGTCTCCTTGCCACTCACCTTGCCAACCTTACGGAAGGCTTTCAGTTGTCGTTTACTACCAACGCGTTTCCGCGAAAGCAGCACAAAGTGGTTTGCAATCAATGCCTGTACATCGAATGCGGTAGGCCTACTACCATCTCTTCGGAAGTTACTGACTAATTCCATTGAAAGAGCCACTTCCAAGTGTCATTTCATCATCGTGACACACTATTTCTTTTGCAAAGGTACAAAAAAGTTAAGAAATCGCCAAATGATAATTGATTTATTTTCAAAATAAACCTAAAAATATTTGTATTTTAAGACAATTATGACTACATTTGCAGAAAAATTGACGTATGAGTAAGATATTGGCAGACAATGTGAGACGTATCTGTAAGGAACAAGGAAAGCAGCTGAAAGACCTTGCAGTGGATATGGGAATAGACCCAGCATCACTTACAAGGGCACTGAACGGTAATGCTCGCCTCGACACGATTCAGAAGATTGCGACCGCCTTAGGTGTGTCGATGAAAAGCTTATTCGAGCCGTTAGATGATGTCGAGGGGTTCATCCGCATACGTGGTAAGGTGCATCAGTTCAATAATAAAGGGGAATTAAAACGATTGTTGAATGACAATATGGTATTTGCAAATAAGTAACTAAATTATGGCTAAGAGGAAAACAGAACTTTTTGGTGATATTTCATTGATTGACATTATTTACTCACGAAAAGATGATAATAGTGTCGTATTGGTTTTGGTTACTGCTGACTATCTCGATGGCAGTCCAGAAACACAAATGGACTTACTTGATAAATTGGAAGGTTATCTCAAGCATATACAATCAGATGAGTTCAAAAAAGAATATCCTCAAAAGAACGTTTTTATAGAAGTTGAGTTGACCGAACTACCTGATGTCCTAATTACCGACCTATTAGCCAAGTGTCAGAATTGGTGTGTAGAAAATGGTGCAACTTTAAGAGTCCGTGTTGGTGATAATTATATCCGCTTTGTTGATGACATATAACAATCTGTGATATAACTATCTTTTAAGTTAGAATGATACAAAAATGATGTATCAGTATAGTTGATTTATAGATTATACTGATACATTTTTAATTTGACACGCTATCCCCTATATATATTAAGGTATATGTGATTTGTGGCATATCTCGTAGGGGTGGTTGTTATAATCCTACGAGCGTCCTAACAGATGCTCCCAACTGGCATCCATCTTGCGGCTTTGAAAACGAATAACGCTCCCAAGGTAATGAAAGAACATACCTTCGAGAACAGCCTCATCGAATAGAATGAGAGGCGTGTATTGGATGCCTATACGCTCGACATAGTTCTTGATGTCCTCTGCATTTAGATGTACCTCAGTACGGTAGAGCCTCTTAGGGTTGCCGTAGCGTTCGAGAATGTATTTCTTATCTGAAGCGTTGCTGATTTCTGCTGCCTTGTCGTAGGTGAGTACCGTAATGCCCTTGCTCTTGTCCTTGATGGCGTTGCGCTGTTTGATGTTCACGGTCTTATACTTGTTTTGCTTGTTGAGGCTTCCACTGAAGGTGTATGAGATTTCGGGTCTGTCCTCGTCTCTGTCAGTGATACGCTTGCCGTTTAAGATGGTAGTCACGTCTTTGTTGCGTAAGTATGCTTTGACAAGTGGACTTACACTGAATGATGTATCAAGACATAGGTCAAGACTCGTCACATTGTGGAACTCCAGCCCCAGCCACTGTTCTATGTAGGTCAGAAAGTAAGTGTCCTTGGAGTAGAGAGTTTCATTGTTGAGGCTGAACCAAACTTTGCGATTGCCGTTTGTGTGCGTGTTGCTCTGTTCGTCACCTCGTGCAAGGTTGAACTTTAGGTAACCCCACTCAATATCACGTGTGCCGTTATCCAATCTGATGGCATAGACGTTATCGAAGTATCTGCCTTCTGTTCTGTATAGTCTGAACTCGTCCACATCAAGACACTCTCCATAGTCGAGGGTGCTGAGTTGTTCATAGTAGTAAGGATGCACGACCTCGTAGCAAAGAGTCACTGCATCAAGTTGAATAGGTCTTTTACATACTCGCTTCATTGTTTTGGTTATTACTCTCGTTATTATCCTCATCCCTGTATGGGATTGTTGCCCAGTACGCTTTCATTGCGTTACTGATTGCTTGTTTGTGGGTCTCGCTGTGCGAGCGTCCCTTCAAACTTTGTGAGATACGCATCTTGGTATCGTCACGTAAATCTCGATATTGTCTTCTCATATTCTCTTTTTATTATAAATAGTACGTTAGTCAGAAAAAATAAGCATAGTAGCGAAAAAAGTTCAACGGGCTAACAGGAATTATTGAAAGAACCGTTTTATCCCTACTATTCAGTAAGAAAAAAAGGGAAACACAAGGGGACATAAAGACAAAGAACCCCTCTGTGGGAGGGGCTTCCCAGAGAATGACACCTTTATGTATTATGCTATGCGTGAATCGAAGAAAGGATAAAATTAACAATTTTGTCGAAGTCCTCGATGAATTTTATGTTCGATATTTCGTCAGCGATGCCGACAGACGACAAAAACCGCTGTTTTCAGCGGTTTTTTCGTTTATGGCACGTAGGGTTCTGTAATCATCTAGAACCTTCCCCTATGATCATGCAAAATCAATGGTAACATTCGAACAGATGGAAGAACTTCGTTGTGGAATCTGCTCACTATGCGAGGCTGATGGCGCGTGAGCATAATCATTCCATAGGCTTGGGGGCAATTTTTGTCTCCAGAAGATGAGAGATAGGGTGGCTGCTATCCCCGTGGCATCAAATAAACTGCGCCTTTATTGCCTACGCCTGTCCGATGGTGTGCTTATTGTCGGTAATGGTGGGCGAAAAAAAACGCGCACATACAATGAGAGCGACGAATTAAGTGGCTATGTGCTTACATTGCAGAGACTTGACACATTGCTGAAAGCAGCCGAAAAGAAAGGCTTTGATACCTCCTGACGAATCCTGCAAAATGAGCTATAGGTCTATTTTGACTTGACTTGTTCAACCATGTACCCAGCATTGCGCAACAGATGAATGATGCCCTCATCTCCAAGTAAATGGCCTGCGCCGAAAACAAACATTGTAGGAGCTTTTTTCATCGCCGACTGCATTTTGGGCAGCCATTTCCCGTTGCGGACTTTGAACATAAAGGGATTGGATCTGGTTTTGGCTTGCCACATATCCATCATGGAGAAACTCTTGAAGTCGGCCAGACACCAATAGACCGTAGATTGCGTCAAAGCCTCGATTTCTTTGGCAGCCAATTCCATCTTCTGGTCGTAGTTGCCGACTAAGTCTATCAGCGAATCCAACTGTTCCTCAATGCTTTGCGACCTAAATCCTTGTAGCTTTATCCGGTCCTCCAAATCATCAAGTTCACCTATCTCCTTGCCATGTAGCTTGGCACGAATGATACATGTCTCGTCAATCAGAGCACTTCTGCTATTCGATCTCGGACCATGTTTTCTATTGGCTTCAGCCATAATCTTGTTGTTGATTAAATAGGTGAATACGATAGGCTGGAAATTCCACAGCCACGTCATCCTTTGGTCTGACAATTTATGACCGAAAACCTCTTTCACTCTGACATCCAGTAGTTCGATTTGTTCTTTACTCAGCAAGTCCAGGATGGACTTTCCGTCAGACAGGGTTAAACTTCCTTTTGTCTGCTCAATGGCATTGTGCAGTTTTTTCATCCTCTGCCGGTCGGTGACGTCTAATTCCGTGAAGAACTGCCCACATTGCGATTCCGCATCCGTGTACTCTGGCGTATAGTCAAGCACGGAGCCATGCAATGTGTGAATGGTGCCGAGCATGTACGAAGGCTTCTCCAATTCATTGCCACTGATGCGGAAGAGAAACTGAGCATTCGCTGTGAATGTAGCAAAGATGAGGAATAGGGTGATGAGGATTATCTTTTTCATCTCAAGTATCTGGCCATATGCAATAGCATCGGAACTTTTTAAATCATGATTACGTCAAAACTTACTGATTTCAGCCATGAACGACGGTCGTCGCCGATGTCGGGGCGAGCTATCATTTCGTCAAGCATACGCAGCTGTGCCTCGTCGGACTGCGAGTCTGCAGAAGCCTCTTTCAGCAATTGGTTCATGTCGCAGTAGCCGAAGTTCCAGATTTCTGAATTCACCATCCCCTTCAGCTTGCCAATCACTTCGTCTTTCTCTTCCTGTGGCACGCTTTCGCTGCCGATACTTTCCACCAGCAGCTTTATGTGAAAAATCTTTTATCAAGCTATTTTCTGATATTGAGTGCACCATTATGATGCAAAGATACAAAATACCTTTGAATCAAGGAACTTTTTCGCTTTTTCTTGTTGACAATCTTCCTGCAATCATCAGACATTTAGGGTGAAATCTGAGCAAACTGTTGCTGGTTTATCCATACGCAGCCCTTTAATGGACGAGCTAAACTGTTGACAGCCCCATAAATGATGCTGGTGATTTCTACCAAACACTCAACTCCAACGAAAAAGGATTACGAGAGCCCTCCCCATGATCCGCTTGAACGAATGACTTCAAACTTGTTCGGATCTACTATATGTGCCAAAATTAGTAAAGAAGAACAAAAAAGTTCCTCTTTTATTTTGTAATCAGAAACATTTTCGTTACCTTTGCGACAAAGAAATACGTCATGAGAGTTATATCCTTTGCAGCGATACGCGATTTTATTGCCGTGCATGCAGATGCAGAGCAGCCTTTGAAGGACTGGTACAAAGCTGTATCCAAGGCTTACTGGCGCAATTTTGCGGACATCAAGCAAACCTTCAACACAGTGGACTATGTGGGCAACGACCGATATGTGTTCGGCATAAAGGGTAATAACTATCGGATAGTAGCTATCGTTCTGTTTATAAATCAGAAGGTGTACATCCGATTCGTGGGTACACATGAGGAGTATGAAAGGATTAAGGACATCAAACACATATAGTTATGGCAAGAATTAAGACTGAAGAACAGTACAGGGCTGCTTGTGACAGGATCAACGAACTGCTGAAAGTCGTGAGCAACGAGACCCCTGCCAATGACAAGAACCTGCTGGAGCTTGACATGATTTCCGACCTCGTGGCAGACTACGAGGAGGAGCATTTCCCTATTGTCAGCAAGGAGGAGATGGAGCGTGAGCGGATGACGGTCAAGGAGCTCTTCGAGACGTGTCCCTTCCTGAACGTAACCGCCTTTGCTGAGTGGATAGGCATCAACCCCTCGCTGATGCGTAAGTATAAGGCAGGCATATCCATTCCGCAGGGCAAGAACCGTGAGATTATCAGAAACGGGCTCTTGCACGTTGCTGGAAAACTGGAAAGCGTTAAGGTGTAATTCTTCGTTTCACAAGTACACAACATAAACGCTTTTACTGTTGCCATAATAAGTTCATGTAACTATTTTACGTATTGTTTTCGGCGTATAGCTCATTTTGCAGGGTATTTTTGAGTGGTAGGTAGTCAATAGCTCAAATTGCAGGGTGCATTTCTTCGTTAAGTCTTTGGTACACCTGAGATGATTTTGTACC
>Ga0310694_10006594_pt1 | contig 10969 bp, 5 predicted proteins | sample 174DNAGHGhighgp2_FD_203884 | JGI IMG/M metagenome (GOLD analysis project Ga0310694, IMG submission 203884) | Sheep rumen microbial communities from Palmerston North, Manawatu-Wanganui, New Zealand - 1742 DNA GHGhigh gp2 (v2) (version 2) | ecosystem: Host-associated > Mammals > Digestive system >... | reverse complement strand
CGGTAATGCTGAAGAAATGTTCCATGATGACGCTGGGAGTACATCATCTGCCCATGCCCCCACGGTTGTGAAGAGGGCAATCAATAATAAAGTTAGTTTTTGTTTCATGATTTGTTTGATTTAATTGTTATTGAAAATGTTATTTGATAGAAATTAAAGAGTTATTAAGTTAAAGACTGACGTTTTGGAAGTAATAGAGTCGTCTGTAGGTACTGTCATTAGTTATGAAGCATATATGTGTTGCAAATATACGACTTTCTTCTCTACCAGACAAATATATTGGCAAAAAATAGTTGTTAATGCCTTTAGGCAGTGGGGTAGGGTCTGGTATTGTCTGTATTTAATCGCTGTCGCAAAGGTACAACTTCTTTTTGAAACGGCAAGGCTTTATGGCTGGAAAAATGTTTGATAACATATAAAGTGATAACTTATGAGTAGAAAAACGCAAATGGTTTACTGAAGTTCGGAGGTAAAATAGGAAGTAAAATGGCTCCGCCTGCGCCTGAACGGAGCGAAAAACAGTCTTTTTAACTCCATTTTATAACTCCCGAAACTAACACCATATTATATATAATTGTACGCGCGAGGTTGCGGAAGGCATAAAAGCGACGGGCATCGCGGCACGCTGTGTTTTGGGGAACCTTATTTGGGGTAAATCAAGAAATATGGGGAAAAGATGTGCCCTTATTCGATACGGTCGGATTACAAATCGGCCCGAACAAAAGAAAAAATCAGGGCGATGTTTTGAGATTACAAAGGTTTTTTGTACCTTCGTGCCGAATTTTGCATAAATATACACAAAGAATAATGGAAAAGATACAAGAACTCACTGAGAAACTGCTTCGCGAAGGCGTGGAGAAAGGACAGGCAGAAGCCGACCGCATCATCGAGCAGGCAAAGCAGCAGGCTGAACAAATCCTGAAGGATGCCCGTCAGCAGGCTCAGGAAATCAATGCCGAGGCACAGAAGAAAGCCGGCGAAACCGCTGCCAACACACGCAGCGAGCTCAAGATGTACACCGCCCAGGCTTTGAGCGCACTCAAGAGCGAAGTGACAAACGTCCTGACGGACAAAGTTGTTAAGGAAGCCGTCGCAGGCCTGACAGCAAGCCCCGACTTCCTCGGGCAGTTCGCTGTCGCGCTCGCAGAGAAGTGGTCGGAAGGCGAACCTGTCGTCATCTCCTCAAGCGAAGCCGACAGCCTCAGGGCGTACTTTGCAGCCAAGGCAAAGGCTCTGCTCGACAAGGGCGTGACCATCAACAAGGTCAACGGCAAGGACACCCTGCTCACCATCGCTCCTGCAGACGGCAGCTACAAGGTGAACTTCGGCAAAGAAGAGTTCGAGACATACTTCAAGAACTTCCTGCGTCCGCAGCTCATAGAAATGTTATTCTGACAATTCACAATTCATAATTCACAATTCATAATTTGGCTACGCTGTGATATAATTCACAATTCACAATTCATAATTCAAAATTAGGCTACGCCCTAAAGCTTGGCGAAAGAAATAATTATGAATTGTGAATTAAGAATTAAGAATTAAAGAATGATTATGAATTATGAATTAACAATTATGAATTAAATAAGATGGCCAATTATTATTGCATGATAGCCGGCTTGCCGGACATTGACCTGCAGGACACGAAGCCAGGGATGAGCATCGAGGACATGCGGGAACAGTGCGAGGAGGTGCTGACACCGAGGGACAAGAAGCTGCTCTTCTACTTCTTCCTGCGCTTTGATTGCGTCAACCTTGTGAAGCTGCTCAAGAACTCCGAGGCAGAGATTGACCAATGGGGAAACTTCTCGCTCGAACAGTTTCGCGACCTCATCACGAGTGCCACGGAGCTGAACTTCAACGTGCATCGCTACCCTGCCTTTATGAGTATCTTCGCCCGTGAATATGCCTTCAACAAGGACAAGGCAGGTTACTTCCCCGAGGACGAGATGGCTTATCAGTTCCTCGACTATGCCATCCGCACATGCCCCAACCGCATGATGCGCCGTTGGTACAAGCTCAACCTCGACATCACCAACATACTCACAGCCATGCTGGCACGCACACAAGGCTGGAGCGTCGGTGACTTCATCAAGGGCGAGGGCGAAGTGCAGGAAATGATACGCGAGAACAAGACGAAGGACTTCAACCTAAGCCATGAGCTTGACTACATCCCGCAGCTGATGAAGATTGTCGATGAGGAAGACCCCGTGCGCAAGGAAAAGATGATAGATGCCTTCAAGTGGATATGGCTCGACGAAAGAACCTTCTTCGAACCCTTCGACATAGCAGCCGTCTTTGCCTACCTCTGCAAACTCGAAATGCAGCAGCGCTGGGCAAGGCTCGACGTGGAGCAAGGCAAGGAGACCTTCCAAAAGATAATCGACGACCTGAGAGGCGAAGCAAAAGTCCCCGAAGAATTCCTCGCTCCCAACATCGCTCAGAAGAGTATAACGAAATAACGTTATAACGTAATAACGAAAGAATAAACAAAACACAGCAAGATAAACATGACAAAAGGAATTGTTAGTGGCGTTGTCGCCAACATGGTCACGCTCCGAGTGGACGGTCCCGTGCTCCAGGGCGAGATATGCTACATCACCACAGGCGGCGACCGACTGATGGCAGAGGTCATTAAGGTGGTCGGACAAGACGTTTATGTTCAGGTCTTCGAGAGCACACGCGGCCTCAAGGTCGGTGCCGAGGCAGAGTTCACTGGTCACATGCTTGAGATACAGCTCGGCCCCGGTATGCTCAGCCATAACTATGACGGCCTGCAGAATGACCTCGACAAGATGGACGGCGTATTCCTCAAGCGCGGCCAGTACACAGAGGCACTCGATGCTGCACGGCTCTGGGAGTTTGAACCTCTTGCAAAGGCAGGCGACAAAGTGCAGGCCAGCGACTGGCTCGGCAAGGTGGAAGAGAACCATCAGCCTTTGAAGATAATGGCTCCCTTCCAGATGAAAGGCACAGCCGTCGTGAAGAGCATCGTGCCGAAAGGTCAGTACAAGATACACGACACCATAGCCGTCCTGACCGACGAGCAAGGCAACGACATCAAGGTCGATATGGTGCAGCACTGGCCGGTGAAGTTCGCCTTGACGAACTACAAGGAGAAGCCGCGTCCATTCAAACTGCTTGAGACAGGTGTTCGCACCATCGATACGTTCAATCCCATTGTGGAAGGTGGCACAGGCTTCATCCCCGGCCCTTTCGGCACGGGCAAGACTGTGTTGCAGCACGCCATATCGAAGCAGGCCGAGGCCGACATCGTGGTCATCGCTGCCTGCGGTGAACGTGCCAACGAGGTCGTGGAAATCTTCACAGAGTTCCCCGAACTGGTTGACCCGCACACTGGACGTAAGTTGATGGAGCGCACCATCATCATCGCCAACACCTCCAACATGCCCGTTGCAGCCCGCGAGGCTTCCGTATATACAGCCATGACGATGGCAGAGTACTACCGCTCGATGGGCTTGCGCGTCCTTTTGATGGCCGACTCCACTTCGCGTTGGGCACAGGCTCTTCGCGAGATGTCGAACCGTATGGAAGAGTTGCCTGGACCCGATGCCTTCCCAATGGACCTTGGTGCCCTCATCTCGAACTTCTACGGACGTGCGGGTTATGTCTATCTCAACAATGGCGAGATTGGTTCCGTTACCTTCCTTGGCACCGTATCGCCTGCCGGCGGTAACTTGAAGGAGCCGGTCACGGAGAGCACCAAGAAGGTTGCCCGTTGCTTCTATGCACTCGAGCAGGACCGCGCCGACAAGAAGCGCTATCCGGCTGTCAACCCCATTGACTCTTATTCCAAGTACCTCGAGTATCCCGAGTTCGCAGAATATATCAAGGAGCACATCAACGAGGAATGGATTCCGAAGGTGCTCGCCCTCAAGACAAGTATGCAGCGCGGCAAGGAGATTGCCGAGCAGATAAACATCTTGGGCGACGATGGCGTGCCTGTTGATTATCACATCGTCTTCTGGAAGTCCGAGGTGATTGACTATGTCATCCTCCAGCAGGATGCCTTCGACGAGGTCGATGCCGTGACGCCCCTCGAGCGTCAGGAAGAGATACTCAACCTCGTCACGAAGATCTGCGACAAGGACGACTACAAGTTCGACACCTTCCTCGACGTCATCGACTACTTCAAGAAGCTCATCAACCTCTGCAAGCAGATGAACTACTCGCAGTACAAGAGCGAGCAGTACTACGACTATATTTCGCAAATAGAAGAAATGATAAAGTAAAGGACCCTCCCCCTGCCCTCCCTTGTAGGGAGGGAGAGGTTACCTTTCAAGGCACGATAACAGAATAACAACCAACAGAAAAAGTATCTACTCTCCTCCCTACAAGGGAGGGGCAGGGGGGTGGGTCTGATTATAAGTTATGAGTACAGCATTTCAGAAAGTATATACAAAGATAAGCCAGATTACGAAGGCAACGTGTTCGCTCAAGGCGAAGGGCGTGGGTTATAATGAACTGGCAACCATCAACGGCAAGCTTGCACAGGTGGTGAAGATAATGGGCGACGACGTGACGCTGCAGGTGTTCGAAGGCACTGGCGGCATACCTACCAATGCAGAGGTCGTGTTCTTGGGCAAGAGTCCTACCCTCAAGGTCAGCGACCAGCTGGCAGGACGCTTCTTCAACGCTTACGGTCAGCCCATCGACGGCGGGCCTGAGGTGGAAGGCAGGGAAGTCGAGATTGGCGGTCCTTCGGTGAACCCTGTCCGCCGTAAGCAGCCCAGCGAACTCATCGCAACGGGTATTGCCGGCATCGACCTCAACAACACGCTCGTCTCGGGACAGAAGATTCCTTTCTTCGCCGACCCCGACCAACCCTTCAACGAAGTGATGGCACTCGTTGCCATGCGTGCCAAGTGCGACAAGATTATCCTTGGCGGCATGGGTATGACCAACGACGACTACTACTTCTTCCGCAACACCTTCGCCGGTGCCGGTGCGCTCGACCGCATCATCTCCTTCATCAACACCACCGAAGACCCTGCCGTCGAGCGACTCCTCATCCCCGACATGGCACTGACGGCTGCCGAGTACTTCGCCGTTGAGAAGCACGAGACTGTGCTCGTCCTGCTGACCGACATGACCAGCTATGCCGACTCGCTCTCCATCGTGAGCAACCGTATGGACCAGATTCCCTCGAAGGACTCAATGCCCGGTTCGCTCTATTCCGACTTGGCGAAGATTTACGAGAAGGCCGTGCAGTTCCCCGAGAGTGCAGGCGGCGGCTCCATCACCATCATTGCCGTTACAACCTTGTCCGGCGGCGACATTACTCACGCTGTGCCCGACAACACGGGTTACATCACGGAAGGTCAGCTCTATCTGCGTCGCGACAGTGATGTCGGCAAGGTCATCGTCGATCCGTTCCGTTCGCTCAGCCGTCTGAAGCAACTCGTCGCAGGTAAGAAGACGCGTAAGGACCACAGCCAGGTCATGAACGCTGCCATCCGCCTCTATGCCGACGCTGCCAATGCCAAGACAAAGCTGGAGAACGGCTTCGACCTCACCGACTACGACAACCGTTGCCTCGACTTCGCGAAGGCCTACTCGAGCAAGCTACTTGCCATCGACGTCAACCTCAACACCGAGGAGATGCTCGACGTCACATGGAGCCTCTTCCGCAAGTACTTCAAGCTCGAAGAGGTGAACATCAAGAAGGAGTTCACCGACATCTACTGGACGGGGGAATAGGTCTCACACAACCTGCCTTGCTGCGATGAAACAGTCAACCGTTTTTGCCTTTCTTCTGCTATTCTTGTCCGCTATGCTTGCGAAGGCGGAAGAATCGTTTTGGTCGTTGAACCAGGAAGGCGGCATCACTTGGCAATACGACGGACGCGCACATACTGATCACATCGAGATGGCAGGCCGGCAGATGGCGGTTGTCCTGCACTATGGCATTACAGATGCCGGGCGCTTTACATGCGACCGGCATCTTGTGTTTCCTATGCTCCGAACCATTCCAAACGACACGCACGCCAGCTTCATCCGCTATGTCAACTGGGATCCGCTGGAGAGTGTGCTTATCGGGCAGAGCCGACTTGTTGACCGCCAAGAACGGGTCGAGGCAATTACGCTCAAGGGCATGATGACGGTAGAGAGCCGCTGGGGGACGATTGGTGTAAAGCGCAATCTGAGCCCCTCGCCCACGCTGCCTGCAATGGTGGAGCAGTATGAACTGACTAATCTCGGCGACAGAGCCGTATCGGTGCGCATAGAGCCGACAGAACACCGTATGACCAGCGATGCAGCGAAAGGCACAGATGGTGCATACGTGGTAGAGGAAAGGCTCTTCGGCACAGGTACTTTCCAGCTTGAGCCAAATCAAAGCCTTACCTTTTCGGCTGTCCTCAGTGCTCGCAAGGAAAAAGAGCCACCGTTGGTGTGCGACGTCGGAAAGGAGCTTGCAACGCGACGTGCTTTGGTGGAACAGTGGCAGCAGAACCTTGTTCTGGAGACGCCGGACAGTGTGCTCAACCGCATGTTTGCCTTCTCCAAGATTCGTGCTTGCGAGAGCATCTTTGAGACGAAGAACGGTCCTATGCATGGCCCGGGCGGGGAACGCTACTATGCTGCCATCTGGGCTAACGACCAGGCAGAGTACGCCAATCCCTTCTTCCCCTTCATCGGCGATGCTTATGCCAATGCTTCGGCCATGAACTCATGGAAGATGTTTGCTTCATGGATGAACGATGAATGGAAGCCCATCCCAAGCAGCATCATTGCAGAGGGGACGGACTATTGGAATGGCGCTGGCGATAGAGGCGATGCTGCTATGATTGCTTACGGAGCCTCGCGCTACGCCCTTGCTCGTGGTGACCGTGCCGAAGCAGAGCGTCTGTGGCCTCTGATACAGTGGACGTTGGAGTATTGCCGTCGCCAACTGAACGAAGCCGGCGTGGTTCATTCCGACCGCGATGAGTTGGAGGGACGCTTCCCTTCGGGCGATGCCAATCTCTGCACTTCGTCGCTTTACTACGACGCCTTGCTGTCAGCGGCTTATTTGGCTCGCGACTTAAAACAGCCTGCCGCTGTAGCAAAGGGATATGAACGGCAAGCCCACGACCTTCGCAAGGCCATAGACCGTTTCTTCCATGCTGAGGTGGAAGGTTACGACACCTATCGCTATTACGACGGCAATACGGTGTTGCGTTCCTGGATTTGCATCCCGCTGACGATGGGTATCTTCGAGCGTGCCAAAGGAACAATCGATGCCCTTTATTCCCCGCGCCTTTGGACGAAGGACGGGATGCTGACGCAAGCGGGCAGCGAGACATTCTGGGATCGCTCGACGCTCTATGCCCTGCGCGGTGCGCTCATGGCAGGCGATACAGAGCGTACGCTACCCTTCCTGCAATACTATTCACAAACCCGACTTCTGGGGAGCCATGTGCCATACGCAATTGAGGCATGGCCTGAAGGCAATCAGCGTCATCTCTCTGCCGAGAGTGCGCTCTATGCCCGCATCATCACAGAAGGTCTCTTTGGCATTCGCCCTACGGGACTTCATCGCTTTACCGTATCGCCTCGGCTGCCAGAGGCATGGCCGGAGATGACGTTGCGCCATATACGTATATGCGGTGACGACTTCGACCTTCGTGTCTATCGCGACGGCAAGCAGCAAGTTCGTGTGCAGCTAATAAAGGAAGGTAAGGTTGTGAAGAATGCAAGGTTTACCGAACCAATATCCTGGTCTCTTTAATAACCTTTATCACCGCGGCGGACAGAGTCAGGCATGCGGACGTGCGGTCTTCAGGAGGGTACAGGAGGAGAATGTGTGGCTGTTACTTAATTACTGTCACCTCGTCACCTTCTCACTTATTGCGTTGTGATTCAATGGAATGCGAGGTGACGGGAGGGTGATGGTAAGGTGACGATGCTGTCACAGGCGGAGCTAAAAATCAAATTGTCTTTTATTTCTTGTCTTCTTTAGGCGCAGCACCTTCTTGTCTTTGCCGACGACGATGCCGTGAGGCCATTTACCAGACCCCCCGGCCCCCTTTAGGGGGAGAACACGTCCGCTGAGGTCATACCATTTACCATATGACCATTTACCATTTACCATTTGGCCCTCCTCATTCTTCACTTCCTTGATGGCGTCGCCGTTTTCCCTTTGCAGGGTGAGGGTGCCGGCGGGGATGTCGGCGCGGACTTCATAGACGTCTTCGTCGAGTTGCAGGCTCCAAGAACGTGTGCCGGAAGTGGTGGAGGCAAGTGACGAAGGGATGTTCGGAACGAGCGATTCGCCGTTGGTCGTCGGGGCATAGACGGTGTTGTCCTTCGTGGTGGCTGCTTCCGGCTCGATGACAATCATCGTCCAGAACTGCAGGGAAGGCAAGTTGAGGGTAATCGTTCCGCTCGATGAGGTGTAGCTATAGTCCGTGAGCTCCTGCATGGCACCGCCGCAATAGTCAGGCGAGGCTGCCCAGATGCGGCGCACCCTGCCCATGCCCGACAGGCCTGTCAGCTTGATGGAGAGGTTCTCGAAGCGCTGCGGCCAGGGTCGTATGGCCTGATTGTCGTGCCAGCATAGCATGTAGTTAGCCCCCTCCGTCTCCCCCAAGGGAGAGAGACTGGTTGCTCCGTCCTCTTGTGTGAAATTGAGCAGGTGTATGACCTGACGGCCGTCCACTTCGCGGGCAAGCATCGTCACTTGGTTGGCGACGGGTTCCCAAGTGTTGATGGTTACGGTGGAGCACGTCGCCTTGATGCCCGTCTTCTCCGTCCATTGGTCGCGCAGCAGGTTCTCGTATGCCGTGAGGAAGTCGTAGTAGCGCGTCATCCAGTCTTCAATTTGGTTATGCCACTTCATGCCATCGTAGGGAAAGTACTCGCGGCAGAGCATGTGATCGCCGCCAAGTTCGAGGTGAGACCCGCCGAGGGCGAACATCACGGCATCTGCCATGACGATGCCAGGCGTATTGAAGTTCTTGCCGTCCGTGAGGTAGTTCATATATGCGGCCAGGACGGAGCGCAGGGCAGCGTTCTTGCTGAGGTTCTCGTCAATGACGTTCTTGATGTTCGAGAAGCGTCCCTCTCCACTTGTCAGGCTGTTGTTCGCATGATTTCCCCAAACTTCCGAGTACAGGAAGTCAACCTTCCCAGTTCCAGCAATTTGGCTAACTCCCCATCCGGAGACGGCATTCATAATGAGCCGCTTGTCGGGATGTCGGTTCTTCATGTGGTTGATGAACGACGAGAAGCCGTCGCGGAGGTTAAGGCTGTTGCCGTCGTAGTCATAGACGGTGCCTCGTCCGCCGAGTTGGTCAATTTGGAAGCCGTCGAAGTCGAGGAGGGAATAGACCTCGTCGTTGCGCTCCGCCAGATAGGCCTGCCAACCCTCAATGCCCGGGTTGACCACATAGATGTCGCTCTTCCACGAGTCGGGCAGGTCGTGCTTGTCTTTCTGCGAGTGGTTCTTGTCCTTGAAGATGAACCATTCGGGCTTTATGCCCAGTTCTTCCCATCCGTCGAGCACACCGAAGCAGAGGTTGTAGAAGATGCTCTTCATGCCCCGGTCGTGCTGTGCCTTAATGTAGTTTTTGATGGCGGAGGTGTAGATTGTGCGGTTCGCGATGTCCTTGTAGGTTGTCCAGAGGCCGCCTTCTCGTGTGCCGCCCAGCGGCCAGTCGTGGCGGTAATGCCAGTCTTGGAACTGCACGCCATTGATGTGGCAGCGGTTGAGCCACTTCATCTCTGTCTTGGTCTTGTTGGCCGTTTTGTCGCTGCCAAAGGTAGCCACGAAGCCGTATCGCGGGAAGCGCGTCCAGTCGCTGCTGACGTCGATGCCGATTGTGGCGAGGATGTTGTCGGTGCCCTCTGCTTCGTCCGTGCCTTCGACGGTGCGATAGACCTCTGCCATATAGCCACGGAAGTCCTCGGGCGGTGCCTGCCATGTCCAGGTGCGCGAGGTTAGCAGCGTGTCGGCAATGATGTCACCGAGGTAGCGGTATCGGATGCGGCTTCCCGAAGGCAGGGCCGACGACATGGTCAGCGTTATCGTTTCGCCAGGTTTGTATGAGCACTTGTCCGTCTCGATGTTGTAGCGCAGTTTGGGCAGCTTGGCGTTTGCCCCCGAAGCCAGCACGGGAGTGATGTGACGTGAGTCGGTCGTCTTCTTGTAGGGCATGCTGTGCAGAGCCAGAGTGCCGGAGCCGAGTGTGAGCGTGCCGCTGTAGGTGCCTGCGTCGGGTGCGTCCTCATGGAGGGTGTAGTCGTTTTTGTCATCAAATGAAGTGCCGACGGCGGTGCCGATAGGGTAGAGGCAAGGGGGATAGAGGCGTGGCTCGGGCAGGTTGCCTTCGCTGTCGGCAACCTGTATCTTCTTGGTGTTCGTATCGACCTGCACTTTGCAAAGTCCGATGTTATCGATGCGGAACTTGTAGTCGCCGCTTGTGTGGAGGGCGATGCTCTGTGTGCCCATGCCAAGCGAGGCGTAGGCAACCGACGGCCCCCAATGGGCGCCCCAATCCGAGGCCTCCGTCATAAACTTCAGTTCGCCGCCGTGGAAGAGCCAGCCTTCCCAGGTGTAGATGCCGGAGGCCTGTTCCGTCATCGGCTGTCGGCTCCAGTTCGTGCTTATGGCCGTGCCGACGATGTAGAGTTCGCCCCTTGCCGGAACGGTCAAGGCAAGCAGCAAGGCGGCAAGGATGGCGCTCGCGAGTCTCAATCGATATGGGTTCATAGGCTTTATTATCGGTTTGTGAAGGCAAAGGTACGACAAATAAATGAAAAATGGAAAACCTAAATTCCGCAGCACTTTAGTTTAACATTCTTTATAAATACCTGAGCAACAAAAAGTTGCTCAGGATTTGGCCATGTCAGAAATTTCACTTACCTTAGTGCTGCAAATCAAGACAAGCAAAATCATCAATGACGTGGCAAAGGTACAACAAAAATCTGAGAAAACCGCTCCTTTTAGAGGAATAATTCACGCAAAGAG
>Ga0310694_10006593_pt1 | contig 10972 bp, 5 predicted proteins | sample 174DNAGHGhighgp2_FD_203884 | JGI IMG/M metagenome (GOLD analysis project Ga0310694, IMG submission 203884) | Sheep rumen microbial communities from Palmerston North, Manawatu-Wanganui, New Zealand - 1742 DNA GHGhigh gp2 (v2) (version 2) | ecosystem: Host-associated > Mammals > Digestive system >... | reverse complement strand
GATGCCTGACGACCGTGAGAGCAACTACGGATTCAGTGGCGGTGGCGGTGCTTACCCAACTGTAAGGCGTTATAACTTCGGATTTAAACTTTACATTTAACGTTGAACATAGAACATAGAACATAGAACGTTATGAAATACTATAATAATATGAAATCCCTCTTGTGTGGTTCGATGCTCCTTCTGGCAGCAGGTGCTTCGCTCACGTCATGTTCCGACTGGCTCGACAAAGACCCCGAGTCTATCGTGGCAGAGGACGAGGCATTCAAGAACTTCCGTAACTTCCAGGGATATATAGAGGAAATCTACAGTTTGATTCCCGACAAGGAGAAAATCAACTACTGTACTTCATGGAACCTTGGCGATGACGCTGTTCACAACCCTGAGGGTTATGCACACATGGACCACCAGGTCGATCTCGGAAACTACCGTAACTGGTGGAGCAACGGTCAGTTCTGGCTGAATGGCTCGCGCAGTTCTTTCTGGAGAAACGCATGGTACAGCATCCGTAAGTGTAACATGGGTATTGCCAATATCAAGTCGCTCGTAGGTACCGATGAGGAGCGCAACCTGCTGCTCGGACAGATGTACTTCTTCCGTGCATGGTGGCATTTCGAGTTGATGTGCTACTTCGGCGGACTTGCTTATATCGACGAGCCTTTCGAGGCAGACCAGATTCCTGAACTTCCACGTCTCTCCTTCCAGGAGTGTGCAGACCGCTGTGCAGAGGACTTCCTGAGGGCTTCCGACCTCCTTCCTCTCGACCCACAGGGATGGGACGAGACACTTGCTGGTCAGCAGACATTCGGAAAGAACGATTTGCGTATCAATAAGTTCATGGCTCTCTGCTATCTTGGCAAGTGCTATCTGTGGGCTGGTTCTCCACTTATGAAGGAGATGGAGAGAACTAAGGACGGCGGCGTGGCTCAACTCCTTAACGCAAGCAGCAACGGCAAGACATACGACTACGACGTTGAATATTGCAAGAAGGCTGCTCAGTACCTTGGCAAAGCCCTCGACTATGTAGTAAAGGGACAGGTAACTTACAAACTCGCAGAGTACAAGTATTCTGATATCTATAACCACGTTCGTGACGAGAAGTCTGAGACAAACTACTCGGACATCTTCTATACCGAAAAGCAGAACTGGCTGCAGCCAGGTTCTTGCGAGGCAATCTTCCGCGGTCTCTCGCCCGACGGAAACACCTCAAACTGGAACTGCTCTAAGATATTCGGTCCTAAGGTGGCAGGTCTTGTGGATCACGATAACATCATCCACCACCCGACAGCCAACCTCATCGACCAGTACGGTATGGCTAACGGACAGCCTATCTATCTCGTGCAGAACGGAGAACTGGTGCTGAACCCGCTGTCTGGCTGGGATCCTGAGCATCCATACAAGAACCGTGACCCACGATTCTATCACGACATTGTGTTCGACGGATTCCACTATGTGCTCAGCACAGACGGTTTGTCGCCCGAGCAGAAGAAACTGGAGTATTGCGACCTCTTCACCGGCGGCGCAATGCGTGCTATCGACAATGCCAGCAGCACAGGCTACTTCATTCAGAAACTCATCCCTCACCAGATGAACGAGGGTGACAGATGGTATGACTGGGATCACTCATTCCACTGCTATCTCCCATACATGCGTCTGGCAGACATCTATCTTATGTATGCAGAGGCAAGGGCTGCCATTGCCACAGGAACTTCCGACTTGTCGGCAAAGCCAGAGTATTGCCCGTCGCTCTCCGCTATTGACGCCATCAATGCACTTCGCGACCGTGTGAACTCTTCAGACTATCCTATGGAGCATGTACCCGCTAACCTGCGCGACACACGCGAGCACTTCATCGACGAGGTACGCCGCGAGCGCGCTGTGGAACTTTCGTTCGAAGGCTTCCGCTGGTGCGACCTCCAGCGCTGGCTTCTCCTCACCGAGCCTCCTTACACTGTTAAGTACTCTCATGAGTTCGAGCGTCTGGAGACTGCCGACTGGTTCAAGTCTCACGACCCGAAGGATGCCCGTGTTGGTAACTTCCACCGTGAACCGCTTATCACTCGCGACTTGAAGTCAAAGCACTACTGGTTCCCGCTTCCTGACAAGGATATTTATCTTTACGAGGGATACCCACAGAATCCGGGTTGGTAAATGCAATTGATAATTGATAATTGACAATTGATAATAGATAGATTTATGAATAATATAAAAACAAACATATTTCTCTTTGCCATGATGGCATCGTCGCTGACAGTCAATGCTCAGGCTGTTGAGAACGGTGACTCTCTCGTGGCTAAAAAGAAAGTACATGTTGCTTTCGGCGAGAAAGATGCCGACCATCTTCTCGGCGGTATCTCCTATGTTGACATGGAAGAGTTGTCGAAGAAGGATTACACGATGAGCAGCCTCGAAGACATGTATGCTCTTGTCGGCGGATGGAACGGCGGCAACCTGTGGGGTATGGACAACGATCGTCTTGACACCAACGACAACGGCAATCTTCCGCTCATTATCATCGACGGTGTGAAGCGCCCGTCAAACAATGTGCTCCCATCAGAGATTGAGCAAATCACCTTCCTCAAAGGTGCGCAGGCAGTGATTCTCTACGGTGCCAAAGGTGCCAAGGGCGCTATCCTCATCACCACAAAGCGTGGCAAGGTTGACGGTCTGCAGATTAATGTGAATGCCAACACAGGCTTCCATGTGGCAAAGGAGTTCCCTGAGTATCTTGGTTCTGCAGAGTATATGACACTCTACAATGAAGCGTGTCGTAATGACGCTTTGCCAACAGGTGAGAAATATTCCCAGATGGACATCTATAACCATGCCTCTGGTCTTAATCCTTATCGTTATCCTAATGTGAACTACTACTCTGCCGATTATGTACGTAAGATATATAATCGATCTGATGCAACAGTGGAGATTCAGGGTGGTGGACAACGTGCCCACTTCTACACGAACATAAACTACTACCGCTTTGAGGATCTCATCAACTTCGGTCCGGCAAAGGACAACTACACCGACCGCTTCAGCGTACGTGGTAATGTGGACCTCGTAGTTAATAAGGTTATCAAGGGATTTGCCAATGCCAGCGCCACGTTCTACAACGCAAACAAGAACAAGGGTGACTTCTGGGCTGAGGCTGCTTCGATGCGTCCCAACTTTCCTGAGAACGCAGCGCCACTGCTTCCGCTGTCAATGGTTGACCCTAATGCCAGCAAGGCTCTTTCTATCCTCGGCAAGTCGCTCAACCTCCTCGACGGCAAGTTCTTCCCCGGCGGTACAAAGACAACACAGACCAACGCCATCGCCGACTGCTACTTCGGTGGTAAGACACGCGACGTTAGCCGTCAGTTCCAGTTCGATGCCGGTATCATCTACGACATGAACAATTTCGTGAAGGGACTGTCGTTCAAGACATTGTTCTCTATCGACTATGCTGCCAACTACAGCCTTTCTTACGACAACAAGTACGCAGTGTTCATCCCGACGTGGAGTAACTATAACTCGCAGGATGCAATCGTGGCTCTCACACAGCAGAATGACGAAATAGTGACAGGTCACATGGCAATGTCGAACTCAAGGTATCGTCAGACCATCAGTTGGAACGGACACTTCGACTACGACAACATCTTCGCAGGAAAGCATCATGTTTCTGGTATGCTGCTCGCCAACATGTTCACCACAACAGCCAGCGGTCAGTACCATCGTTATGCAAACGCCAACTTAGGCTTGCAGGTGGGTTACGACTTCATGAAGCGTTACTTCGCAGAGGTGTCGTTCGCTGGTGTTCACTCTGCACGTCTTCCCAAGGGAAACCGCGAGGCTCTCTCACACTCGTTCACTCTCGGCTGGAACATGGCCAACGAGGAGTTCTTGAAGGACACTCCTGTTGACGACTTGATGCTCAGCGCTTCTTACAGCAACCTGAACGAGGATATAGATGTCTTTATGGGAGACCAGTACTATTATCTTTATCAAGGCTTGTGGTCTTCTACAGGTTCAGGATTCACATGGAACGAAGGAACAACGGCAGACCGTACTTATGCTACAATGAGTAACAACCCTGCTCTCGACTTCATCCACAGGAAGGAGTTCTCTGTCAGCCTTCGTGGTTCGTTCTTCAACAAACTGATTTCTACAGAACTCTCATTCTTCAATACCGACATGTCCGGTTTCATCATCCCGAGCCCGACAATGTTCCCGTCACACTTGCAGAATGGTCTTGGAGGCGGCACCTTCAAACCTGCTATCAACAATAACGTCCAGAACCGTAAGGGTCTCGACTTCAGCATCACCGCACGGAAACAGTTTGGCAAGGTTTATGCAGAACTCGGAGTTGTTGGAACATATCTCAAGACAACCCAAAAGACGTATGACGAACTTGTGGAGTTCGAAAACCAGCGTGTCGAGGAACAGCCTCTTGATGCTATGTGGGGCTACCAGTGCCTGGGCTTCTATACTCAAGACGACTTTGACTACAACCCGGAGACAGGAAAGATTATTGGTGTTAAGTCAGACCTTCCAACTCCTTCAATCGGTGGTACAATACGTCCTGGTGACCTGAAGTACGCAGATGTTAACGGCGACGGTCGCATTGACAACAAAGACCAGACTGTCATCGGTAAGTGGGGCACTTACGGCTCGCCCTTCACCATGGGTGTGAACCTCACCCTCAAGTATAAGAACTTCACCCTCTTCATGGTTGGCAACGGGCAGTTCGGTGCCAATGGCCTGAAGAACAACAGTTACTATTATATGAATGGAGAGACCAAGTACTCTGTTAATGCGCGTGGACGCTGGACTCCTGAGACGGCTGAAGTGGCTACTCACCCGCGTCTTACCACACTGCCCAATGCAAACAATGGTGTGGCTTCTACATTCTGGATTTACAGCACCAACCGTTTCAACCTCCGCAAGATACAACTCACCTATGACTTCCCAAGTGAGATGTTCCAGGGCAAGTGGGTTAAGGACCTCTCGGTTTATATCAACGGAAACGACCTCCTCACAATTGCAAAAGAGCGCAAGTTGATGGAGACAAACGTTGGCTATGCACCACAGACACGTTTCTATAACCTCGGTGTTAAGGTAACGCTATAAGTAACCCCCTCCAGTACCTCCCCGAGGGGAGGGAATGGTTAAAACAGGAATAATATAAAATACGAGATATAATATGAAAAATAGTATTATTAAATATAGTCTTAACATGGCGACCGCTCTCCTCCTCGGAGGAGTGGGAGGGGGACTCCTTTGCTCATGCAATGACATGTTTGAGCCAGCAGAGGAAAACCACCGACAGTTGGAAGACTTTACCGAGGAGTCTAAGTATGCACATGGTCTGCTGATTTACGCTTACGGACGTCTTCCATATATTTCTACCACACAGACCGACGTTGCCACCGACGATGCTGTAACCAACCAGGACAATGCGTATCGTCTTATTGCAGAGACGAAAGGTGCTTGGCGTTCAGACAACGACCCGATGTCTCAGTGGAACAGTTGCAAGGATGGCATCCAGTATATTAATCTGTTCCTTACCATCGTCGATGATGTGAAGTGGGCACCAAGTGCTGTTTCTAAGCAGAAGATGTTCGCCGACCGTCTCAAGGGCGAGGCATACGGACTGCGTGCCCTTCTCTATTACTATCTGCTGATGGCTCACGGTGGTTATGCCAACGACGGTGTGCTCTACGGCGTTCCATTGATTACCACTCCTGAAGACGGTAGTTCTGATTTCAACCAGCCACGTGCCACTTTCGCTGCCTGTGTGCAACAGTGTTTCCAGGATTGCGACAATGCAATGGCACTTCTCCCTGGCGACTATACAGACATCAGCAGCGAAAGCGAGATTCCTGCCAAGTATCTCGAACTTGGTGCCAATGCTTCTGGTTACAACCTCGTCTTCGGTGCCAAAGCAAATGGTCTCATCTCTGGCAAGATTGTAGAGGCTATCAAGGCTCAAGTGGCTCTCCTCGCCGCAAGTCCCGCATTCCGTGAGCAGAGCGGTGTTACTTCTGCCGATGCTGCCGCTCTTTGCGCAAATGTTCTCAAGCGCATCGGCGGAATGGACGGCTTCGACAAGACAGGAAACAAAGACTGGTACAATTCTTCGTTCAAGACAATGATAGAAGGTACGGCTCCTATTCCAGAAGTTCTCTGGCGTCCTGACCGTGACAATAGTTCAAGTCTGGAAGGCGACATGTTCCCGCCAACACTCTATGGCAACGGACGTGTTAACCCGTCGCAGAATCTTGTTGATGCTTTCCCGATGCGTAACGGTCTTCCTATCACAGACTCAAAGTCTGGCTATGACCCAAAGAATCCGTATGCTAACCGCGACCCGCGTCTTGATGACGACATCATCTATAACGGAGCCACTTACAGAAGAAATGTTATCATCACAGGTTCTTACCCCAACGCGAAGGGTGAGTCTTACGATAACATCAACTATACCGGTACATCAACGCGTACTGGCTATTACCTGAAGAAACTCCTGCGCGACGACGTTAGTCCTGCTTCAAGCGGCTCAGAACTGAAGCAGAAGCACATCTATCCGCGCATACGTTACACAGAGTTGTTCCTTGCGTACGCAGAGGCAGCAAACGATGCATGGGGACCAAAGGCAGACCCGACAGGTGTCGGCTTCACCGCCTATGATGTCATCAAGGCTATCCGTGAGCGTGCCGGACTTGCTACTAACGAGGTGGGACTGCCCCTTGCTGAAGGCGATGTATATCTGGAAGAGTGCGCTGGCGACCAGACCAAGATGAGAGACCTTATCCGCAACGAGCGCCGCCTTGAACTCTGCTTCGAGAACAAGCGCTTCTGGGACCTTCGCCGTTGGCAGATGCCGCTCAACGAACCAGTTCGCGGTATGTTCATCGAGCGCGACGACGCTACCGACGAACTCACTTACACAATTAAGGATGTCGAGGTGCGCAATTTTGACAGTTCTTATCAGTGGTATGGTCCTATTCCTAAGAGCGAGATTCTCAAGTGGAGCAATCTTGTGCAGAACAGGGGATGGCAGTAACTTTTGAACTTTGAACATTGAACATTAAATATATTACAATGATGAAACTTAAGAGATATATATACGGCGCAGTTCTGGGAGTCTTCGCTCTGTCGTTCGCATCCTGCTACAATTCAGACCGCGATTTCCCAGACTATGAAGACGGTACAACAGCCTATTTCGCATATCAGTTCCCGGTACGCTCGCTCGTGCTTGGCAACGATATCTATGACAACAAACTCGACAATGAGCACAAGTGTCAGATATGGGCTACGATGGGTGGAGCATACGGCGGACGTAACGCCACAGTAAATTTCGTTGTCGATGAGTCGCTCTGCGACAACCTTTGGTTTGTCGATGCTGGCGGCAACCCTTCTACTCCTGTGCTTCCTATGCCACAAGAGTACTACACCCTCTCGTCCAACTCCATTTCTTATAATGGTGAGCCACGCGGCTATGTAGAGGTGCAGTTTACCGACGCATTCTTCAACGACCCCAAGGCCATTGAGAACACATACGTCATCCCTCTCTTGATGACCAGTGCAAAGGGCATCGACCATATCCTGACAGGTACGCCACACGTTGGTTTCGACCCCGTTCGCACCAACCTCGACGAGTGGAACATCCTGGCTAAGGACTATGTGCTCTACTGTGTGAAGTACATGAACCCCTGGCAGGCAAAATACATCCGTCGCGGTGTTGACCGTGTAACAGAGGGCGGCACTACTACCGAGGTTGTTCGCAAGGACTTCTCGCTCGTAAATACCGACCTTGAGCGTTACACCGAAAACCCTGTGAACCAGAACGACGAGGTATGCGGCATCACCACCAAGAACATGACTCAGGCCATATTCCCCGTGTCGTTCAAGACCTCTGGTGCTTCCATATCATGTAACCTCATTCTGACATTCAACGGCAACCAGTGCACTATCTCTACCGACGACGAGAACGTTACTGCAACTGGTTCTGGCGAATTTATCGCTAAGGGAACAGAACGCCCAGAATACAAGGACTATCAGTGGGGCAGCATGAACGGAAAGCCTGTTCAGCGCGACATCCTCCGCCTGTCTTACGATGTTAACTTCGAGAACAGCAACATCCAGGTGTCAACCAACGACACACTCGTTGTGCAGACTCGCGAGTCAAACAAGAAAGAATTCTACTCACCAAAATACGTAAAAGAATAGGAGGCTAAGAATATGAAAAAGTTTTTTAGAAACGGTCTCTTGATGTTGGCGGCAGGCGCGCTTGTTGTTTCCTGTGCCGACTATAATGTGACAGACGATTTCCGTGCTCAGCCAGATCCTTCTTTCGTTGAGCCCTACAAGGACCTCGGTCCCATAAAGTCGTACATCGACAGGGACAAGTTCCCCAACATGTCGCTTGGCGCTCTGCTCAAGGTGGCTGACTTCAACAGGCAGGAACTGGCACATGCCGCTGCCATCACCAACTTCGACAATGTTGCTTTCGGCACTACACTGATGTCTGGCACCATCGTCAACGCAAGAGGTGTGATGAACTTCCTTGACATGAGCGACCTTCTCGACCATGTTGACGAAATAGGCGGTGAGGTGTTCGGCAGTCCTATCTTTGCCAATGCCAACCAGGCCGACGAGTGGATAAGCACACTTACTGCTCCTATTGAAATCCCCGTTGACTATGTGGAAGGCAAGACAGTTGACTTCAACGAGATGAATGTAGGAGACTACACCGGTACCGTAGGTAAGGGAACAGCCAAAATCGTGAAATACGATGGTCAGAACGTACTTCAGATTAACAATACGACAAACGTAAATATCATTGAAGATTTCGATGTTGACCCTAAGGCGAAATACACCATCACGTTCTGGGCAAAGGGCGCAAGAGCAGACAGGGACGTGAACTTCAATGTGAACTTCTCAGGAAACAGTATTGAAGGAAGCGGAACCAACGGCACATGGGTGGCAAAGGGTGACAAGTGGACCAAAATAGTTGTGGAGGCACAAAGCGCACCTGATGCTACAGAGGGATTCTTCAGAATAGAAAATGGTCGTGGAGGTATCCTTTATATACAGAAGGCACAGGTGGGCTACTATCCCGACAACCATCGCGCACAGACTCAAGAGGAGATTAATGACACCATCGACTATGCTATCGAAACATGGTGCGACGGTCTGATGAAGATTAATCGTGGTCGCATCAACGCATTCGATATCATTGACGAGGCAATCGATGCACAGACAACTCTCGATAACGGAATGTACGACCTCAAGCATTCTACAGAGAAAATCTTCTGGCAGGACATCCTTGGCAGCGAGAACTACGTTCCCGTGGTGTCTAAGGTGGCAAGCGAAGCCTACGAAAGATATGATGGTGACCCATCTTTGCTGAGATTCTTCATCAGCGAGTCTGGACTTGATGATCCTAAGAAGATTGAGAGCCTTGAGTACTGGATGGACATCTGGGATGCTAAGGGAGCCAAGATCGACGGTATCAATGCCAAACTGAATCTCGTATATAGCGAGGACGCTGCAACACAGGCTGACAACGTTGCCAAACTGAACACTCTCCTTGACAATCTTGCCGCTACAGGCAAACTGGTTCGTCTGTCCAACTTCGATATCAAGTATCAGAGTGCCGACGGCACCAATGTCACTGCGGATAAGATTTCAGCAGAGCAGCGCCAGCAACTGGCCGACTTCTACGGCTACGTCATCAAGAGTTACATGAGCAAGATTCCTCACGAGAAGCAGGCAGGCATCTGCAAGGGCAACATGGCTGACACCACCGACCCTGTGGGACTCTGGTCTATCGACAAGAACAGCAGAGACTGGGTGCGCACCGCCACATACAAGGCATTCTGCGACGCGCTCAGTGGAGAATGAGAATAAAGGAGTGTAGGAGTTAAGGAGTGTAGGAGTTAAGACAATACTCCTGAACTCCCAAACTCCTGAACTCCTAAACTCCTAAAAAGAATAAATACATTTACCTAAATTAATTTTTCTATTATTAATCTAAATTATTTCTATTATGAAGAAATTGTTTACACTTATTGCTCTCTTGGCATGCTTCATGGGAGCAAAGGCTGAGTGGGTGACTGACTATTCGAAACAGTACTCCGAATATTCAGACTTCCCATTCTATGTGATGGGTTATGCTCCATCGATTATTGATGGAACGATGGTTGACAACCCTGTACCTTATCGTAAACTTTGGAGAGGTGATGAGAATGATTTCCCCGGAGCAGACCAGTGCACTCAGGTTACCGTGAACGGCGCCTCTTTCTATGAGCAGAGTCTGGACGCTAACCCATGGCGTCAGTACTTCATCGCCGACGGTATTCCTACCGAACTTGATGGTACTTATAAGGTGGTGGCAATGGTAAAGGCCTCTGAGCCTGTCAATGTTCCAATACAAATGCGTTGGAGTTGGAGCGCAGACCCGGCAACTGGTACAATGGCTATCGGTACAGAATGGTCTGAGGTAGAGGTAACATTCTCTGGCATTGGCGGTACTTCTTGCTCTCTCATTGCACAGCCAGGTACTACCGAAGCAGTTATCGAGTGGAAGAGCATTACCGTTTCTCACAACCAGAAGGCACAGCGTCCTACCACATGGCAGGAGTGGCTTAACAGCGATGGCCAGCCATTCATAATGACTGAGGGCGCTGTTAACGATAAGTACATGGGTGACGCAGAGACACCATGGGCAGATGCTAACGTAGCATACAACGATGCTGATAAGAACTATCTCATTTGCGCTTGGTCAAAGGAAAAAGGACATAATCTGGCATCTGAGCCTGATGACAACGGCAATTATCCATGGAACCCATTCCCCGCTAACATCGAGGTTGACCCGACAGATGCAAGCAACCACGTATTCGTTGTTCATGGTCAGCCAGCAACCACAGAGGGCGATCCTTCTGCATGGGACAACCAGTTCTGGATTCAGTCTCCAAAGCAGTGGAAACCAGGTGAG
>Ga0310694_10006592_pt1 | contig 10972 bp, 7 predicted proteins | sample 174DNAGHGhighgp2_FD_203884 | JGI IMG/M metagenome (GOLD analysis project Ga0310694, IMG submission 203884) | Sheep rumen microbial communities from Palmerston North, Manawatu-Wanganui, New Zealand - 1742 DNA GHGhigh gp2 (v2) (version 2) | ecosystem: Host-associated > Mammals > Digestive system >... | reverse complement strand
TCCTTTAATGCGCTCCTGGCGCTTTCATATTCCCCCAGTTCCGTATCGTATTCTTCGAGTGAAAGCTGGCCGAGTGCATTCAGCGCTTCATCATAGATAAGCTGTTCCTTCAGGGTGTTAAGGTCGCTTATGGCTGTCAGATACGCCTTTCTGGTCTCCATCAGGTTGTCATAGCCGTCGGCTATGGCGCTGTCCAGCTCATTACAGGTATTTTTGTATTCCTTTAATGCACTCTCATACTCGAGAGCGGATGTATAAAGCACGTACGGATCATCCTCAACGTAACGTATACCGTCCGTATCTCCCTTCCACCATTCCTTGGGGAACTTGAAAAAGAGGATCCTCTTTTTCCCCACCCATGGTTCATCTATCTTCTGGAGGAAAGTGTTGTAGTCTTTCTTGAATGCCCTCTTATCGATGGATGTTCCGTCCATGGCCTGCTGCACATATCCGTCTATCAGCCCCATATCTTTGCCGTACTGGGAGCTCATAAGACTGTGATTGGTTTTTAAGGCAAGCTTTGCCAGCTCTTCCTCCTGCTTGGCCTCAAAGACGGTATGGTCATTTTGCCGGGCATACAGCTGAAGGCTTTCGACACTCTGTCTGTCAATGTTTGTCACCACGAAAGCATCCTCAAAGATGTATTTGTCCGTGATCTCAAACCCCACTTCTTTGCTGAGTTTATCCTTCGATCTTGTAAGTTTGGTCTGCTCCGACGACAGGCTCTTCTTGTATCCTTCAAGTCTTTTTTCCTGTTGCTTTATCTGAGCCTCCGTGGCAAGTCCCAGAGCAAGTCTTGCTCTGTTCTTGAGCAGTGTCTTTTCAAGATTACTGATCCTCTGCTTGAGAAAAGTGATCTCGGCGGATGAAGTGATGATATCTATATAGATACCGCTCACCTTTTCACTCTCCTGAAGCTTAAGATCGTTTATCTTATGCTTTAATGTGTCTATGTCATACTGAAGCTGCTTCGGCTTATAGGCAAACTCAAAGGCTTCGGCTTCATTGGGTGTGGTGGGAAAAGTGAAGTTCAGAAGCGGCGACCATCTAAAGGTCTTCATGCTCCTCTCCTTTTCCTTCAAAGAACGTATTGCGGATTCCTTGGCTGCCTGCTTAGCCTCGATCTGCAGCTCGATGGCCTCGATCTTCTCGGAATTGGCGATGGCCACTGTCTTACAGGTGGCAAGCGAAAGCACTTTCTGGGTTGCGACAGCTTCTGCTTCTTCCGGAAAAATAATAAGACATGACGAAAATGCCACAGCGGCAGTGAGTATTCCCGCTATGATACGTTTTGCGCCGCAGATAACTCTATTTGATTTTTCTTTTTTTTCGGCGTTTCTTTTCATCCGTTTTTCCGTTCAAGCTTCAAGCCGTACATATATATGTCTCGTACTATTCAACATCCGCAAGGTTCTCGGTCATTACATAATAGAAACTGAAGGTGTCCACACCCGGATCGGTCACAAATGTATAGAGGAGTCCGTCCTTATGGTAGGTGTGTAGATAAACCTTATAGTCTCTGTCGTATTCCTTTATCTCATTGTATTCCGTAAACACGGAGCTTATCGTGATATCGGCAGGTCCGTTTATCACTATTCCCTTTGATCTCTCGTTCAGTTTATTCACGGCAAGTATCTCGGGAAGTGTTGCATAGGAAGTTCCTACATATATGGGTTCTCCGAGATAGTCCACCAGTTCGGTGAAGGTGGAAATCCTTCCGGCAGCGGTGGGAAAGCTGTCCTTCAGCACATACACCACTTCCACATTCGCTTCCGCATCGACCGAATTATCATCGATATATTCGACGCTCATAGCGTTTATGTCGGGCATATATCTTACCCTCTCGCCGGAGGATTCATAAATGCTTCTCTCACCGTTATAGGCAGAAGCCACATCCGATGCAGATTTTCCGATAAGGTCGCTGTATTTGATATCGTCAAAGGAGAACATTCCGGTAAATACGGGATTATGTCCCATATCATAAAGGATTCCTTCTCCTTCTTTCATATCCAGTGCAAACTCTCCCTCATATTCCAGGCTCCCGTTGGTCCGGTATATCTTTCCCGTTCCGCTGTGAAGATTCTCGTGGAATGTTCCCTGATAGAAAAGAGTTCCGTCCTGGTAATACTGGGTTCCGTTGTTCTCGTACATGCTGTTGGCAAAATTACCCTGATACACAACGAATCCTGCGGGATTCATAAGAGTACCCTGCCCGTTGCACGCCCCCTTGGACACCTGTCCCTCATAAGCCAGATAACCGGACTTTCCTTTGATCCTTACGGTTCCCTTGGCAAATTTGAGCATGACATTATTGTATCCGTAGGTCTTTATACCCTGGTTCTGTCTGCCCGGGAACAGTCCGCTCCATGAGCTGACGAGGAACGCTATCGAGAGTACACCTATGACGATCACAACGGCAAAGGCAAGACGCCTGCTTACCAGCCACCGGCCGACGGAATAATAATCATCCTTGTGACGCGGCCTGACATTCAGAGTCTTGGTAAAGAAATTCCTGAGCAGCTCCGTTGCCCTTGCAAGAAGGAAACTCGGCTTGGTGTAGAGTTTAAACTTCGTAACAAAGGGCGTTAACTTAGCTTTTATCGATTGTAATAATGTTTTTAACGGGTTCACTTTTTACTAATTCTCTCCTCGAACATCCAGGTGAAGCTCGCCGCGGAAGTCATCCGAAACCGCTCCGTCAAGATATCGCTCACATTCAAAAAGGTACCACTTAGACAATTCGTCATCCGGGGACTCGCGCAAAATCTCCGAGAACATTCCCCGTGCCATATAGAAATCACGTGCATAGAACAGCCCCAGTGCGTCGGCAAAATGCTTTTTCTGACGGAATTTCCTGCTCCTTACGGGTGAGGCTTCAGCATCCAGCGCTTCATAGAGCTTTATCCTTCTTTCGGGGTTGTTCTCATCCGGAATGATGAATCCGATGTATCTGAAATCACCCGCACAGTTTTCATGTTCGATAAGCTGCTCCGTAAGTACAAGAGCAAGTCTCATTTGTCTGAACCATTCCGCGTACTCTGCAAGAATGTCAGCTTCGGCAGATGCGATATACACGCAGGCCTGCTTTTCGTTTCCCGCTACTCCGTAAATGTAGGGTGCGTAATGAAGGATCATGGATGAGCCCGCAAGGCCCAGAGCCTTTTCCTCTTGAAGCTTGAGCATCAGGTCGGTACCGAATCCCGAAGAATTCCTGTTATCGTCGGTGAAAAGGTACTTAAGCTCTGTTAACGCGTCATTTTCAGACACCAGAATGCCGTCATATTCTTCCCTGCATTTTTCCGCTATGGTAAGAAGATTGCTCTTCTTCTCTATCTCGGAGTGGGTCATCTTGTTCTCTGTTCTTGTCGGAACGGTCAGAAGAGCTATCGCGCCGCGAAGTGAGATTGCATCAGTGCATTTCACCTCGGTAATGGACTGTTTCTTCAGTATCCTTTCAATGCTCTTCGGAGCAAACCTGAAATATGCCTCATAGGTAAGGTATTTAATGCGGTTATTGCTCACAATACTCTTTTTGATCTCAACAAGACTGTTCCAGAGATAGTTCATATCCTTGCCGACGACCTCGGGTTTTTCTATGTCTTCCCCTGTTGTCGCCACTGTTTTGAGCGCAGCTCCGAGAAGTCTCAGATCCCGGTTTTGAAGCAGTATAAATATCACTCCCGCAAGACTTGCCAGCACAAATACCGATAAAACCGTGATAAACAGTCCTTTATACTGACGCATAATACCCGGTACCGACATATTGTCATCGGCTATCATCACCGCGCTGTATCCGCTGTATCCGGAGGATGAAAGTCCGGTTTCAAGCACGAACTTTCTCTGTCCCTTCAAGAATATATTGCCGTAGGCGTAAGCGTTCCCTCCGCTGATATCCGCAAGCATACTTTCCGCTTCGTCTCCGTAGACATGACCCAGATTGTCCAGATTGTTTCCCGAGATGCTCATGACCACTCTGCCTGTCAGATTGTCCACCACAAGCAGGTCTTCGATCTTCATCCCGTATTCCGATGAATCCTCTCTTCTCCCCAGTCTGTCAAAGATAATCTCGTATTCCCCGGAATCATAGATATCTTTGGATGAAAGATCCATGAGCCCATATCCGTCAAAGATCCCAACCGCGTCGGATGACGCGAAACCGGTATACTCGGAGATCATGGCTTTTTTGATCCCGGCTACCACAAGGACAAGCGCAACCACACATCCGACCGCCATAAGCATCTCATACCAGAAGATAAGATATACCGCTCTTCTCCTGTTCTGAAGAAGAATAAATGCAGCGGCGATCACCATCGATCCCAGCAGGGCGACTATTACAAACACAGCCGGAGAAACACCGACGGCTCTCACATATTGACCGGGGGTCATTTTCTTCTGCTTGAAAAGGTTCGATACGGTTTCATCCACCCCGAAGGAACCGGGCTCGGAATTATCATATCTGACCGCAAATACTTCATCCCCGTATTGCGCATCAGTGTAATATCTGGGCCAGACTGTCTCGCTGTAAGCGATATCTTTCAGTGAACACTCAGCCTCTTCCCATTTTTCCCTGTCCTCGGCGGAAGGCTCGGTTATGCTCATAAGAGCACTTGCATTAAGCTGGTAAGCATATGCCTGCTGCCCGTTATCGGATAATGCGGTGATGAAAAAGTTTTCCTCACTTCCGTCAAATCCGCTAAAACGGGACTCCATCGGGATCCTGAAAGCAGGTGATATAAAGTTCATCTGCAGGTCGGTATTGAATTCCGCAACAACATAGCGGGTTATCATTCTCCCGTTGTCGTTAACCCTCTTGTAGAACACCGCACAGATATTCTCACCGGCTAAATCGGTCTGCGCAATATTCCACCCCTTAAGGAATGTATCCGTCCCTGTGGAATAAAGCTTAAGTACCTTTCCCTTGTAATCCATTCTCCATATAAGCCCGTTATCCCGGTAATTATCCGACACATACAGATTCTCATCAAGATCTACGTATGAGTTTGATGTTGTGTAATCCGTTCCGGGCTTGTTTATAATGTAAAACAGCACAGCAACCGCCACGACAGCGGTTATCCATATTACGATTGATGCTATCAGTCCTCTGATTCTTCTCATCTGTGAATACTCCACCTTTTATTGCAAAAGCGATTCAAGTCCAATGCGTTCGAAACTTCTTATAAACAAACGGAGCCATGGCGCATCTCCGAAAAACAGGTTTGTGAGGAATGTAACTATTACAAACACTGCCAGGATCAGGCTCACCCACAAAAATATCCTGAAAAATATCGGCCTGTTCCTGTTAAACCATGCCTTTACGGTAGCGATGATCCCTCGTTTTCTCTCGGGTTCCGCCGCTATCTCCACGTCCTTATAAAGCTCTTTAAAACTTGAATAGCTGCTTTTTTCGGTCTTCTTCTGAAGGAGCACATAGCTGTTGGCTTTGCTCCTTGATTTGGGCTCAAGGAGTCCTATAAGTATCCTCGCGCACTCAAGAGCGCACTCCGCCTCTCCTATGAGCGGGTCCAGATCCGTAAGGTCTATCCGATAACTGAGCGTGACAGATCCGTCTCTGGCGAGCTGGATCTCTCTCTGCTTCAGCACCAGATATAAAACCGGCCACGGAAGATTACTTGTCATGCACGCAATTATCAGATTGACGCAGATTTCCTCACATTCGTGCAGGGTGAGGGCTTCACCCATGTAGAAATCTTCGAGTGCTCTCTCCTGAACATACGGATAAACGATGAAAAACCTTCCATCGTCCGTAAACATGTTCAAAACCGTATTCTGTTCTATGTAATCCGCTTTGTCATAAACCTCGATAAAGCGGCGCATCGTGTAATGATCGTCGATCGCGAGGACGGTGACCGATCCGCCGGTCGCACTCTCCGCGTCTTCGCATATCGTTACTTCATTAACGCTGCTCCGCTTTACCTTATGTAGGGTTTTATACCGAAGCTGCCTTGTTTGCTCGCTCATCCGTATCTCCGTATCCGGCCTTTTCGACTATTGCATATGCATATGTGCATATTACCGGCATATCCGTGCAGTATATCCTGATCTCGTAAACACCGGGTTTGGCAGGTGCTGTATATATACCGTCCGAGGTGATGCTTCCCGATCCGGACTCCGTAAGCTCGTATGTTACGCTGCACTTGTCCATATTGTTGTAACGGACTCCGAAGTAGTGATTCTCTTTGGTGCCCATTCTGACGGTAGGTGTCTCGGGTGCAATGCTCTTTCCGGTATAGTCCTCGGTAAGTCCCAGATCGTTTCCTGCGGGGAACTTGATAGCCACCCACCTGTAAGTGAGAACCAGATAATCAACATTGTTGAGCAGCCTTGCTCCCACCACAAAGCTTCCCTTGTCGTTAAGTACTCTTACCGCCGTTTCGGCATTGACTACCGTACGCTGATCCTGTGCAAAAATATCCGGATTTCCGTAGATAGTGCTCTTTGCATTGACTCCTATGGATTCATCTTCCTTCACATACTCGTATCCGACATCCACGTAAACGTTTCCTTTTCCGAGGCCGTGTACGATCTCTCCGGAATAATGAACGGTACCGCGGCGGGCGTTTTCTCCGATGGGGATCTCAAGCACTCCCGTTGCTATCTCGGGAAGGAAAGCATTGTTATCGGATCCCGCATCCTCTCCCTGATTTCCTGAAAAGACCACTTTGCCGTCCGCACCGATGGGAGCTTCTTTTACAAAGTATTCAAGATAATCGCCCCTTGTCATCTCCTGCGCGGGAGCAGTAATATAACTCTTTACTTCACTCTCGCTTACATCGCCGATGATGTACGCACTGTCGGTCCTGACGAGCTTGAGATCCGCAAGCCGTATAAAATCGCCCTGTCCGCCGACATTTCGAAGCTCAAGGTTCATTCTTCCTATTTCCCGGCTTACTATCTCTCTGGGCTGCAGATTTGAAAGCAGCACCTTGAGCGCAAAATTGGCCGGAACCTGTACGGCAACATCATTCTCATAGCCCGAAGCAGTGCCGGTCTTCAATATGATATTGGATTCAAATGACGGAGTGTCGAGAGTCATCAGCCAGTAATCATATACCACGCTCTCGCCGCGTCCTATATCGAGATCCTGGATCTCTATAGATATTTCGTTGGAGCCGTCAGCTCCTACAAATGCGGGTGTCTGAAGGACAGAAGAATAAGAAAGTTTGGTTCCGCCCTCTCCGAGGCCGGTAACCTTTACTCTTGCCCTGACCGCTTTCGCTTTGGAAACGGTGGCGGGCATAATAAACTCTATAAGATAATTATCGCTGGAAAGAAGCGTTCCCTTGGTAAGGAATTCGGATTCCATCTCAAATTTTTCCGGAATATCATCCTTATCCATAAGAAACAGCTCGTAGCTTTCCTTTACTCTGTTGTACTGGTATTCCTTGTCGGGATCCGTCTGGTCGATGGCATATACCTTATGAACCGGCTCTTCACGGTATCTCAGGCACAGGCTCACCTCGTTCGTCTTGAGAGAATCAAATCCCTCTATCGATGAGAGCTTCTTAACGTCCGATGTCTCAACAACGATCTCTCTTCCCATCCCGTCTATTGCAACGCCGCTCTCTACAAGCAGAGACAGATCGTCAAGGCTGAACACTCCAAGGCCGCATACTATCCCCGAACCATACATAAGTCCGTTAAGGAATCTGCGCTTATTGTTAAAATAGTCCTGTTCTGCCTGATAATCGGCACTTGACAGCCTTTTCTTCGGGTAATACCGATTGCGTTCAAACGGGTAAATCTGAGTGTTGTTCATGTCTTCTTCTCCTTTATCACATCGCTTCAATGTCCGCCGTTTTTTTCCATATCAAGCTCGTGTATCCTCATCTCAGCCCACGAGTATTGTTTCATATACTCCCCCATGTATTCATTCACCGCATTCGGATCGGATTCGAGAAATCTGTAAAAGTCGCAGTCAAACATCTCCGGTTTTATCGCCACTGAGTTGTATTCTCTGACCAGTACCTCATCGACCCCCGCTTCCTTGAAAGTCTTCCGGATATCCGCTATGAACATCCTCAGCTGTGAATTGCGGGAATCGGAATTCTCTCCGTCTTCCCACAGAACGGATATCAGTTCCCCCATGCTGACTCTGCCGCCCGCGCTGTCTATCAGGTATGCCAGAAGTTCCTTGCTCTTGGATCTTTTGAAATTCATCGGTGTCCCGTCGATAAACACCTCAAAATTACCAAAACATCTGACATGTACCCTCCCGTGCTTTCTCTCGATCGGATGTCTCAGGTTGTCAAGAACATTCCTGACATCCTCCGTTCCTGCGGGCTTTATAAGATAACCGCTGGCAAAGACTTTATGCGCATCATAGGCATATTCTATATGGCCTGTCACAAATACTATATTGATATCCGGCTGCCGGTCTTTCAGCTCCTTTGCCAGCAGAAGGCCGTTCATGTCTGGCATCTCTATATCAAGAAATGCCACATCCAGCCTGTGTGAATCCGCAAAAAGCAGTGCCTCATGCGAGGAAATAAGCCCTGCGTGGTTGCCTCCGGGATCAATCTCTCTCAGATTATCAAGCATAGCATTGACGGCAAGCTGCCTGTCATCCACCGTAATTGTGTTCAATATCCCTCTCCTTGTTTTATCACTTTAAGTGCAACAAAAGTGCAACAATCCCCCTAATATCCCCCTTCGTAAGCAAACACGAGTCCCTCTCCGGCATTGTCCGTAGCATCATACCAGACAAGGTTGTCTCCTTCAAATTCCACTCTTCCTCTTCCCCTCTCATACACTGTCTCCTCGGAGATCTGTCCGTTACTGCCGTAGACCGCATCAATCCTCTCGCAGTCGGTATATTCGAGCTTACCTTCCTGCGCGGGTGCGGTGAAAGACCAGTAAGAGACCTTTGTTTCATCGGTCTTGACACATGCAAGAGCGTGAAAGATCCCATCTTCGCTCTTCCATATATCAAGCATTGCTCCTGTGGTCTGATCGGTCCACGCTCCCGCAAAATCATCACGGTAGCTTTCCGTCACCTCCACGGTTTCAACCGGTTCCGACAGATCCGCAGGATCCTTATCCCCGTCATTTTTATTCTTACATCCGGATATCATTGACGCAAACACCAAAACCGTCATGAACACAACCGGAATCAGTCTGTTTTTCATTCAATATCACCTCCGGGCTCACATGGTACGGTTATCCTCACTATCGTTCCGTTCCCGGTATTCACGATGGAAAGCTCTCCGCCACAGATAAGCGAGAGTCTGGCCCTGACATTCTGGATCCCTATACTCCTGTGTCTGGCCTGTTGAACGGTTTCCGATCCAAAGCCCGAACCATTATCCTCAACAGTGACCACTGCCTTATCTCCCTCCCTGAAGGTGCGGATCGTAACGATCCCTCCGCTCTTTTTGGATGCCACTCCGTGTCTTATGGCATTCTCCACCATGGGTTCCACCGAGAGGAGCGGGACCTTGAAGTCTTCAAATCCGATATCATAATTCACTGAAAACCTTCCTGAAGGATCTGCCTGTTCCAGGGCCACATATTCCTTTATGCACTCGATCTCCCTGGATATAGGAACGGGCTTTTCGTCCGTCAGTGACTCGAGATTGGCCCTCAGAAAAGTTGAAAAGTGCTGAAGTGCTTCCGCGGCTTTCCTGGGTTCTTCCAGGCAAAGCTGCTTGATCGCGAGGAGGGAATTGAAAATAAAATGCGGCCTTATCTGGCTTTGCATTATTCTTGCGCGCTGCTCAGTGATCGCAGCATCCTTCCTGGCGATGGTCTCTTCCTTTATCCTGACATCCCTGAGACAATCCGTTATACATCCCGAAAAAAACACAATACTTGATGTTAATGCCGCAAATAAAGGAAACGGGATGTCCTTGTAAAAAACATTCAAAAGTATCGCAAGCATCACAGAGACATAGGAATACACAACACAGAAAACACTCCCCTGTCTTAAGTGCCTGAAAAACTGTATCGAAAGAACGAAGAAATACGTCGCGGAGACCGCGGGAATAAGTTCCATCACGAAAGCAGGCGCAAGCCTTATGTACCTATTGTCGGTGTCAAAATAATAAAAAATGTCAAAAAACTGTGACAGTATCAGCAGGAATGCTCCCAGGGCACATATTCCGAGAGAAATATACACTCCGTAGCCTATCCTGTCACGAAGGGAAGATGATTCCTTATTGTCGGCGAGAGAACTGATAGCTCCCCTTATAAGCTCCCTTATGTAAAAAGCCATAAGTGCCGTCCATACAAGATCGGAAAGCCATGCAAGGAAGAAGCTTATACGTACTATGTAATATCCGGAGACGGTATCATCGCCCTCAAAAGTCCCGGCCAGTGCAGATATAAAACACCATGCACTGCAGGCGGAAAAGAGCGCAATAAGCCACTGCGCGCGTCCTTTATCATAGCCGCGCATCACCATGAGCATAGCTATACATATAAGACCAAAAATACCTCCGCTTATCTCAAGGCTGACCTGAAGGCTCATCGGCCGAGTCCTCCTGCTTTTCGAATAAGAATCCCAGGCCGGCGTTATTCACATCGTCCACCCATATTACAGCACCGTCGTAATAGTATAATGCACCGGTTCCGTCCTCGTAACGCTGTGTATCCATTACCCCTTCCGCTCCCTCGGTATTGGATATCAGATACTGTGTATGTACGCCACCGGTGTAGGAAAGTCCCACTCCGTCGGATGCCGTTCCTGCCACAAATTCGTAACTGTCTATATAGGACATATCTTCGGAAGGAATGCCTATGGAACATATATAATCATCTCCGTTTCTGGTTATCGTAAGCACAGCCAGTGCATCTATGCTGTCGATATAGCTTCCTTCCCATGTCTCACCATCCGGAAGCGCAAATTCGGACATATCTATTTCCGACTTGCCCACCGTCTTCTTTTTCATCGTCACATAAACAAGCACTCCCGCAAGGATGATCCCCAGCACAACAAGCGCACAGAGTGCCGTTA
>Ga0310694_10006590_pt1 | contig 10973 bp, 10 predicted proteins | sample 174DNAGHGhighgp2_FD_203884 | JGI IMG/M metagenome (GOLD analysis project Ga0310694, IMG submission 203884) | Sheep rumen microbial communities from Palmerston North, Manawatu-Wanganui, New Zealand - 1742 DNA GHGhigh gp2 (v2) (version 2) | ecosystem: Host-associated > Mammals > Digestive system... | reverse complement strand
ACCTGAGATCTTAGGCACTGTCATATCCGCACCGGTATCTGCGGCATCGCCTGCTGATGTTACAAGGCAGGCGGCACCAAAAGCTGAACCCGCGCCCCAACCGGCAAGAACTGCGCAGCAGCAGCCTTCGGTCAAACCTCCCGTAAGACCGGTACACATCAAGGCGCCTGAGAAGAAGGAAGAAGTCATACAGCTCGGAGCACCCAAGGCAAAGCCTGCAACAGACGATGTTATCCAGCTCGGTGCCCCGAAGGCAGCACCTAAGACCGATGATGTGATACAACTCGGACCGCCGCCTTCAAAGCCTGATGACGTTATCATCCTGGGCGCACCGGAACCGCCGAAGTTCAATGAATAAGGCATGCTGACACGCGTAGTTGAAAACAGATATAAGTCCTTGTAAAATATTACAGTTTATCTAGGAACAGGAGCTTTCACATAAATGGCAAAGAACAAGAAATTCTGGAAAACCTTCGTCGCGGGCAGTGACGATATCAAGCACGCCGCAACGACCGGAGAGGATCCCCTTGAGGAAGGCCTCAAGGATCTTACATGGTTTGAGAGCTCCCGCCGTGCAGTAAAGCGCGGTCTTCACAAGACATATGAGACATTCGGTGAGGAAGTGGGCAACTCCATTACTGCAGGTGTTCCTGCGCTTCTTCTTCTCTGTCTCCTTCCGTTTGCGGCTATCAATGCGTATGTCAGTGCAAGTGCGGCAGAAGGTGCCACGCAGACTTCCATTGTCCTGGCTGTCATCGGTATCTCCGCATTCATAATCACTCTGGTGCTGTCGCTCCTGTTCTCGACGATCTATCACTTCATGAAGCACGGCACGCCTCATAAGAGGATCATGGACAAGCTCAACAGGTCCGTCGCATACTTCGCTATCCTCGGAGCATACACACCCGTCTGCATCAGGTTCTTAGGTCCCGTCTCAGGCCCCGTCCTTTTCGCACTCGAGGCAGCGATGGCAGTCGCAGGCATCCTCGTAACCGCTCTTACTTATCCGCATACAAAGGTCGGCAAGGCCTTTACATACATCCTCTACGCAGCAATGGGCTGGGCGATCATCTTCAGGATCGGAGAGTTCCATGCGAATGCTTCGACACGCTGCTTCTGGCTCATCTTATCCGGTGCGTTTGTCTATACCGTGGGTATCTTCTTCGGACCTTCCAAGAGGTTCAAGTTCTCGCACATGGTATGGCATTTCTTCGTGCTCGCAGCCGTAGTGCTCCACGTACTGGGTTTCGTTTTCTTCTTCGGCTGATACAACACCCGGAGCAGATTCCCGCTGTTTTTTGTGAATTCGGATAAGGTCCGGGCTCCTTTTGTGCTGTTATAATTAGCATAGGCTAACTTAGACAGCATATAAGGAGGCGCAACATGACTACGCAGGTTATTATAGGTATCCTTATCCCGTTTGCCGGAACATCGCTCGGTGCGGCGATGGTATTCTTCCTTAAAGATTCAATATCCAAGAATCTTCAGCGTATCCTCACCGGTTTTGCTGCCGGTGTCATGGTCGCAGCATCATTCTGGAGCCTTCTTGAGCCGGCTCTCGAGAGTTCTGAGAGCATGGGCAAGTTATCTTTCGTTCCCGCTGCTGTCGGATTCCTCGTAGGCATGGGATTCCTTCTCGTTCTTGATATGGTAACTCCGCATATGCATATGAATAAGGAAGGGGAAGGTCCCCAATCCGGTCTTAAGAGAACCACCAAGCTGATCCTGGCGGTTACTTTGCATAACATCCCCGAAGGCATGGCAGTAGGCGTCGTATATGCGAACCTTATAGGCGGTAACAGTCTTGTCAGCGCGGCAGGAGCGCTCGCCCTTGCTATAGGTATCGCTATTCAGAACTTCCCGGAAGGCGCCATCGTATCCATGCCGCTCAGAGGCGAGGGCATGTCCAAGGGCAAGACCTTCTGGTACGGAGTGTTGTCCGGAGCAGTTGAGCCCGTTGCCGCCGTCATCACGGTCTTCGCTTTCAGCCTTGTGACGGCACTGCTTCCTTATATGCTCGCTTTCGCCGCCGGCGCGATGATATATGTCGTCGTAGAGGAACTGATCCCCGAGATGTCCGAAGGAGAACATTCGAACCTCGGTACGATCGCTTTCAGCATAGGCTTTGTTCTGATGATGGTCCTGGATGTGGCGCTCGGATAAAACCTGTAATTGAAAAACGAAGAGCAAAATAAAAGGACTGCACGGGGCAGTCCTTTTTGTTTTGAGTTTACTGTCAGGTATCAGCTGAACAGTGAGAGCAGAACGCCTGCTGCGATTGCAGAACCGATAACGCCTGCAACATTCGGTCCCATGGCGTGCATGAGAAGGAAGTTGGAAGGGTTCTCTTTCTGACCGACCTTGGAAGCAACACGTGCTGCCATAGGAACTGCGGATACGCCTGCAGCACCGATGAGCGGATTGATCTTACCCTTAGACAGGAAGTACATGATGTCACCGATGACAAGTCCGCCGACTGTAGCGAGTGCGAATGCCGAGAGACCGAGAACGATGATGAGGATCGTCTCGAGCTTCAGGAAGTTAATACCAACTGCAGTAGCACCGACTGATGTTCCGAGGAATACAGTTACGATGTTGCACATAGCATTCTGTGTTGTATCCGAAAGACGCTCTGTAACGCCGGATACTCTGAAGAGGTTACCGAGCATGAGGCATCCGAGGAGAGGTGCAACGGAAGGAAGGATGAGAACGCAAACGATCGTAACGATGATCGGGAAGCAGATCTTCTCTACCGTAGATACTTCTCTTGTCTGCTCCATCTTTACCTGGCGCATCTTCTTTGTTGTCATCAGCTTCATGAGAGGCGGCTGGATCATGGGGATCAGGGCCATGTATGAGTAAGCTGCGATAGCGATCGCACCGAGGAGCTCGGGAGCGAGCTTGGATGTGAGATAGATAGCTGTCGGGCCGTCAGCACCGCCGATGATTCCGATGGAGGCGGCACCCTCAGGTGAGAAACCGAGAAGGATCGCAACTACGAAAGCAAAAGAGATACCGAACTGTGCGCCTGCGCCCATGAAGAAGGACGAAGGTCTTGAGATCAAAGGTCCGAAGTCTGTCATCGCACCGACTGCCATGAAGATGAGGCAGGGGAAGATATCCATCTTGACGCCGATATAAAGGAAATCAAAAAGACCCGGATCGATGTGCTGCCCGGCTTCGTTGACATACTGTCCGCCCAACGCAGCCCAGTTGATCTCGCCGTTAAACCACTCGGGGTGGAAGATTCCGCCGCCCGGCCAGGGAAGGTTCGTAAGGAGCATTCCGAAAGCGATGGGCAGGAGGAGAAGAGGCTCAAACTCTTTCTTGATGGCCATGTATAACAGGACACATGCGAGAACGATCATTATAGCGTTCTTCCAGCCATCCTCCGTAATGAAGAACTGGGCAAAGCCCGAGGTCTCCCATAGATTCTGTAAAACTTCTAACATCTAACTTACCTCCGCCTTACTCAAGAAATCGAAACGAGAGGTGTGCCGGTATCTACCTTGGCACCCTTGGAAGTAAGGACCTGAGCAATTGTTCCTGCGCAAGGCGCGTAGATCTCGTTCTCCATCTTCATAGCTTCGAGGATGCATACAAGATCACCTTCCTTGACTGCCTGGCCGACAGAGACCTTAACGTCAAGGATCGTGCCGGGCATAGGTGCGTTAACAGGTGTTGTGCCTGCAGCTGCTGCCTGAGCAGGTGCTGCGGCGGGTGCAGGTGCTGCAGCGGGAGCGGGTGCTGCGGCGGGAGCTGCTGCAGGAGCGGCAGCTACTACGTCGGTTGTTCTGACAAGGTTAGCCTTGCCCTTCTCAACCTCGACTTCATATACTTTATCGTTGATTGTTACGTTGTACTTCATGGTGTTCTCCTTTACTTATTCTCAACAAGCGTGATCGACTTGAATACGAGTTCCGACAGAGGGATGCCCGTGTTGTCGGAAACGATAGCCATGATCATTGCTGCCGTCTTCTCGTCGCAGCCCTTGAGCTTCAGTGTTCCGGAAGAGAACTCTTCTTCGGCAACGGGTGCGGGAGCAGCTGCTGCAGGTGCAGGTGCTGCGGAAGCAGTCTCAGCCTTCTTCTCTCCGGAAGGAAGCTTAGAGATGATCTTGCTTGCGATTGAGATACAGGCATACATTATGAACAGGACGGCGAAAACAACAGCGATTACGATCCCTGCATACAGGAACATCGTTCCGGCATCCAGCTGGGGCTGGAAGGGAGTCAATGTGCTGGTCATCGTCTCTTCTTCAGCGAGGATAATGAAATCCATCATCAGTCCTCCTTCTTCTCGATCGTGTAGTTGACAGTGTTGGATTCCTTCTCCTCACGAGCTTCGAAGAACTTCTCTGCAACCTGAGGGAAAGCGATGTAGGAGAGAACATCCTCGTCGGAACGAGCCTTGTCTCCGAGCTCTGCCTTTGTCTTCTCGAAAGCGGGCTCGAGTGTATCGGCATATCTGCCCTGAACGAGCTCTTCAGGCTTCCAGCATCTGTCGATGAGTTCCTGGTTTACCTCGCCCGGAGCCTTGCCGTACTCGCCTCTGAGGAATGCCTTGATCTCCTTGGAGATGTTCTTGTAGCGCTCACCGAGGAGAACGTTCTGAACTGCCTGGTTACCAACCATCTGGGACAGAGGTGTAACGAGCGGCGGATAACCCATGTCTTTTCTTACTGCAGGGATCTCGGCGAGAGCTTCGTCGAACTTATCCATAGCGTGCATGTCTGTAAGGTTAGCGATCATGTTGGAAAGCATTCCGCCCGGAACCTGATACTTAAGGATGTCAGCTCTGATGCCGAGGACTGTCGGGTTGAGTCTGCCTTCATCAAGGAACTTCTGTCTTACAGGCTTGAAGAAGTCAGCCGTCTTCTTGAGGCGGTCCTCATCGAGGTCTGTCTCATAGCCGAGCTGCTTGAGAGCATAGTTCATGGACTCTGTTGCAGGCTGTGATGTACCGCCGCCCATTGTTGAGATAGCGCAGTCGATAGTATCAACACCTGCCTCAACTGCCTTCACGAGAGTGATGGGGCCGAGACCTGTTGTAGCGTGTGTGTGGAACTGGATCGGAACCTTGACTTCGCCCTTGAGAGCCTTAACGAGGTCATATGCCTCCTGAGGTCCGCAGATACCGGCCATATCCTTGATGGCAATGGAATCAACGCCCATGTCTACGAGCTGCTTACCCATCTCAACATACTTCTCGATCGTGTGAACGGGAGATGTTGTGTAGCAGATGCAGCCCTGAGCGTGCTTGTTGCACTTCTTAACTTCATCGATGCAGACTTCGATGTTCCTGAAATCGTTCAGAGCGTCGAAGATCCTGAAGATGTCCATGCCGTTCTCGGCAGCCTTGCGGCAGAAGAGACGAACGACATCATCGGGATAGTGCTTGTATCCCAGGATGTTCTGTCCGCGGATGAGCATCTGGAGAGGAGTCTTCTTGCAGACTTCCTTGATCTTGCGGAGTCTTTCCCACGGATCCTCATCAAGATATCTGAGGCAGGAATCGAATGTGGCGCCGCCCCAGCACTCGATTGAGTAGTAGCCGGAGTTGTCCAGGTTCTCGAGTATGCCCTCGAAGTCCTCGAAAGGCATACGTGTTGCGATCAATGACTGCTGTGCGTCACGCAACACTGTTTCGGTGATGTTAACTTTCATATGAAGTCACGCTCCTTGTATAGAGTTTTAAATAAATAACCTTATGAAGTATATAGGGTTTGCCCGGATAAGTGAATAAGAATTTTTGGGTTTAATGGCTAATTTTTTATGCTTTTTTTGTATAATTATCAAACTGTGAAGAATCGGCGGGCCGTCAGGATACCCGCCAACCCCATAAAATTAGCGGTTTACATTCTAAATATGCGGGTGTATACTTAATTGCTCGCAGAGGGGACTTTGCGCCCTTTTAGCGTGCAAAACTTAAGAAAGGAGATGTATTGATGCCAACGTTCAATCAATTAGTTAAGTCCGGCAGACAGTCAAAGACATACAAGTCTGCTTCACCGGCTCTGCAGTTTTCAATGAACACCATCAAGAACAGAGAGACTGATTCCAGATCTCCCCAGAAGCGTGGTGTTTGCACTGTTGTTAAGACGACGACGCCTAAGAAGCCTAACTCAGCGCTTCGTAAGGTAGCACGTGTACGTCTGACAAACGGCTACGAAGTTACTGCTTATATTCCGGGTATCGGACACAACCTTCAGGAGCACTCTGTTGTACTTATCAGAGGCGGCCGTGTTAAGGACCTCCCTGGTGTACGTTATCACATCATCAGAGGAACTCTTGATACTGCAGGCGTTGCAGACCGTGCACAGGGCAGATCCAAGTACGGCGCTAAGAAGCCTAAGGCAGCGAAGGTTAAGAAGTAATCCCGCTTTGATATAAGCGGTCAACAGGACAACGCGGGTCAGTACATTGTTCATATAGAGCATTGCTTTGACTTACGCACAACACGTCCAACGAACAACTGAAACGTGAGTACCTATGGTTTCAGTAAAACTGATAATCATGTAAGGAGGGAAGCAAAGTGCCAAGAAAAGGCAATACCCCAAAGAGGACCGTTCTTCCGGATCCTGTCTACAATGATATCAAGGTAAGTAAGCTTATCAACAATATCATGCTGGACGGCAAGAAGGGCGTAGCCCAGAAAATCACTTATGACGCTTTTGACATCATCAAAGAGCGTACAAACGAAGAGCCTCTTGATGTTTTCTACAAGGCTCTTGAGAATGTTATGCCTACTCTCGAGTGCAAAGCACGTCGTGTAGGCGGTGCCAACTATCAGATTCCTATGGATGTTAAGCCTGAGAGAAGACTTACACTTGGTCTGAGATGGATCGTTCAGTTTTCCAGAGCACGTTCCGAGCGCACAATGAAGGAGCGCCTCGCTGCTGAGCTTATGGATGCTGCAAACGAGACAGGCGGAGCATTCAAGAAGAAAGAAGAAATGCACAGAATGGCAGATGCTAACAAGGCATTCGCTCATTACAATCGTTAACGGCTGAAAGGAGCTCAATACTTAATGGCTACTACTAGACAGTATCCTCTTGAGAAAACAAGAAATATCGGTATTATGGCTCACATCGACGCCGGTAAGACAACAACCACCGAGAGAATTCTTTATTACTCCGGTATTAACCGTAAGCTTGGTGAGGTTCACGATGGTGCTGCTACCATGGACTGGATGGTCCAGGAGCAGGAGCGTGGTATCACGATCACTTCCGCTGCTACAACAGCTCCCTGGAAGGGTCACAGGATCAACATCATCGACACCCCCGGCCACGTTGACTTCACGGTAGAGGTTGAGAGATCACTCCGTGTCCTCGACGGTGCAGTTACGGTTATGTCTGCAAGAGGCGGCGTTGAGCCGCAGACAGAGACAGTTTGGAGACAGGCTGAGCACTACGGAGTTCCGAGAATGGTATTCGTTAATAAGATGGATATCATGGGTGCGAACTTCGATCATGTTTGCGACATGATCTCCGATCGTCTTAAGAATGTTCCTGTTGCTATCCAGTGCCCTATCGGTGCTGAGGACAGCTTCTCGGGAATCATCGATCTTATGACCATGCGTGCTGAGGTTTACATCTCAGAGGACGGTAAAGAGTATGAGGAGCGTGACGTTCCTGCTGACATGCTCGAAGATGTCCAGGCAAGAAGAGAAGCAATGGTCGAGAAGATCTGCGAGACAGATGACGAACTTACAATGAAGTACCTTGACGGTGAGGAGATCTCGGTCGACGAACTCAAGGCTGCTCTGCGTAAGGCTTGCTGCGAGTGTAAGGTTATCCCCGTAACATGCGGTACTTCACTCCGTAACAAGGGCGTTCAGCTGCTCCTCGATGCGATCGTTGATTACATGCCTTCTCCGCTTGACGTTCCCGCAATCAAGGGCGTTAACCCCGAGACAGACGAAGAGGAAGAGAGACCTTCTTCTGATGAAGAGCCTTTCTCCGCTCTCGCATTCAAGATCGCTACGGATCCTTTCGTAGGTAAGCTCTGCTTCTTCAGAGTTTACTCCGGCGTTCTGCTCTCAGGTTCATACGTTCTCAATTCTTCCAAGAATAAGAAGGAGCGTATCGGACGTATCGTTCAGATGCACGCTAATGAGCGTAAGGAGATCAACGAAGTTTTCTCCGGCGACATCGCTGCAGCTATCGGTCTCAAGGACACCACAACAGGTAACACCCTTTGTGACGAGGATCATCCTATCATCCTCGAGTCCATGGAGTTCCCTGAGCCTGTTATCGAAGTTGCTATCGAGCCTAAGTCCAAGGCTTCACAGGAGAAGATGCTCATCGCTCTCCAGAAGCTCGCAGAGGAAGACCCGACATTCCGTACTTATACAAACCAGGAGACAGGCCAGACGATCATCGCCGGCATGGGTGAGCTTCACCTCGACATCATCGTTGACCGTCTCTTCCGTGAGTTTAAGGTCGAGGCTAACGTAGGTGCGCCTCAGGTTTCCTACAAGGAGACCATCAGAAAGACCGTCGAGGCCGAGGGACGTTTCGTACGTCAGTCCGGTGGTCACGGTCAGTACGGCGACTGCTGGCTCAGACTTGAACCTCAGGAACCCGGCACAGGCTACGAGTTCGTCAACGAGACAGTCGGCGGCTCCATCCCGAAGGAGTTCATCGCTCCTATCGATGCCGGTGTACAGGAAGCTATGCAGGCAGGCGTTCTCGGCGGCTATCCGGTTGTTGACGTCAAGGTTACCGTTTACGACGGTTCCTTCCACGATGTCGACTCTTCGGAAATGGCGTTCAAGATCGCAGGCTCCATGGGCTTCAAGGCAGGTATGGCGAAGGCAGATCCTTGCCTCCTCGAGCCTGTCATGAAAGTTGATATCGAAGTACCTGATGAGTATCTCGGAGACGTTATCGGCGGCATCAACGCTCGCCGTGGTAACATCCGTGAGATCGAGCCTATGAATGGTTCACAGCAGATCCATGCAGAGGTTCCTCTCGCTAACATGTTCGGTTATGCGACAGATCTGAGATCCACAACACAGGGCCGTGGTACCTTCGTAATGCAGATCAGCCACTTCGCTGAGACGCCGAAGAGCATCATGGAAGAGATATTAAAGAAATAATCACGAAGATCGATTACGGCGTAGGAACCCGATAAACTGATTGATTACTTGAAACTAGTAAGAAAAATCTGTAAAATAGTTCCTATCGCTGTAATAGATCAAAGCGTGAAAACAAATTAAGTTTTACATAATTTCTAGGAGGAAATTAACAATGGCTAGAGAAAAGTTCGTACGTAACAAGCCGCACGTAAACATTGGTACCATTGGTCACGTTGACCACGGTAAGACAACCCTCACTGCTGCAATCACAAAGGTTCTCGCAATGAAGGGCGGAGCACAGTTCAACGACTACGCTTCTATCGACAGCGCACCGGAGGAGAGAGCTCGTGGTATCACGATCAATACAGCACACGTTGAGTATGAGACAGAGACACGTCACTATGCACACGTTGACTGCCCTGGTCACGCTGACTACATCAAGAACATGATCACTGGTGCAGCTCAGATGGACGGTGCTATCCTCGTAGTTTCCGCTTCTGACGGCCCGATGCCCCAGACACGTGAGCACATCCTGCTCGCTCGTCAGGTAGGCGTTCCTTACATCGTTGTATTCATGAACAAGTGCGATCAGGTTGATGACCCTGAGCTCCTCGAGCTCGTTGAGATGGACATCAGAGACCTCCTCAACCAGTATGACTTCCCTGGTGATGACACACCTATCATCCGTGGTTCTGCTCTCCAGGTTCTTGAGTCTACTTCTACAGATCCTTCTGCTCCTGAGTACGCTCCTATCGTTGAGCTCATGGAAGCAGTTGATTCTTACATCGCTACACCTGAGCGTCCTACAGACAAGCCTTTCCTTATGCCTGTCGAGGATGTATTCACAATCTCCGGCCGTGGTACAGTTGCTACAGGCCGTCTCGAGAGAGGTACAATCAAGGTTGGTGATCCTGCAGAGATCGTTGGTCTCCAGGACGAGCCTAAGGCTACAACAGTAACCGGCGTTGAGATGTTCCGTAAGTCCATGGATCAGGCTGAAGCAGGCGACAACATCGGCTGCCTCCTCCGTGGTATCGACCGTAAGGAAGTTGAGAGAGGCCAGGTTATCGCTAAGCCCGGTACAACAACTCCTCACACAAAGTTCACAGGCCAGGTTTACGTTCTTACTAAGGAAGAGGGTGGCCGTCACAAGGCATTCTTCACAGGCTACCGTCCGCAGTTCTACTTCAGAACAACAGACGTTACAGGCGTTATCAAGCTCCCTGAGGGAACAGACATGTGCATGCCTGGTGACCACGTAACAATCGAAGCTGACCTCATTACTCCTATCGCTATGGAGCAGGGCCTCAAGTTCGCTATCCGTGAGGGTGGCCACACAGTAGGCGCTGGTACAGTTTCTACAATCATCGAGTAATCGATAGGTTAACCAAAACCACAATAAAGGGCTTCGCAGGTGACTGCGGAGCCCTTATTTTATGTCTGCATAACCGGGCAATAAAAAAGCCGCCGACAGCTTCGGCGGCTTTAATGATACTTAGTTAAGATCAGCTGCGGGAACCGGGTCTGCCGGGTCTTGTTGCTGCGGGCTGCTCTTCGACTACGGGAGCTGCTGCAGACTTATCTTCGGCAGGTGCAGCCTTTGCATCAGGTGCGGGTGTTGTCTCAGCAGCTGCAGCCTTGGGAGCAGCGGATTCTGCCGGAGGAACAACGACGCCTTCTGTCTCGAGCTTAGCGATGAACTCTGCTTTCTCGATGGCGATCCTTGCTTCCTCTTCAGCTTTCTCAAGAGCAAGTCTTGCTTCTTCAGCAGCCTTGAGAGCGGCCTGCTGCGCTTCCTCAGCTCTCTTCTGAGCCAGAGCAGCAGCTTCCTTAGCCTTCTCTGCGGCAACTCTTGCTGCCTCTTCTTCCTTGCGGGCATTGGCTCTTGCTTC
>Ga0310694_10006589_pt1 | contig 10973 bp, 8 predicted proteins | sample 174DNAGHGhighgp2_FD_203884 | JGI IMG/M metagenome (GOLD analysis project Ga0310694, IMG submission 203884) | Sheep rumen microbial communities from Palmerston North, Manawatu-Wanganui, New Zealand - 1742 DNA GHGhigh gp2 (v2) (version 2) | ecosystem: Host-associated > Mammals > Digestive system >... | reverse complement strand
TTTCAGCTTTCCTCCCGCGCTTCCCGCTCCCGCTTCTCCAGCCATACGCTCAGCACCGCCACGTCCGCCGGGTTCACGCCGGGGATGCGTCCCGCCGCCCCGAGGGAAACCGGCTTCTGCCGGGCCAGCTTCTGCCGCGCCTCCAGCCGCAGGTGCTCAATCTGCTCATAGGGAATATCCTCCGGCAGCCGGGTTTCCTCCGCGCGGCGTGCCCGTCGGATCATCTGCTCCTGTTTTTCCAGATAGCCTGCATACTTGACGGTGATCTCCGCCTGCTCCGCCGCCCCTGGGGAAACGTCCTGCCAGGCAGGCTGCAGCGATGCCAGATCCCGGAAGGTGATGCCCGGCCGCTTCAGCAGATCCTCCGCCTTCACAGCGCCCTCCGTTTCCGGCTGGTTCGCATTGCGCAGCACGCGGTCCAGCGCCTCCCCCGGGGAAAAGCGGACTGTCGCCAGCTCCTCCCGCAGCCTGGCGGTTTCCTCAGCTTTTTTCCGGGTGCGTTCCATGCGTTCCTCCCCGGCAAGGCCCGCTTCAAACCCGATCCGGGTCAGGCGCAGATCCGCGTTGTCCTGCCGCAGATACAGCCGGTGCTCCGCGCGGGAGGTCATCATCCGGTAGGGCTCGTCGGTGCCCTTGGTGGTCAGATCATCCGTCAGCACGCCGATATAGGCCATGTCCCGTGTCAGGATCACCGGCTCCCTTCCCTGCAGCGTCAGGGCAGCGTTCATCCCCGCCAGCAGACCCTGACAGGCCGCCTCCTCGTATCCGCTGGTGCCGTTGATCTGGCCCGCAAAGTACAGGCCCTTCCACCGGAGACTTTCCAGGGTCGGCCGCAGCTCCCGGCTGTCAATGCAGTCATATTCAATGGCATAGCCCAGACGGGTAAACTCGCAGCGGCGCAGCCCGGGAATCGTCCGGTACATCGCCCACTGGACATCCTCCGGCATGGAGGTGGACATGCCCTGCACGTACCACTCCCGGCTTTCCGTTCCCTCCGGCTCCAGAAAAATCTGGTGACGTTCCTTGTCCGCAAACCGGACGACCTTATCCTCAATGGAAGGGCAGTAGCGGGGGCCGATGCCGTGAATCTTTCCGCTGTACAGGGGTGCCCGGTCCAGATTGTCCAGAATGATGCGGTGGGTTTCCGCGTTCGTCCACGTCAGGTAGCAGCACCGGGTGTTTTCCAGCTTCCGGTCCGTCAGGAAGGAAAAGGGCACCACGGGTTCATCCCCCGGCTGTACCTCCATCTCGTCAAAATCGATGCTGCGGGCATCCACTCTGGCCGGGGTGCCGGTCTTGTACCTGCGCAGCTCAAACCCCAGCTCCCGCAGGCTGTCCGACAGGACCGCGGCAGGCATCAGCCCCTGAGGGCCGGAAGCCTGGCGCCGCTCCCCGATGATCACATCGCTCTTTAGATAAACGCCGGTGGCAATCACTGCCGCCCTGCAGGGAATCCGGGCGCCGGTCACCGTGGTCACCGCGGTCACCCGTCCCTGCTCCGTTTCGATGGAAGCGGCTTCCCCCTGGCGAACGGTCAGCCGGTCCGTGGTCATCAGGGCCCGGCGCATCCGGTTCTGATAGGCCTGCTTGTCCGCCTGGGCGCGCAGGGCGTGCACCGCCGGGCCCTTGCTGATGTTCAGCATGCGGCTCTGCAGAAAGGTATCGTCAATGGCCAGTCCCATTTCCCCGCCCAGGGCATCCAGCTCCCGCACCAGGTGCCCCTTGGCGCTGCCGCCGATCACCGGGTTGCAGGCCATCAGCGCCACGCCGTCCATGTTCAGGGTCAGCAGCAGGGTGTCAATCCCCATTCTGGCCGCGGCCAGCGCCGCCTCGCAGCCGGCGTGGCCTGCGCCGATCACCACCAAATCCGCCATGTATTCCTTCTCTCCTTATCCTACCGGGAACAGGCTGTTCCACTGGCGGGGCAGCTGTTCGCTTTCCGGGATGTTCCAGGTGATGCCGTTGGCATCCCGCCATCCCACCACTGTCAGCACCACCGCCCCCAGGGGCTGGGAAATCATATCGTTCTGGAAGCGGAATCCGGCATCCGTGGACCTGGCCAGGGGATCCAGGCGCCAGGCATAGCTGCCTTCGAAGAAGGTGCTGGTATTGTCCGTGTTGCAGACCATGGGCGCTCCGCTTTCGTCAAAGCATTCCACCCGGAACCAGATGGTGTCCAGTTCCAGATCGCTGCTCATGTTTCTCAGTACAATCTGCAGCAGGTTGCCGCCGCTGACCCGCAGATCCTCCACCATCACCGCCTCGTTGAAGTTTCCCACCCGCACCATGGCGGAGGCGGTATATCCGCCGTCCTCTGTCATGGCAGTGATCAGGGAGGTGCCTGCCGTCAGGCCCTGAACACGGCCGGTGCTGGTGCCTGCGGAGGAAACGGCGCAGATCCATTCATCCTCCGAAGACCAGTAAACCTTCTGGTTGCTGGCATTCCGTGGCTCCACGGAAGCCTTCACCGTGGCGGTACCGCCCCGCTGGACATAGTACAGGGGCTGCTGCATGCTGACCCCGGTGACAGGCTGGATCACATTGATCTTCACGCCGGCCTGCTTTTTCGATCCGTCCGCGGCAGTCACAAAGATCGTGGCGGTGCCCCGGCTGATCCCTGTCACCAGTCCGCCCGCATCCACCGCGGCGATCTTTGCGTGATTGCTGCGGAAGGTCACCGCCGGATTGCTTACGTCCTCCGGCAGCAGATTCCAGGCCAGCTGCACGCTTTCACCCACGCGGATATTCAGTTCCTCTTTCCGGTTCAGAATCTCCACCTTCGTCACCGGCTGGCTGACCACCACCCGGATTTCCGCCGATACCTCCGGATTGGAACGGCTGGCGCAGGTGACAAAGCATTCCCCGGCTTTCCGTCCCGTGATTCTTCCGTTTTCCACCGTGGCGACGCCCTCATCCGAGGATTCCCAGCTCAGTCCCTTGTCGCTGGCCGAGGCAGGCAGCACGTTGACCTGCGCCTGGCGGCTCCTGCCCGTGTCCACCGTGATCACATCCTGCTTCATCTGCAGGGTGGTCACCGGCTGGGTGACGTTGATGGTGACCGATCCTTTGGCATTTGAGCCGTCCGCCGCCGTGGCGGTAATGACCACCGTGCCCTTCTTCAGTCCCGTCACGACGCCATCCGCATCCACCGTCGCCACCGCAGGCTGTCTCGATGACCAGGTCACGGTTTTGATGGATGCGTTGTCCGGAGAGCAGACTGCCTGAAGGGCGAGGGTGGATCCCGCCGCCACGTTCCGGCTGCCGGCTGTCACGGTGATTTTTTTGACCGGCTGGGTCACCAGCACATGCCAGGTCTCCGTCACCTCCGGATCGGACACGCTGGCGATCGTCAGCGTGCATTCTCCCTGCTGCAGAGCCCGCAGGCTCTGATTGTTGCTGATCCGGACCACCCCGGCATCAGAGGAGGTAAAGGTGACGCGCCTGTTGCTGGCATTTTCCGGCGTGCATACCGCCGTCAGGGAGACGGTGGTTCCCGCAGGCACCGCCAGGATGCGCTCCTCCACCGGCTCACGCAGCAGGTCCACGACGGCGGGATCATCCGGTTCATACACGTTCAGCTTCTGCGTGTTCAGCGTCACCTTCGTCACCGGACGAGTGACCTGCACGGTCATATTGGCCTGCCCCACCCGTTTCCCGTTGCGCCGGAGAGTGGCGCTCACCGTGGTCTGTCCCTTGCTCACCGCAGTAATCACGCCGGAGGCATCCACCACGGCCACGTTCGGCTTGCCGCTGGCATAGGTGATCTCCCCTTCGCCGCTGTAGCTGCCCTCCCGCAGCAGTTCCGCGGTAAAGCTCTCTCCTTCGGCCAGGGTAATGCTTCTGTCCCTGAAGGCAAACCGGTTGGCCGCGGACGCGGGCAGCGCCAGCATCAGGCACAGGATCAGGGCCGAAAGGCCGGCGAGGGTTCTCTTCTTCATCATCATTCCTCCGAAATGAATGTATTCATTCATCTGACGAGTCACAGGTTCCGTTTCTTCCGGCAAATTATACTCCAATCCGTTTCTTTCAACAAGCAGAGCGAAACCCAGGCCACGGAAAAGGCCTCCCCGCGGAGGGAGGCCGGTTTCATTCCGTCATGCTGTCAGGCGCGCCAGACCGTCCCGTACCCGGCGCAGGGTCTCATCCCTGCCCAGCAGCCCCGCAATCTCAAAGGCGCCGCCGGGGGTGTTTGCCTGACCTGAAATGGCAATCCGCAGCGGCCAGAGGACCGCGCCGTTTTTCAGTCCCGCTTCCGCGATGGCGGCCATGACCGCGTCATGGATGTTCTGCTCCGTCCAGTCGGAAATCCGCTCCAGCACCGGCAGGACCATTTCCAGATTGGCTTTCGCAACCGCCGCGTCCGTTTTCATCTTTTTGTGGGTGTACAGTCCGATATCATAGTCCGGCAGTTCCGCCAGGAAGGCCACCATGTCCGGCACCTGGCTGAAGATTTCCGTGCGTTCCTGCATCAGTTCCGCCAGACGGGCATAATTGATGCCCTTCCCGGCCAGCGCCTTGTCAAACCAGGGCGTCACCTTCTCCAGGTAAGCCTGCTTGTCCATCCGGCGGATGTACTCCGCGTTGAACCAGGTCAGTTTATTGACGTCGAAAATACCGGGCGCCTTGTTGATACGCTTTACGTCGAAGGCCTCCACCAGCTCCGGCAGGGTGAAAAGCTCCTGATCCGTGCCGGGGTTCCAGCCCACCAGCGCCAGATAATTGATCAGGGCCTCCGTCAGGTATCCCTTCTCTATGTAATCGGAATAATAGGCGTCCCCGTCCCGCTTGGAAAGCTTGTGGGTCGCATCCCGCATGACTGTGGGCAGGTGGATATAAGTGGGAATCTCCCAGCCCAGGGCTGTATAGAGGTAGTTGTAGCGGGGGGTGGAGGACAGGTATTCCATGCCCCGCATCACGTGGGTGATGCCCATCAGATGGTCATCAATCACATTGGCAAAGTTGTAGGTGGGCATGCCGTCCTGCTTGATCAGCACCATGTCATCCATGGATTCCGCGTTCTGGAAGGTCATTTCCCCGAACACCACATCCGTGTAGCCGGTTTCCCCCTCGGTGGGCGCATTCATCCGGATGGTCCAGGGAATCCCGGCCTCCAGCTTCCGCTGCACCTCCTCCTGGGGCATGTGCAGGCAGTGCTTGTCATATTTCCACGTGCCCCCGGCCGCCTCCACCCGTGCGCGGCGCTCATCAATCTCTTCCTTGGAGCAGAAGCAGTAATAGGCATGGCCGGAGCGGACCAGCTGCTCCGCATAGGGCAGATAGGTGGCTTTGCGCTCCGACTGGATATAGGGACCGCAGGGGCCACCGACATCGGGACCTTCATCCCAGTTCAGCCCGCAGGCGCGGAGGGTGTCATAGATCACGTCCGTTGCGCCTTCCACATAGCGTTCCTGATCCGTGTCCTCAATCCTGAGAATGAATTTCCCCTGATGCTGCCTGGCAAACAGATAGGCATACAGCGCGGTGCGGACGCCGCCCAGGTGCATGAAGCCGGTCGGGCTGGGGGCAAAACGGGTACGAACAGTCATGGTATTCTCTCCTTTATCTTGCGTCGTGAAACGGTTCCGGACTGAATCGTTCCCTGTCACTTCATGGTTTTGGCGAAGGTGTCCCGCAAACCCACGGTGCGGTTGTAAACCGGCAGTTCATCCGTGGAGTCCGGATCCTTGCAGAAATAGCCGGTGCGCAGGAACTGGAAGGCCGTCCCCTCTGCCGCATCGCGGATGACCCGCTCCGCAAAGCCGCGGCGCACCTTCAGGCTTTCGGGATTCAGCCGGGCAATGAAATCCTTTTTGTCCGTTTCCTCCTCATCCTCCGGCACATCCTCCTTCAGCAGGGGCTCATACAGCCGGGCCTCGAAGGGAATGCAGTCCTCCGCGGGAACCCAGTGCAGGGTCTTTCCCTTGATTTTCCGGTCCGCCCCGGGGCTGCCGGAGAAGGAATCGAAATCCACGGTGCAGCGCACCTCGGTCACACGCCCCTCCGCGTCCTTCACGCAGCCATCGCAGCGCACGATATAGGCGCCCTTCAGCCGCACCTCATTGCCGGGATACATCCGCTGGTACTTCTTTACGGGCTCCTCCATGAAGTCCTCCCGCTCGATGTACAGCTCACGGCCCAGTGCCAGCTCCCGGGTTCCCGCCTCGGGATGATCCGGATGGTTTTCCAGCGTCACGGCTTTGGTTTCCCCTTCCGGCCAGTTGGTCAGCACCACCTTCAGCGGATCCAGCACCGCCATGGCCCGCGGCGCGGTATCCCCCAGCACGTCCCGCACGCAGTGCTCCAGCACGGCATAATCCACCGTGGAGTCCGCCTTGCTCATGCCGATGGTATCCACAAAGTTCCGGATGGCCATGGGCGGATAGCCCCGGCGGCGCATGGCGCTGAGGGTGGGCATCCGCGGATCATCCCATCCGGCCACATGGCCGCCCTCCACCAGCTGGCGGAGGTAGCGCTTGCTCATCACCGTGCCCGTCATGTTCAGCCGGGAAAACTCCAGCTGGCGCGGCCGGGCAGGCAGCATGTCCGCGCTCTTCTCCACCACCCAGTCATACAGCGGCCGGTGAATTTCATATTCCAGGGAGCACATGGAATGGCTGATGCCCTCCATGGCATCCCCGATGGGATGGGCAAAATCATACATGGGGTAAATGCACCACTTGTTTCCGGTGCGCCAGTGTTCCTTGTAAAGGATGCGGTACATGGCCGGGTCCCGCATGACAATGTTCGGGGAGGACATATCGATCTTCATCCGAAGGGTTTTGCTGCCCTCCGGGAACTCCCCGGCCTTCATCCGGCGGAACAGATCCAGGCTTTCCTCCTGCGGCCGGTCCCGCCAGGGGCTGTTCTTCCCGGGTTCCGTCAGGGTGCCGCGGTATTCCCGCATCTCATCCTTGCTCAGCTCATCCACATAGGCCAGCCCCCGGCGGATCCACTCCTCCGCAATCTCATAGCATTTGTCATAGTAGTCAGAGGCATAGAACTCGCCGCCGGTCCAGTGAAAGCCCAGCCAGTGGATATCCCGCTTGATGGCCTCCACATACTCCGTATCCTCCTTGGCGGGATTCGTATCGTCAAAGCGCAGGTTGCACTTCCCGCCGTACTTTTCCGCCGTCAGGAAATCCATGATCAGCGCCTTGCAGTGGCCGATATGCATATATCCGTTGGGTTCGGGGGGGAAGCGGGTGTGAATCTCCGTATAGCGGCCCTCCTCCAGATCACGGTTGATGGCATCCCAGATAAAATTACTGCGGGCGTTGGTCTCTTCCATCGTCTCCCAAACTCCTTTACCGTCGGCATCTCTTTGCGAAAAAACGCAAACGTTATTATATACGCAAAAGCCCGGGGGAATCAAGCAAAAGTTCCCAAAATGGCTTGTCTTTCCCCGCCTCCCGGGTGTATAATTATGTGTACATTAACCGTCGGGAGGCGTCCGCCATGGAAGAACAATTCAACACGCTGAAGCTGAATCCGATCGTCGGCACCGGCAATGAGGCGCAGGATATTCTTCTGTACGTCTATAAAGCCCTGCAGGCCAAAGGGTATGACCCGATTACCCAGCTGGTGGGCTACATCATCACCGGGGATCCTACCTATATCACCAGCTACAACAACGCCCGCAGCCTCATCTGCCGGCTGGAGCGGGATGAAATTCTGGAGGAGCTGGTTCGGTTTTACGTTGCCGGAAGGTGATTTCCTCCTCCGTTTCGGGCGGGGCACATCCCCGCTTCTTGCATTTTTGGGAAAAACGGCTTGACACGTCCTTTTCCCTCTGTTATAATGTCCCCTGCGGCTAAAGCCGATGGGGAATGGTGTAACGGCAGCACCTACGACTCTGACTCGTATTGTCTAGGTTCGAATCCTAGTTCCCCAGCTTTTTTTGGCTCCGTTGTCTAGAGGCCTAGGACGCGGCCCTCTCAAGGCTGAAACACGGGTTCGAATCCCGTCGGAGCTGCTCGATACACCCTTGCAACATTTTGTGCAAGGGATTTGTTTTTTCCGGAGGAAACAGCATATGAAACTGAAAAAAGCCAATGCCGTCCTCGGACTGCTTTCCGTTCCGTTCCTGCTGCTTCACATGGGATATCTCATCTATGCCTACCTTTCTCTGGATTTCAGTCAGGATCTGAAAGCGTGGACCGCCGTGCCTTTCATGGTGCTGGTCTGTTTCCATGCCGTATGCGGCATGCTGACGGTGTTTATCCGGAAGGACAGCGCCCGTCCGGATCTGTATCCGGGTCTGAACCGCCGCACAATCCTGCAGCGGGTTTCCGCCGCCCTGATGCTGCCCACGCTGATCCTGCACATCAATACCTTTTCACTGATGCAAAGCGCCTCCGCGGGCGGGCAGTGGTTCTTCTTTGCCCTTCTGCTGTTCAGCCAGCCCCTGTTCTACGCCATGGTTTTGTCCCACGTGGCCGTTTCCTTTTCCCGGGGGCTGATCACGCTGGGCTGGCTTTCCTCGCCGAAGGCGCAGAAAACCGTGGATCTGATTTCCTATTTTCTGTTCGGGGCGCTCTTTCTGCTGGCCTGCTACGCCACCATCCGCACGGAGCTGGCCATGTTCCTGCCCGGGGGAGGCCATCCATGAGAAGCGCGGTCATCATCGGCAGCGGCATTGCCGGAATGGCCTGCGCCGTCCGGTGCGCCGCCCGCGGCGTTCATGTCACCCTCGTATCTCCCTTTCCGTCTGAACGTTCCCAGTCCGTCATGGCTGCGGGCGGCATCAATGCGGTGACTGCGGATCATGAAGCCGGGGATTCCGTCGCCGCCCATGTGGAAGACACGCTTCGCGCCGGCTGCCTGCCCGGAGAGCGGGAGGCCGTCACCGGCCTGTGCGAACACGCGGAAGAGATTCTCCGCGATCTGGAAAAAATCGGCACGGTATTTTCCGTGGACGACAGGGGCCGGCCTATCCGACGGTCTTTCGGCGGTCAGCGGTACAAGCGCACCTGGTACTGCGGCACTTCCACCGGAAAGCAGATCGTCTCCGCGCTGGTGATGGAAACCCGGCGCTTTGAGGCGGCGGGGCTGATCACCCGGCGGCTGTGGAGCTGTTTTCATTCCGCGCTGCTGAAGGACGGCGTCTGTCACGGCGTTCTGCTCTTTGACGAAGCGACAGGCGGCCTGGAGGCGGTCACAGCGGATGCCGTGGTGATCGCCACCGGGGGGCAGAATGCCCTGTTCGGCAAAACCACCGGCTCCACCCAGTGCGACGGTTACGCCGCCGGGAAGCTCTTTCTGCAGGGGGCGGAGCTGAAAAACCTGGAATTTATTCAGTTTCACCCCACTACCCTGGAAGCCGACCGGAAGCATATGCTGATTTCCGAGGCGGCCCGGGGGGAGGGCGGCCGGCTGTTCTATGAGGAAAACGGGAAGCGGGTCTATTTTATGGAGGAGCGCTTCGGCCCCGGGGGCAATCTGATGACCCGGGACGTAATATCCCGGGAAATGGCGGCTGCCGGGAAGCCGGTTTTTCTGGATTTTTCCTTCCTTGGGGAAAAGAAAATCGACCGTCTTCTGCCGGAAATCCGCCAGCTCTGCCTCACCTACGGCGGACTGGATCCCGCCCGGGTTCCGATTCCCGTCTCCCCGGCGCCCCATTTCTTCATGGGCGGCCTGGCGGTGAAAAAAAGCCATGAAACGAACCTGCGCAACCTGTTCGCCGTGGGAGAATGCGCATCCATCTATCACGGAGCCAACCGTCTGGGCGGCAACTCCCTGCTGGCTGCCCTCTACGGGGGCCGCGTGGCGGCGGATGAAATTGCCGGAAGAAACGCGGGCGCCGCCGCGCCTGATTTCACCCGCCTGCTGGAAGAAGAGCGGGCGGCGCTGTCCCAAAAGCTGGCTGCGCAGAGTCCTTTCCCGGCCATGTATGTCCGGGACATGATGGCGGACACCATGCAGAAATCGATGGGCATTCTCCGCAATGAAACCGGCCTGCGCAAGGGGCTGGAGGACATGGACTACTATCTGTCCGTCGCCGATAAAATCCGGTATGACAGCAGTGTCATGCCCTATTTCAACTACAGCCTGCCGGCCATCCTCGCGCTGGCCCGGGCCGCGCTGACCTGCGCCGGTTTCCGGAAGGAAAGCCGCGGGGCGCATTTCCGCACCGATTATCCTGAAACCGACCGTGCCTGGGCCCATGCCACGCTGATTTCCCATGACGACGGCGCATACCGTGTGCGTCTGGAAAAGGAGGCGGATCATGAAAGTTAGGATTCTGCGTCAGCAGACCCCGGTCTCGGAGCCCTACTGGGAATCCTTCGACTATGACGGGCCTGCGGACATTTCCGTTTCCGGCCTGCTGGACTATCTGAACTACCACGATGACATCCGGACCGATGACGGACGCAGGACCACCCGGATCGGTTGGGAATGCTCCTGCATGCAGGGGGTCTGCGGCGCCTGCGCCATGGTGATCAATGAGGTTCCCGCCCTGGCCTGCAAAACCTTCGTGAGGGATCTGAAGGGAAGGGAAATCATCATCCGTCCGCTCCGGAAGTTTCCCGTGATCCATGATCTGGTGATCGACCGCACCGTCATCCAGGAGCAGCTGACCCGCACCAGCATGTTCATCGGGGAATACCAGCCTGCAGATCCCCGGGAGCAGGCGCTTCAGGCGCTTGCGGCCCGCTGCCTGAAATGCGGATTGTGCATGGAGGTCTGTCCCGCCTACGGGGAGGGCAGCCGGTTTTACGGCGCCGCCTTTGCCAATGACTGCTATCTGGTCGCCTCCCGCAACCGGGAAAAGTCCCATGAAGTCCGTCAGACATATGATGAACACTTCGGAAGCGTTTGCTCCAAATCCCTGTCCTGCATGACGGTTTGCCCGGCAGGCATTCCCATGATCACCACCATTGCGAAGATGAACCGGGGCATCAAAGGTGGAAAAACCCCGAAAGAAAACAGAGGCAAATAAAGAAAACAGAGGCAAGCAATGAAACAGAACC
>Ga0310694_10006586_pt1 | contig 10975 bp, 8 predicted proteins | sample 174DNAGHGhighgp2_FD_203884 | JGI IMG/M metagenome (GOLD analysis project Ga0310694, IMG submission 203884) | Sheep rumen microbial communities from Palmerston North, Manawatu-Wanganui, New Zealand - 1742 DNA GHGhigh gp2 (v2) (version 2) | ecosystem: Host-associated > Mammals > Digestive system >... | reverse complement strand
GTCATCCACGTCCATGTCGGAGAAATCCGCTTCGTAGGCAGGGATGTCGATCTGGATGTATTCACCCGACTTGAAGTCGATGTGCTCGCCTTCGGGAAGGCGGACGGTGAATTCTTTGATGAAGGTGGCGACATTCTTGTTAGAGATGACCTCGCACTCGAGTTTCTTCACGCTGAGCGCGCTCTCGGGTACGGCGATTTCCAGATTGTCCTTGACCTTCACCTGGCAGCCCAGCCGCCAGCCGTCCTTGATCTGCTTGCGGGAGAAAAATCCGGTCTCCGTGGGGAGGATGGTTCCGCCGCCAGAGAGTACCTGAAGCTTGCACTGGCCGCAGTTGGCCTTGCCGCCGCAGGCTGACGGAAGGAAGATTCCGTGGTCGGCGAGGGTGTGCATCAAGTCGCCGCCCGGCGCGGCTTCAAGTTCTTTCGAACCGCCGTTAATGGAGATTTTGACCGAACCGGAGGGGGTCAGGGCGCTCTTGATCCAGAGAAGGAGAGCGACCAGGATCAGCGTCACAACCGTGATGACGATGACAGAAAAAAGAATGGTATTTCCCATAGCGCGTCCTCCTTACAGTGAAATGCCCATGAAGGTCATGAAGGCGATGCCCATCAGACCGACGGTGATGAACGTGATGCCGAGTCCCTTGAGGGCCGCCGGCACATTGGAATAAGCCATCTTCTCCCGGATGGCGGCGAGCGATACGATGGCCAGGAACCAGCCGAGGCCGCTTCCGAGCGCATACACCGTCGCTTCACCCAGGTTGACGAAGTCTTTCTGCTGCATGAAGAGGCTGCCGCCGAGGATGGCGCAGTTCACCGCGATCAGCGGCAGGAAGATACCGAGGGAGGAGTAGAGTTCGGGAGAGAACTTCTCCACCACCATTTCCACAATCTGCACGATGGCGGCGATGACCGCGATGAACACGATGAAGCTCAGGAAGCTCAGGTCCACGCCCGGGACGAGGGCGTCGGGGGCGAGCACGTAGCGGTTCAGCAGATAGTTGATGGGGAGGGTAACCAGAAGGACGAAAATCACCGCCACGCCGAGGCCGGCGGCCGTCTTGACATTCTTCGATACCGCCAGGAATGAGCACATTCCCAGGAAGTAAGCGAAGATCATATTGTCCACGAAGATGGACTTTACGAATAAGCTGAGATATTCCATAGGGCTTTACTTTTCCTGAAGGTCTTTCTGAATGCTCCGCTGCACCCACACGATGCATCCCAGCAGGATGAGGGCGAAGGGCGGAAGGATGACGAGGTTGTTCGGCACATAACCGAAACGGTTGAGGATGTTGATCCCGAAGAGGGTGCCGCTTCCGAGCAGTTCCCGGAAGAAGGCGACGATGATGAGGATCATCCCGTAGCCGGCACCGTTGGCGATACCGTCGAGGAAGCTGGGCCAGGGCTTGTTGCCCAGGGCGAAGGCCTCGATGCGGCCCATGACGATGCAGTTCGTGATGATGAGGCCGATATACACACTCAGCTGTTTGTCGATGGCATAGGTGGCCTCGAAGGATTTCAGGATCTGGTCCACGAGGATGACCATCATGGCGACGACCACCAGCTGGACGATGATGCGGACCCGTCCCGGAATCGTGTTGCGCAGCAGGGACAGGATCAGGCTGGAGACCCCCGTCACGACAATCACGGAGAGGGCCATCACCAGCGCACCCTTCAGGGTGACGGTAACCGCGAGGGAAGAGCAGATGCCCAGCACCAGGACGGTAATCGGGTTGCCCTTGAAAATCGGGTTCAGAATGGTTTCTTTCAATTTAGCATCCATAGCTTATTCCTCCACGGTTTTGGTTTCACAGCACGCTTCGGCGCAGCAGCCGCACTGCTCGGAGCAGCAGGCAGGGCCGCAGCCTTTCGTGCAATCTTCCATCTGGCAGCACTTGGTGCAGGGGCAGGTGGCGCAGCAGCTCTTCTCGCAGCCGCTGCAGCAGCAGCTTTCGCCCTGGGGGGCGCAGCTCTCGGCGGCGGCGAAATGTTTGGAATAGGCTCCGAGCCAGGTGTCGATGGCGGCATCCAGACCCATCGAGGTCATGGTCGCGCCGGTAATCGCATCGATCTTGTTGTCATAGATTTCGGTGCCGTCCGCATTCTTCGGGGAACCGCCCTTGACAATTTCGAAGACGTTGGCCTCGCTCCAGTGGGCTTTCTCGCCGGAGAACTCGGCCTGGAAGTCGGGATCGTCCTTGATCTTGGCACCGAGGCCGGCCGTTTCGGACTCATGGTCGAAATAGGCGCCCTTGATGGTTACATGATCCTGTTCGAAGGCGAGGTAGCCCCAGACCGGGCCCCAGAGGCCGGCTCCATAGACCGGAACGACGGTGATGCCGTTGCGGAAGACGAAGACGGGAAGCTCCGGCTGTCCGGCGCCTTTGATGTTGTAGTTCTGCTTCTTCAGGCGGGAAGGGGAATAAACCTCGGTGAGGTCCATGTCCGCTACTTTCTCGCCGTCAGTGTTGACGGTGTAGGCCTGGGCGATTTCCTCGGCATAGCGGGCGAGGACGGCGGCATTGCCCATCTTCTGGAACTCCGCCTTGGTGCCGAAGCCGGCGGCGGTCATCATCTGGGAGATGGTGTCAGCCTTTTCGTTGGCCTCCTGTTTGGATTTCAGGCTTTGCGATACGAAAGCCAGGAGCGCAGCGACGACAATGACGATGACGCTCGTGTAGATGACGGTGTACAGATTGCTGTTTGTATTCATGACACGTCCTCCTTATGCTTTAGCGATTTTTTTCGCCCGGCGGTTGATGCTGGCCGTGACGACGCAGTGGTCGATCAGCGGGGCGAAGGTATTCATCAGCAGGATGGCGAGCATCATGCCTTCCATATAACCGGGGTTCCACAGGCGAACCACCACGGCGAGGGCGCCGACGAGCACGCCGTAAATCCATTTGCCGGTCTCGGTCTGGGCCGCAGTCACCGGGTCGGTGGCCATGAACACGCTGCCGAAGAGGAAGCCGCCCATCACGATCTGGTAGTAGCAGGGCAGGGTCGTTGCGCCGCCGATCTGGCCGAGCCAGCCGACCAGAAGGCCGCCGGCGATGGAACCGACCATGATCTTCCAGGATGCGACACCCGTCCAGACGAGGAGGATGGCGCCGAGGAGGATGGCGATGACGCTGGTCTCGCCGGTCGAGCCCGGGATGAAGCCGTAGAACATGTCCATGAAGGAATACTGGGCGCTGAGCGCCTCCAGTCCGCCGTCATGGGCGATGGCGAGCGGCGTTGCGGCGGAAACGGCATCCACGCCCTTCAGGGCCGGCACCCAGGTCTTGGAGACCCAGACGGAGGAGCCGGACATCGAGGACGGATAGGAGAAGAAGAGGAACGCGCGGGCGACGAGCGCCGGGTTCCAGATATTCATGCCCGTGCCGCCGAACACTTCCTTGACGAAGATGACCGAGAAGGCCACCGCCAGGGCGAGCATCCATAGCGGAACGTCCACCGGAACAATCAGCGGGATGAGGAAACCGGTCACGAGGTAGCCCTCGTTGACTTCCTCGCCGCGGATCTGGGCGGAAGCGAACTCGATCGCCAGGCCGACCAGATAGGAGACGACGAACAGCGGGAGCATCCGCACGAGGCCGTACAGGAACATCTGCCAGAATCCCCATTCCAGACCATAGGTCAGGGAAGTCTGCAGACCGACATTATACATACCGAAGAGGGCGCAGGGGACAAGGGCCACGACGACCATGATCATGACTCTCTTCAGATCGATACCGTCCCGCACATGGGCACCCTTCGCCGTGACCGTTCCGGGCACGCGGAGGAAGGTATCGAAAGCATCAACGGTGGAATGCCACCAGGGAGTTTTCTTCTGATCTGCCATAACTTAAGCCATTTCTTTGATCATCAGGTCGATACCCTTGCGGATGATGGCCTGGATTTCGTTCTTGGAAGGATCGACGTAGTCGCAGAGCGCCAGGTCTTCGGGAAGGACCTCGTAGATGCCGAACTTCTCCATCTTCTCGATGTCACCGGCCAGGCAGGCCTTGATGAGGTAGATGGGGAAGATGTCCATCGGAGTGACATCCTCGAAGCACTTGGTCTCGACAAAGGCGCGGGGACCGCCGTGCAGGTTGGTGTCCATGTCGTATTTCTTGCCCGGGGTGAGCCAGGAGAAATAGCACCAGGACGCGCTGTGGACCTTAGGACGGAAGGGCTTGGCCCATCCGAACCATTCCCGCTCGGTCCCTTCCGCAAGGAGGGTGAGCTGGTCCTGGAAGAAGCCGAGGTAACCGTCAGGGCCGAGCGTTTCGCCGGAGAGGACGTCTCCGCCGACAATGCGGACGCCTTCCTCCGCGGAGACCAGGTCCTTCACCGGAGCGCCGGGCACCGTTTCAACGTAGGCGGGATGCGCCGCCTTCGGGCCGGTGACGGCCACTTTGCGCGTCAGGTCCAGCTTCCCGGTCGAGACGAGGCGGCCGATGGCGGCGACCATCATCGGAGACACGGTCCAGACAGTCTCTCCCTTCTGAATCGGGGAGATATGGCTGATCTGCACACCGACGTTGCCGGCAGGGTGCTTTCCGCTGACGACATGGAGGATGGCATTCTCCGTCTTGTGGAACGGGGTCTTGGAATAGACGGCCTTCGAAACCGCGACATGGACCCCGCCGTCGGTCAGGCGTGAGAGGACGTCGATGCCGGCCTGGAAGTCGGCGAAACGGTCCCCGAGGGTGAAGTCCGTATCCGGAGCCAGCGGAGCGGTCGAGAAGGTGGAGACAAAAATGGATTTCGGCTTGACGGCCGGATCGGCGATGACGCCGTAAGGTCTTTGGACGAGGGACAGCCAGAGGCCGCTCTGCAGGAGCACTTGCTTGATGTGCTCCGCGTCGGCGCTTTTCGTAATCCCGAAATCGACATACTCCTGCTCGGCGTCGGTTTTCACCAGGACGGCAAGGAGTTTTCTCTTTTCACCACGGACAATTCCGGACACCGTGCCGCTGACGGGCGAAGTGACCAGAAGCGCCGGGTTCGTCTTGTCAGAGATCACAGGAGATCCGGAAAGAACGCGGTCGCCCTCCTTCACGAGAAGCCTCGGAAGGAGCCCGGGAAAATCGGTGGGTTTGACGGCTACGGTCTCCGGAAGCACTTTGGCAGTGACCTCACAGGCTGCGGCACCCTTCAGAGGAATGTCGAGGCCCTTTTTCAGATCGAGCGTATTGGACATTATAATAACAGTTTTTATGTATTTCCTAAAATACCGCGCGAAGATACGAATTTTTTTGCTATTTTCGCGGAAAATATGACGGATATGAGCGGTATTCTTGATGCGTTGAACCCCGAACAGCGGAATGCTGTGGAATGTGTGGACGGACCGGTGCTGATTGTCGCCGGCGCAGGATCGGGGAAAACCCGGGTCCTGACCTCCCGGATCGCTTACATGATAGATAAAGGAGTGGATCCGGACCGGATTCTGGCCCTGACCTTCACCAAGAAGGCGGCGGGGGAGATGAAGGAGCGGATCGGGACCATGGTCGGCGAGCGCAAGGCGCGGCGCATCTGGATGGGAACCTTCCATTCGGTGTTCATCCGCTTCCTCCGGGAATATGCGGATGTCATCCGTTTCCCTGCCAGCTTTACCATCTACGACCGGGGGGACAGCGAGAGCGCCGTCAAGAACTGCGTGAAGAACCTCAGCCTGGACGAGAAGGTCTATAAGCCCAGGGACGTCCTGGCCCGGATTTCCAAGGCGAAGAACGACCTTGTCACGCCGACCCCATACGCCAACGGGGCGGGGGGCTACCGCGAAGAGGACCGGCTCCACAAGAAGCCGGACATCTACCGCATCTATGCGGCCTACGCCCAGGCCTGCAGGCAGTCCGGCGTGATGGACTTCGACGACATCCTCCTGTACATGAACATCCTCCTGAAGAGCAGTCCGGAGGCCCTCGAAGACATCTCGGGCCGTTTCGACTATATCCTCGTGGACGAGTACCAGGATACGAACATGGCCCAGTATCTCATCCTCAAGAAGCTCTCCGCCGCGAGGCGCTGCATCTGCGTGGTCGGGGATGATTCCCAGTCCATCTACGGCTTCCGCGGGGCCCAGATCGCCAACATCCTGAACTTCCAGAAGGATTTCCCCGGAACGAAAATCTTCCGGCTGGAACGCAATTACCGTTCGACCCAGATGATCGTGAATGCGGCCAATTCCCTGATTGCCAAGAACGAGGACCGGATTCCCAAGCAATGCGTGTCCATGGGGGAGGAAGGAGAGAAAATCCGCATCATGCGCGCCTATACCGAAGGGGAGGAGGCTTCCCTCATCACCTCCGGCATCATCCGCCGGATGCAGGAAGAGAAGGCCCAGTACGAGGATTTCGCCATCCTGTACCGGACCAATTCGCAGTCCCGTGCGCTGGAAGAATCCCTCCGCAAGCGGAACATTCCTTATATGATTTATTCGGGAAACTCCTTCTTCGAGCGTGCGGAGGTCAAGGACATGATGGCGTATCTGAAGCTATCCGTCAATCTCAATGATGACGAGTCATTCCGCAGGATCGTGAACAAACCGGCCCGCGGCATCGGCGGAACGTCGCTCGATGCGCTGGCCCTGGCCGCCCGGGAAGGGCAGTGCTCGCTGTACAATGCGGCCTATTCCACCGGGCTTGAGCGCTTCGGACTGAAAGGCGCGGCCATTTCCAAGATTCGGACCTTTTGTGAAATGATGAGCCGTTACTCGGCTCGCTGCAAGGGTGAAGACGCTTACACCGTGGCCGCCTCCCTGGCGGACGAATCTACCCTCTATCCCTTCTACAAGTCCGACAATTCCGTCGAAGGGCAGTCCCGCGCGGCGAATGTGGAGGAACTGATCAATTCCATCAAGGGCTTCGTCGAAGACAAACAGTCCACTTACGTGTCGGAGCTCCTCGAAGACGGAGTCATCTCCGATCCGGCAGAAGCGGAAAAGCCCGTCGTGACCCTGCCGGAGTTCCTGGAGGAGACCTCGCTGCTTTCCAACGCGGATGTCGCAGACGACGAGACCAACAACAAAGTCGCCCTGATGACCGTCCATACGGCGAAGGGCCTTGAATTCCCCTATGTCTATGTCGCCGGCCTGGAAGAGAACCTCTTCCCCTCCGGTGGCTGGGCGCTGACGGAAAAGGAACTCCAGGAAGAGCGGCGTCTGTGCTACGTGGCCCTGACCCGGGCGAAGAAGGCGGTGGTGCTGAGCTATGCCGAGACGCGGATGCGAAACGGCAAGCACGAATCCAATTCACCCAGCCGTTTCCTGCGGGAAATCGCCCCGCAGTATCTCCAGAACCCGCTTCGGAAAGAAGAGCCCTTCCGTGAAAGCCGGCCCGACGACGAAGGCGGTTTCCGTTTCGGAAGCCGGGGGGAGGGCGTCGGCCTTTCCTGGCACCGTCCTTCGGCACCGAAGCCTTCGGAACGTCCGTCCGCGGTTCAGCGTCCTTCACTCCAGCGCCCCGTGACGCCGGTCCGTTCGCTCGGGGTCGTGAAACCGGATGCCATTCCGGATTTCGTGCCGGATCCCATGTCCTCCTTCTCCAAAGGGGATCGCATCGAACACAACCGCTTCGGCGCCGGAACGATTATTGACATCAGCGGGGCGGTACCGGACCTTCGCGCCGTCGTCGCCTTCGACAAGTACGGTCAGAAAATCCTGATTCTCAAGCACGCCAAGATGCGGCATTTGTAAACAAAGACGTCCCGGCAGCACGCCGGGACGTCTTTGTTGGAAAGGATCACCGCTTACTGAATGATGTTCAGCTCCACGCGGCGGTTCTGCTCGCGGCCGGCTTCAGTGTCGTTCGTCGCAATCGGACGGGACTCACCGTATCCGGCGTAGGCCAGGCGGAACTTGTCCACGCCCTGGGAGACGAAGTACTCGTAAACGGCCTTGGCGCGGGCTTCGGAGAGGCGCTGGTTGTATTCGTCCGAACCCTTGCTGTCAGTATGTCCGGCGATTTCAACTTTAACCTCAGGATTCTCCTGGAGCCACTTGACGACCTTGTTGAGCGGCCCCTTGGCGACTTCCTTGATGACGGACTTGTCGAAGTCGAACATGGTGTTGTTCAGCTCCATCATGGTCTGCTTGATCTCGACGGGAACTTCCTTGATGATCGTGACGGTGTCGCGGATGACCTGGATTTCCTTTTCGATGACGGTGTTGGTCTTCACGACGGTGTCGCGGACGGTGACGGTGTTGGTCTTGACGACGGTGTCACGGACGACGCGGTCCACATAGACGATGGTCGGCTGGACAGGCTTCTTGGGAGCGGCCTTTCCGAAAGCGAGCTTGAGTTTCAGTCCGGCGCCGAGACGGGACATCTTGGATGCGATGTCCATCTTCTTGATGGTGGTTGTAACAATGGAGTTGTTCGGGTCGACTCCGTCCCTATCATAAGAAGAGAATTTAACATCCGCCTGGTCAAACTGATGGGCAATGACGGGACCGTCCGAGAAGCCGATTTTTGCACCGGTTTCTGTATCCTTGGCTATCATCCAGGTGGTGGAAGGCTTGGCAAGCGGAGACAGGAAGCCGTAGTCTACGTACAAGCCGGTATACAGACCCCATCCGTTGCCGAGCCCCCAGCGGAAGCCGAGTTCGGCGGAGCCGGCCACATTGAACAATTCGGGTTTGAACTTGCCCTTGGCGGTGACCCCGGGCAGTGTCAGGTCCTCCGGCGCCCCGGCAGGAACTCCTGCACCGGCGTTGGTGGCCGTTCCGGTGATGTTTTCCCAATCGTCATCGTCAATGCCCCAGATCGTGTTCAAGAAATCATAGTCCTTGCTGTCATACAGCTGTTGCTTTCCATTGGCATCGGGCGAATTCTGCCTCGCGTCATAATAGATGAGCCCGGTCATCGGGTCATTCGGGTCACTGTTGAGCCGGCTCAGCGGAATACCTCCGAAACTCCAGAGCACCCGGCCATTATCCGCCGCACCCTTGTAACCTTCGAAACGGCGGTCATAGTTGCCAGCGATGTTGAAAAGGAAACGGGCACCCAGAGCGAGGTAGAAGTGGTTGGATTTCTGCTCGTTGAGCGGAGCCATGAACTGGGCCATCAGGGGGACCTGGACCGAATAAAGGGTCTGGTTTTCCTTCAAGGAGATGAGTTCGTCGGTATACGAGATGGTGTTATCGGCAGGATCTTGTTTTATATTGGCTACGCCCAGCGCCATGATGTAGGTCTCTTTCTGGGCAGTGGTGGCTGTCGCGCCTTCATAGCTGGTAAAAAAGAGCCAGGGATTGTTGGCGGCGGAGAAGGAGCCTCTGTAGATGGCGAACTCCGCACCTGTTGTCAAGCCCCAGTTTTCATTGAAATGGAGCGTGTACCCGAGGCCGGCGCCACCACCAAGACGGTCGGTGAATAGGGGATACGTCGTGTTCGGGGCGAAACCGCTGTTAATCTGATAGTTCAGAGCGGACAGGCCGCCGAAAACGTCGATGTGAAACTCATGTTTCGGAACCCATTCGGAGCTCCAGGACTGAGCCATGGCAACCACTGATACGAGCAGGGCGGCCATCATCATTGAAAACTTTCTCATATTGTTTTGGGTTATAATAATTCCAATATGCAAATATAAGACAACTTTCGGAAATTATCAACGGTGTCCCGTTGCGTAGTCATTCCTTTAAAACAAAGTCCGAAGTGCTTTTGAGGCCGGATGTGCCGAAATAGGAGGCGACGACGTCTCCGCGGACATAGACCTGCCGTCCGATGAGCCCGGGATGGGAGACCAGGTTGAGGGCGTCCCGTACCGCCCCTTTCGGCAGTTCCACGGCCAGGCAGGACGCCTTTTCCGTCACCGACGAGCGGGCCGCCAGGGCGAGGTGCGTCTCCTTGGTGATGCCGGATGTCTTGACGGACTTTCCGGTCGCGGTCAGGTCTCCGCCCACGATGTAGCCGCAGAACCAGACGTCCTTCTCCCCGATGTGGAGCGGCGCATCCGCCACGGAGCAGGCGTCGGAAGGTCCCGAACCCTGGTTCCCGCCACTTCCGAGGAGGTAGTCTTCCGAGGTCCAGTTCCGGGTCGTATCGACGGCGACCTCGATTCCGGAACGGCCGGATGCGGCGGTGGACGCCATGAGGGAAAGCGTCAGAACCTGTTGGGAAAGGAGTGTCCGGGTCAGCAACGTCTCCTCTTTTCCCTCATGAAAGAGGGTCACGGAGACGGCGCCGGGATGGAAATAGGCGATGCGGTCTTCCCGATAGGCGTACATCAGCCGGCCTTTGTCGGACTTGACATAGAGCACGCCTGTCGGATACGCCGTCAGGAAGTCGCTGCCGGTGCGCAGGCGGATGCCCGCGTTCAGCATCGTGCACAGCAGCCGGACCGTGACCGTCTCCCCGGCGCGGACGACGACCAGCTGCCGGTCTCCGTACTGCGGGCTGTCAAAGGCCGGGGCGGGGAAGTCCGAGGAACGGACGGAAACGAGGTAACTCCCTTCATCGACCGGAAGGGACTGGGGAGAATCGCCGTACGTCCCGTCATAGAGAATCTTCCCGCCGGCGTCCGAGATGGTCAGCAGAAAGTCATTGGTGTCGGGCAGATGGGAGGTGGCCTTCGTAAAGAGTTCCGTGTCCCCTTCCAGGACCCATCTGAGTTCACCCTGTCCGTCGCTGCGGCCGCCGCCGAAGTCTTCGCATGCTCCCAGGACCGCCACCAGCGGCAGGAGCGAAATCCAAGTTTTGATTCGCATAGTCTGTTGTGTTTCGGCCGGGCACCGTTGCCCGGTCTCGTGCGAAGATAAGCCACCCTTTCCGGACAGGACCCCCTGAAACATAAAAATGTGGCGAAATGTTTCAAGGGATGAAAGAAATCTTCCCTCAAAAAAATGTATCTTTGTGAAAATATTTTTGCGAATCATGGAAAAACACAGCAAGATATACGTCGCAGGGCATCGTGGAATGGTGGGAAGCGCCATCGTGAGGGAACTCCGCCGGCAAGGGTATGACAACATCGTCACGCGGACGCACCGG
>Ga0310694_10006584_pt1 | contig 10977 bp, 6 predicted proteins | sample 174DNAGHGhighgp2_FD_203884 | JGI IMG/M metagenome (GOLD analysis project Ga0310694, IMG submission 203884) | Sheep rumen microbial communities from Palmerston North, Manawatu-Wanganui, New Zealand - 1742 DNA GHGhigh gp2 (v2) (version 2) | ecosystem: Host-associated > Mammals > Digestive system >... | reverse complement strand
AAACTTTCATTTTCAAGTGACGTTACGAACAGAGTAGTACCGCTTAAGACAAGAGTAAAGAAGGTAGATAAAGCAAGATACAGATTTGAGAACCTTAATGTCAATGAACCCTTTGCATTAGACAAGATCGGTATTGAATATGTTGAGAAAGGCAACTTTAAACATTAGGTGATAAAATGGGAAACTTTCAGGACGCATACAAAATTTCATCAGCGGATAGAACGGGTAAAGGTGTAACGGGTCTTCCCGATACCCCCGGTCTTTCCACGGGAGATATGCAGGCAAGGTTCGACTCACTTGCAAATCTGTCTATTGATAAATTCAATGCCGTTGTTGATGCCGTTACCGATACCGTCACTAATGACGATACGAAGTTACCTACCAACAAAGCTATCGTTGACTACGTTGTGTCAATGGGTGGCGGTGATATGACAAAGGCTGTCTACGATACTGATGATGATGGTATTGTGGATAACTCCAAAGCCCTTGAAGGTCACAACTCACTCTACTTCAAGAATCAGTATGACATTACCTTACCTACCACGGGATATACCGAAGAGGAAGTAACGATATGGGGAGAGACGAAGACCTTGCAGGTACTCACTATTACTTCTGATAAGGACGGAAATCCCCTAACTAACTTCCTTGCGGATATGGTTTCCGACTATCCCGTAAATCTCACGGGTACTTTGGAAGACTTCAAGAAACTGTATGCCGTGGAAATCGGACTTGCAAGTGTAACCGTTTACTGCGAAGAAGTTCCTACTACCGCACTCAATGTGAGGATAAGGGAAGCATGAAACAGCTTAATTGGTATCAGATATTCGGAAAATCAAATATTCCTGATGGACGTACAGTTCTGCCGACTGATGATATTCAGATATGGCTTCATTGTGCAAACATTTGGAATAAATCATATACCACTCTTGCGGAAGTGCTTGCAGATACCGATACGCTGTTAGCACTCATTACATCTAACAACGCTGTTGACTATATGGTTAGATCAACAACGTGGGCGAAGGGTGCTTCTGTTCCTGCTATGACTTCCGACACTACTCCGAGTGGCGTAGCCAGTGCAAGTAGCATATTCTCTTCTAACAATTACGCATATAAAGCGTTTGATAAGGATACCTCTACTCGTTGGGCTTCACAGAGACCTATAAGCAGTGGCGGTGAATCTCTCGAATATGAATTTGATTCTGCTTGTGCCATTACAAAGGCGAGAATATATAACAATACTGGTTATCCCACAGTAGGTAACTATCGTATTCAGAATTACGTTGATGGTGCATGGAGAACACTTTATAGCGGGTCAAATAGCGTAAATAACATTGATGAAGTTGTAACTTTTGTGAATATTGCCAAAGTCACAAAGTATAGGTTGCAGATAGACTCTGTTACAGAAGCTGAAGGTGCTATAAACATAGTAGAGCTTGACTTCATTTCCGAAGGTGTCACCGATAATGCAACTGCAATGACCTATATCGGCTTGAACAACTACTGTGCGAATACGTTACTTGCTGATGAGACGTGGAGAGAAGCAATATGTCTGTCTGCTTACTTTGAATCTGTCCTTAATGTCAAGAATCCTATAATGACGGATGATACACATCCTTATGGTGTGGCAAGTGCAACAACAGTATTCGACTCTAATTACCCTGCATGGAAAGCGTTTGATAACAATGACAGTTCGTCATGGGCGAGTGTTTCAAATGCAGTCAATCAACGATTGATGTATCAGTTTGTTTCTGCTCAAAAGATATACTTCGTAAAAATGAAAGTGTATTACGGTAGCGGTCTTCGAGTAAAGCAGTTCGCAATAAAGGCTTCAAATGACGGAAATACCTTTGATACCTTGAAAAGCCTAACAACTCTTCCAAACACTACTACAACCGATTATCAATATACGATAAATCCGACAATGCCTTATCTGTACTACGCATTAGATAATATGGAGTCTTATATCTACACAGTATCGTTGCACGAACTTCAATTCTACGGAAGGAAAGATATATAAATGGAAGACTACATCACAAGAACCGAACACGTTGAGTTTGCAAGAAGAGTAGACGAAGAGAACAATAGGCAGAATGACAGACTTAATTCACTCGAAGTCGCTCTTAAGCAGATACTTTCCATTACTACTTCCGTAGAGAAGTTGGCTACTCACATGGAACACATGTCAAAAGAACAAGAACGTATGACGGTGGAACAAGAGAAGCAGGGTGAAAGAATCAAAGCTATTGAAGACCGTGACGGAGAGAAGTGGAGAACAGTAGTCTCACACATAATAGTTGCTGTTGTGACCGCAGTAGTAGCATTCATTCTCGGACGATTAGGCTTATGAGCGTACAAACAGACTTCATCAATTCAATAGCCCCTTACGTTAAGGAGTGGCAAAAGATATTTGCTTTCGGTGTTCCATCCGCAATCATAGCACAAGCAATACTTGAAAGCGGATTCGGACAGTCGGACAAGGCAAAGTACAACAACTACTTCGGACTTAAGTACAAGCAAGGACGGGTAAATTGTAACAGCGGTAGATTCGCTTCAACATCTGCTGAATACAAAGACGGAAAATATTACCCGATTATAACTGAATGGTTCGCCTTTGAAAATATGGATGATGGAGTGAAAGGATACTTCCAATTCGTATGGACAGGACCATACAAAGTAAAAGGTATCACCGATCCCGAACAGTATCTAACAGCTTTAAAGAGTGGCGGATATGCCACAAGCCCTAACTACGTTGAAAATAATATGAGAGTCATTGAGACATACGGACTCCGCAAATATGACGAGGTGAATATGGTTCAATACGATTTAAACAGAAAACCGGATAGCCCACTTGCTAAATGTGCGATATGGACTTACAACTGTTCGATAAGGAATACGAAATTAAAGCCTTCACAGTTTAAGTTTGTACCCCATTGTACGGCGGGTATGAGTAGTGCGGAAGCAACAGCAAGGTCATTTCAGAATCCTAACCGTCAAGCGTCATGTACCTACTGTATCGGTTCTAACGGAGATATCGTGCAGAGTGTTCCCGAAGAGTACAGACCGTGGACTACGGGCGGTGACTTAAATGTAAACGGGGTCACGGGTGCAATGATAGACCACATGGCGTTTACCTTTGAGATAGCTAACACAGCACTTGCCCCTGATTATCCTATGTCAATGGAAGCACTCACTTCACTTATCTATCTGATGGTGGATATCTGCAAGAGATACGGGATAAAGAAAGTCTATTGGAACAACGACAAGTATTTTTCAAGCAAGGCAGAGAATTACAACACGATCAACGTGCATAGATGGTACGCAAGGAAATCGTGTCCCGGCAACTTCTTAATGAATTGTATGCCTACTGTCGCAGATACGGTAAATCTCTTACTTGCGGGCGGTGGCAACATTCCTTCGGGAGATTATGTAATAGACGGTGTTGACTACGGAGAAGTCTTTAACCCCACTTATTACAGAGACCATAACCCTGATGTAGCAGCTTCACCTTACGGAGTAAATGACAATACTCTTTGGGAACATTTCAGAGACTTCGGAATGAATGAGTTACGAAGAGGAAATGAAACGTTTGACGCAAGGGCGTACAAGGAAAGATATGAAGACTTGCGTAACGCATACGGTGACAGTAACCAAATGTACTATTGGCATTGGATAGTTTTCGGCAAAGCCGAAGGAAGGAACGGATTATGAAAATTGATTGGAAAAGAAAACTCACATCAAGGAAGTTTTGGCTTGCAATAGCCACATTCGTTTCAATGCTTCTTGTCTACTTCGGTGATAGTCCGAGTGATGCAGAGCAGGTATCCGCACTTATTATGGCGGGTGCTACGGTGATTGCCTATATAGTCGGGGAAGGACTTACCGACAAAGCAAACATTGAGAAGGGAGAATAAAGATGGCAATAAAGAAAGCGGTAAAGGCCGCAACAACAAACAATGTGAAGAATACTATTCCGCAGACAAGACCCTATTCGAGTCCTAACGCTATAACCACTTCTTCATCAAGACCTTACAGCACTCCTAATGCGGTTACAAGACCCGCTAACCTTCCTTCTTCTCTTCCTACGAGATCAGCGGTATCTACTGTCGCAAAGAATACTACGTCTACTCCTACACAGACTACTTCCCCTACGCAGACCGCACAGAGAGCAGCACAGTCCGTTCTGAATCAGACTCCGACTGTTAGCAACTATGTAGCACCGACTACTAACTACGTTGCCCCTTCTACTCCTTCGGTCAGTACCCCTTCGGTTAGCACTCCTTCGTCAAACCCTGCAAGCAATATGCTGAACAATACTGCATCAGTAAATCAGGTGTCTAATCCGGGAGTATCAATCCTTAATGATCTTGCCACGCCTTCGCAGAGAGTTACCAATCCGGCATTCAATAACATGACTCCTTCCCAGAACACCGACCTTATGTTGGCTCTTCTCGGAAGTCAGACCGCAGATACAAGACTCGGCAACTCTAATCCTACTGCAAGGAACGCACTTAACCTTATCAGACAGAATCAGGGCAACGTCAGTCAGACTTTATCGGATGCAGCTTATAAGACATTGGTAGATTCCACAGAGAATCCCAACCCTAACGCACCGTATAGCGAAGTGCCTAACGTTGGCGGATATCAGGCTTATGATGCAATCCTTAATCCGGATGCAATCGTCCGCAACAACACTTCTAATCCTAACAGTTTGCAGACCGCACTTGAAAACGCTGCAATGTCCGCACTTACAAGAGACAATAATCCTTTACCTGCATCATCCGCACTTGATAACATTGTAAACCCTGACCGTGTACCTTATGGACTCGAAGGCGGACTCGGAGATATCAGCCTTAATGCAAGTGCAGAAGGCGGAGATTCCACGGGCGGAAGAGATAGATACGTTTCGGGAGAAGGAAGCGGAGTAAGCAGAAGGGGAGACGGACTTGGCACAGGCCCCGTAGGAAACGGTTATATGGATATCTCCGCACTCTATGACCTTCTGAATCAGAGACTTGCAGAGTATGACGCAAACTATAACTCACTTCTCGGCAATCTCAATGATACCTATGCGAATGCTCTTAATGCACTCGGACTCAACTACGCAGATACCGAAGCACTCCTTAACGGACAGCTCAATTCTTCGAGAGACGAGCTTGAAGCACAGAGACGCAGACAGTTACAAGAAGCATACATCAGCAGAATGATGAATGAGAAGTCTCTTGCAGATATGCTTGACGCTTACGGTCTTACGGGCGGTGCAAGTGAATCGGTTATGGCGGATATGAGAAACAACTACGCTAACAACCGTAACGCAGTCGAAGAGAGAGTACAGAACAGCCTTCGTGATCTCCTTATGAATTATCTCAATAACGTAACTAACGCACGTCAGAGATACAATGACTCACTCTATAACGTAGAGAATAGCAGAACGTCAGCACTCAATGACGCAGCTAATTACAGAAGTCAGGCAAGAGCAGGGGCATACGAAGACCTTTATAACACATTGGCTAACCTTACTATGAAAGGCATAAACTATGGCAGTTAAACCTTCTAACGCAGCATTAACAGCCTTAAGGAATACCCGTAGAGAAAAGCAGAACGAGTTAGTAGGGGCCTATACAGCAATGGGCGGTAGTGATACCGCCCTTCTTGCTAAACCTACAATTCCTAAACTTGAATCCGCTATTAACAATCTCTATCAATCTGCACAGTCAGGCGGTAGGGATACTTATGCGGATCGTCAAGCTATGAGTAATGCGTACAATGACTACGCCAATTCAAGGACAAGTGACAAGTTAAAGCACGTCAAGAGCGAAAGCCTTGCACAGTTAGTCAGTCAGCCTACCATTATGGGTATGTCTAACGCTATGTACGGCAATCTTACCCAGGACATGAAGGATGCAGGGCTTACCCTTGAAGACCTCGAAAGATACAACAAAGCAAAGTCAAGACAGACCTATGAAGATGTAGCAAATCAGATTGGTGCGGACCATCCGGTAATTGCTACGGGCCTTGCCGCTGCCGAACAGCCCTTAATGTCACTCGGTAACGTTGCAAAGAATGTTAAGAATTACGCTTTGGGTAATCCCATTGAAAATAACTTTAACGCAGGTTCAGCATTAAGAAACTCCGTAGCAGAGAATCATATTGATTCCAAAGTAGGTAACTTTGCTTACGGTGTCGGTAACTCAATGGTTGATATGCTGATTGCTTCCCTTGCCGGTGGTAACGTAGGCCCCGCTGTAATGGGTCTCGAAAAGGCAGACGAAGTAATGAACAATGCTGTTGATCGTGGCCTTACCCCTAATCAGATTATGGCGGAAGGTGCAGGCTCGGCAATTACCACAGCACTTACAGAGCGTATTCCCTTCAAAGAGTTTAAGGCAGGCAACAATATCGGACGTGCAATGGTATCCGAAGGACTGCAAGAAGGTTCAGAAGATATCGCAGATACTATTGTTGATATCCTCGTTACTACTGTTGGTGGCAATCCCGAAAAGTCTGAAATTGCAAGACAGTATCAGGCTTATCTTAATATGGGAATGAGCGAAGAAGATGCGTCAAAAGCAACTGTTGTTGACTATCTTAAGCAGGTCGGACTTGATGCTGTCGCAGGTGCAATAGCCGGTGGCGGTATGGGCGGTATCAACAATGTCTCACAAGGCTATAACTTCTTTAGAGGTAATACTAACGCCAACACCGAGACTAACGTTGACGAGAATGTCAAGGCAGATACCGAGCAGACTATCCCTTCCCTTCGTGACAGCAGAGCAGAAGAAGCAAACATCCAGGCAAGGCGTGAAGAAGAACTTGCACAGCTTACTAATGCTTATTCACAGATTCAGCAGAGACAAGCAGAAGAGCAGAGAAGAGCTGAACAGTTAGCAAGGGAAGAAGAAGCAAGGAACTATGATCCTGAAACAATGGAATTTCTGCGTAGCACTTTGAGAGAAGCAAACGGAATTGGCATTAATCCCACTACGAATCAGCAGATTCCCCAGGTATACAGAGCTAATCCCGAAGATGTTGTTTACCACGCAGGTACACTTTCACGTCTGAATAAGGCAGAGACTAACGGAAGATTCTCTGGTTCTAATCGTGGCACCGGATACTTTGGAACGGGTCATTACTTTGTTGATAATAATACTCTGAACGAATTAGAGAATAGTGGATACAAAGACAAACCCCTTTCAAGCGTAGATATTTCAGGTTACACAAATCTGTTTAGAGCTGACACAGACGCAAAGGCAAACAACCTTCATAACTTCTTGTCTGATATGACGAAGTTTACCCAGGGTAGCGACAAAGTATCTATCGAAGAACTTTATGAAGAATACACAAAGGCCTTTGATGGCGAAGGCAATGTAATGCCTTACGAAGACTTTGTGAATCGTATCAATGGACTTACCGAGTACATGAAGAACTCTGATATGTACGATAGGGGTGATTCCGTCTCCACACAATTTATGAAGTCATTAGGATATGGCGGAGTGGATACCCGTGGCACTCGTTATGCGGATACTCGTTACGGTACGGTAATTTATGACCTTGATGAAAACTCCGTATTGCAGAGCAATATCCCTGCATTGCAGAGAGCTTCTACCGATATGCTTACCCGTAATGAAAACCGTAACGTCTTTGATGCGGAAGAGGACGCAAGGATTCAGAAGATTCTTGACGACCAGGCAAAGAAAGCAAAAGTAGATGCTCGTTTCAACGAGATATATGACAACACCGAATTAGAGCAGAACGAAAAGAAACTTGAAGACCTCTACAAGCAGCGTGATGATGTTCAGAACGTCATATATAACATAAATGAAGCATTAAAGGACGTGGACGCTTACGTCCGTGAAACCGAAGACTTTGTTAGGCAGTTTGGTTTTGAAGGCCCTACGGAAGAGGAACACGCAGAAAAGGTTAAAGAAACTACTGCGGATTATACTTTGTCACTTGAAAGCAGACAGACCGAGCTTGAATCTATCAATAATCAGATTGCAGACCTTGAAGCAAGAAATGATGCTCTTTATGAAGATGTCAAAAAGGCTTATGAGCAAGCAAGAGAAGATGTTGAACGTTCGGCAGAGCAGAAGAATGGTAAGTATGAAGCTGTTCCAGGCCTTATCTATGGCACTGCACACATAACCGATAACTACATTGACATAGATGGTTATAGTAACAAGAAAACTGAAAAGGGCTTATTAGGTGATCTTGCAAAAGCAGTCAGCAGATATGACGAGGGTGAAGCACAGAACTTAAGAGATAGTGTAAAGTGGAACGAAATCTCACAGTATCCCGGAAATGAAAACAACAGAGACTATATTCTTGAATGGGAAGACGTTCCGAGTGCTTCAAGGAATGTAGACGCAGATGGTGTTGATACTGTCCTTTCCAATAGGGATGATACCCATGAGAACTTCGAGACAGAATCAAAACCTGCTAACTACTACGTTCACATAAGATTCCCTAAATCTAATGCAAACCTCAACGAAGATATTGATAACGTCAAGACTTTAGGGGAAGCAGAGAAAGTTATCGGCAATGAAGTCGAAAAGTTAGACAACACTTTGAGAATGGATTTGCAATTCCATAGTGAATCTAATCAGACTATCCCTTCCGTCAAGGATAACGGTGTTCATACCGGAATTTACAAAGATTCCAAACTTGCTACTAACACTTATCCCAACAGCGGTGTAATGACCGAGGAAGAGTTTAATCGTGTTATTCCTGATGATGTTAAGCAGTATGAAACTGTTACACACGAAGAGACTCTTAATGCGGCAGAGAAGAATATTAAGGATAACGGCTACACGGGAGAGTACAACAGACTCATTGGCAAAGATAAGTGGAATGCCGTAGATGTTGATACCGCTATGCTTTGTGCAATGAAGGCCGCAGAAGATGCAAGGAACGCAGAAGCACTCGGCATTGATCCTAACGAAGCGTGGAGCAGAGAAGTCGAAATCTTTAAGAATGCAAGAAGTCAGGCTACCGCAGGCGGTCAGATGATTGAAGCCTTTAAGAAGTGGTCTGCACTAACAGCGGAAGGCAAACTTGCACAAGCTATATCCTTCGTCAATGAAGCGGTTAAGGAAGTAAAGAACGAGAATGCTCTTCCTAAAGATGTAAAGACTGCTGCCGACAGATATCTTTCTGATGAGGTAATGGCGGAGTTTCTTAAGAAAGCTCATCAGTATGACGGACAGAACCCCACTCTTTTACAGCAAGCAAGACTTAATGCTGAACTTGCTCACATGATTAATGAGTGCATTCCCGTTAGATTCCGCAATAAGTTTAGATCACTTTGGATGGACAACCTTCTTGCTTCCTTCCGTACCCTTATTTCAAGAAACTTTGGCGGTAATATTGGTAAAGCCGCACTCGACCAGACCCTTGTTAAAATGATATCTGGGCCCGTTGATAACTTCATTTCAAGGTACACGGGAACAAGAACAACAACCGGATTTACAAGAGAAGGTCTTAAGACTTATGCACAAGGTTTCAAAAAAGGTGGAAAGCAGACTATTAAGGATTATTGGACTCCCAACTCCGATCCTGATGCAGAACTCAAACTCAAAGACCTTGCAAAAGATATCGAAGTTTTTGCGGATGCAAATGTCACCAACCGTTCAGGTGTGGACGAACTCAACTTCAAAGAAGCTATAAGGGGCAACCGCACTACTTTCAAAAACAAGGCATTTAAACTTTACGATAAGATTATAAAGTTTGGACTTGCAATCGGAGATAATCCTTTCTACAAAGGAACTTACGATCAGACGGTATTGGAACTTAATACCCTTCGTGAACAAGGCAAGTTAAAACTTCCCGAAGATATCACGGATGCAGAGTTTGAACAATGGGTAAAGGTATGTGCTACGGCCCGTGGACTTGAAGCGGTTTACCAGGATAATTCCGAACTTGCTCAAGGTGCAATGGATATCAAGAATGGTCTTGCGAAAGTCTCTAACGGCTTTATGGGATTTGACCCCTTATCAAATACCGCAATGCCTTTCGTCAGCACTCCTATGAACGTTGTCAAGTCGAACCTTGAATTAAGTCCTCTTGGCATAGTCAAGAATGCGGCACAGACCATAAAGGAAATCAGAAGTAACCTTGAAAACGGACGTACAGCATTAGACTCACAGTCATTCGATCAGCAGAGATTTGTCCGTGAAACATCACGAAATATTGTAGGCCTTCTTCTGTTCGCAACGGGTCTTATGCTTAAGAACGCAGGTTATCTCACGGGCGGATATTCAGACGATCCGAAAGAAGCCCAGGCACAGAAGGACGCAGGTATGCAAGAGTATGCTCTTGTCAGCCCCTTCACCGGAAATCAATGGTCGATAAATTGGATACCCGGACTTGGTTCTACCTTTGCCGCCGCATCTGCTTTTGATGATGCGTATAGCAAACCCGACCAGGATACCGCAGACGCACTCATTAACGGTGCAAAAGCAGGGGCCCAGAGTTTGTTCGAGCAAGCTGCACTTCAAGGCTTACAGAGACTTACGGGTAGTGCTAACTACAATTCGGACAATAAGATTGTTGATAACGTAGTACAGACCATTGCTAATACCGCTTCGAGTGCTATCGTTCCTTCAATCGTCCGTCAGTCAGCAGCCGCACTTGATCCGTATAAGAGGAACACTTACGGTACGGGCGGTAAAGAAAGTGTTATCAATAATGCCATTGCCGGTCTTCCTTACCTTCGTACTCACAGGCTTGAACCCCGTATCGGTATGAACGGTCAGCCTATTGCACAGAACGCAGGTCGTAACACTCTTGAAAAGTGGTTCGATAACCTTGTCAATCCCGCTATGGTTACTGTTCCTTCCGCACTTGCTAACCCCGTCAGAGACGAAGCAACAAGACTCTATGAAGAGACTAAAGATTCAAGTGCATTTCAGCCTAAAATCAGCTTGAACTATCTTGCTGTTGACGGTCATGTTCCTACTACGAAAGAGTACACCGAGTTTT
>Ga0310694_10006581_pt1 | contig 10980 bp, 27 predicted proteins | sample 174DNAGHGhighgp2_FD_203884 | JGI IMG/M metagenome (GOLD analysis project Ga0310694, IMG submission 203884) | Sheep rumen microbial communities from Palmerston North, Manawatu-Wanganui, New Zealand - 1742 DNA GHGhigh gp2 (v2) (version 2) | ecosystem: Host-associated > Mammals > Digestive system... | reverse complement strand
GTCTCTCCTTTCTTTCGGGTTGCCGTCTGATCTTAACTATTTTATCCTCGTGCTCCCAGCGTTGCTGGTTAAATATGATCGTTCTAGCGCGCGCCTTGCTTAGTCCGTACTTTCTAGCTATTTCGTTATAGCTCAGCCCGGCGCGCCTGTCCTCAAGCACCTGTTTATTTCGCTCCTCGTTTCTAGCCCTCATTTTTTTACCACCGTCTCTAACACACATTTGCTCATTTCCTCTGTATTGCAAATAATGGCCTTAATATTGTTGTTGAACAGCGCCACAACTTCATATCCTGCGCCCGTTCCTCGCGAAAAAGTGCAAATGTGTGTGTTTTTGTCTCTGCTATACTCAAACCCATCTGCATATATAAAAAACTCTTTTGTCTTACCATCAATATCTGCGTATACTCTATATTCTTTCATTCCCAGCACCTTCTTTCGGTCTATTATCACTTCCACAGAATTCGCAAAAATTAGGCAGATCACTAGGAATACGGCAAATATGCGCATCACACACCGAACAATTAAAAGCGCAGTGTGGGTGTCCTTCCGCCATTGCTCCTTCATATAGCCACTCTCCGTGCGGTCGTTGTTCTAAATAAGAACCACATTTCTGCCGATTATCCTTGATACTAGAACATACATCAACGTGAACACATCTTCCGCATATACTGTTTATGAATACTTTGTCGTTCATTCCACTTCACCTTCTTTCTTTCGCATATCCGCACCACACTCGGGGCAGAAATTATATTCGTTATCTTCGGGTGTTCCTTCCAATAATACAAATTCCATCTGACATGAAGAACACATAAATGTTCCTTCTTGCCAACCATCTGATAGGTCTATCCACTCTCCGTGCGGTCGCTTCTGCTCTCGTAGTGCTTTCTTCAGTTCGTCAGAAATTGCATAGAACATTTCACGCCGGGCAAACTGTTCGTTGCTGAAACAGTCATATGATGCAAACTCTTCACAGAAGTCTATCATTTCGTTAATTGTTGGCATGATCTTCACCTTATTTCTTCATATCTATGCTCTGCGCTCCGCAATACCAACAGAAATTCGGTGCTTCGCAGTTCTCGGAATAAAAAGAGTGATGGCAGGACGGACAGTGAAATGTTTCTTCGTCACCTTCTATATGTTCCCAATGCACAAGCGGTCTAACTCTGGTTAGGTCGAATAGACCTTTCTCCGCTTTCGGGTGTCCTTTCCCTTTTATATAGCCTGCGTTATAGCCTACACGATAACCCTTCTTGTATTCTTCGCTATGGTCGTTCTGTTTTCTCATTCGGATCACCTTCTTTCCACATCAAAGCACTACAGTTAGGACAGAATGGATAGATGCCAAAATCTTCAATGTATGTCTTGATAAAACCGCAGTTTGTACATTTTCGCTTCTGTCCCCATGTCTTGTGTCCTGCAATATCATAGGCTTCTATTTTATCGCCATACTTTTCCCACTCTCCGTATGGTCGTTTGGATTCATACAAAGCACACATTTCGTTTTCATCTTCATCAGTAATGTCGTACTGATAACAAACATCATAATGAATACAATTATTACATCTCATTCTACGTCACCTTCTCTCCTTCATAACAACATGAAAAGCAATATTCATATAAATCATTTCCACATACCGGGCATTTCTTTGTTTCTGTTTTTAGCACTTCGATAGCCATATCATAAGCCTCGACAATATCCACATCTTCCTGCACCAAGTCACATGCGCCACATCCTAGATCATCTCGGCAACATTCGCCTGTTCTTCCTTGTCTGCACACGCATTCTTTTTCCGCCTTAATAATGTCTATTGCTTTTTCTCTCGTCATACTCATTTCTCTTCACCTTCTTTCTTTCTCATATCCACACCGCACTTCGGGCAGAAGTCAAATTCCTTTACTGCGAACGAATACGGCTTAAAACTGCACCCGCAAACTTTACACTTCGCATAACTTCTAAAATGATGTTCATCAATTTGCAGATATTCTTTTACCCACTCTCCGCGCGGTCGTTCTTCATATGGTGTACCTTCTTTAATAGACTGATAAATAGGCAAAGCACCATCAAGCGACATGGTAGCTTTGCATGCCCTTTCATACCATTCTTGTTCAATATCAATTTTTAATTTCATTAGAAACCCACCTTTTCATATTCATACCCATACTCATGATTTATGTGGATATATTCTGTATTATCCCCTTTACTGCGTTTCATGAAATAATTAAATACCTTTTCTATGCAATCCGGGCAAATGTCCATGTGTTCAATACTATCTTCGCTATCGTTTCCCCAGTCATAATGACCAGTGGTTACAGAATACCATTCGATTCGATTTTTAAGCCCAAACAAATTATCTGTACTTTTAATCGAACGAATAATTTTTTTACATTCGTCACAAATAATCTGTTTTTCCTTAACGACTTCAACTTCTTTTACGACCTTTTCTTTAATTTCATTAACACTCATTCTTCATCGCCTTCTTTCTTTTCTTTAGGTTCATATCGGGAGCAGAAATCATTCTCTTTCATCACTAGGAACGCATAATTAAAATCATCATCTTGCTCAATATCGGGATGTTCGCATACATACGTTTTCCCATCAAGTCCACCTTTTACAAAGTGCTTGCACGTTTTGCACTCTCCTTGTGGTCTGTCTTTCAGTGCTTCGATAGCCATGTCAAGAGCTTCGATAGCTATATCAAGAGCACAGCGTTCAAGAAATCTTGTTTCTTCTAGCCCGTTTTGAATACTTTTCAAAATTTCAATAGCATCTTTTGGTATCATTCCACTTTACCCCCATATTTCCACTGTTTACAGCTAACGATCTTTACACCGTCGTTCTTGAGCTTTTCGCATACCGGCCGGCACGCGCATGTATCGCAAATTATCGTATCTTCTGTGATCTCGTAGGTGTCCGGCTCAAACGTGCCCCAGTATATGTCTTGCGTTTCAAGCGCGTTTACAACCTTGCGTGCGTCTTTTTCGTTTCCGCACGTTATGATGATCTCGCCCGTGTCTCGTCTCTTAACGTCCATCTTGTCCTCCTATCTCGTCAATAGTGACATGGATCCATGCGTCGTCTATGTCCGAATAGATTTTCTTAATTCTCAGGTCTGCTATGTCGGCGTCGTCGTACCAAAACCCGCAAGCCGTCATGCAATCAAGAAACAGCTTGACAAGGTTGTCAACGTCCGGGCGGCTCGTCTTGTCCTTGCCCCGTTTTTTTTTGTCAATAATGGAATACGCAAACGTGACATTTACGGCAAGCGGTGCCTTGTGCGGTGTATTGGGCCTATATGGCATAAGCAAGGCCGTATACATCGTTCTAGCCCGTCTCACTGTCTCACTTTCAAAGAAAGCGCCCGTGTACCTGTTCGTGCGTTTCTGCTGTGCTGTCCCGGCCGGGATCTGTGACATGTACAGAAAGAAATCTGATACCCTTTTCATACTTACCTCCATTTCTCATTGAAAATCTCAAGTGCTATCATACACGCAATACCCAGTACCAAAACAATCACACACACTGTCTGCCCGGCCGGAGTTACTAAGAATTCCTCGATCTGTCGCATTTATTCCTCCTCTTTGTACGGTTCGGGCAATATCGCCCAAGCTACAACCCGCTCAGCGGTTAAAAGTCCGTTCGTTACATTCCACCATATTGCGGGTAACTTTCCGTGTCTCGGTATGTAGTCCGAAATGAATACTTCGCCCCGGCCATTACATGCAAGGTAATACCCGCGTTCGTCCGGGACTTTCTCAGCCGTTGGGATCCACTCAAACACATTTCCCATCTTTGAACCTCCTTTTAGATATTGTCGCCCAGCAACGCGTCTAGGTCGTCCATTTCTTTCTGTGCCTGTTCGGCCGCGTTGTACTCTTTGTGCATGTACGGGATCTCGGGTGCCGGTGTAGCCTGTTTCTTGCTTTCACTGTCAACGCCGTTTCTTTCCCACGTCCTTACAGAAGCCCTCCAGTCTTTCATGGGGTTCTTGCCGACGCGCCACCCGTTGCTTTCATAGTAAGAGTAGAACCGCTCAGCGTCCACATTGTTCTTTCGTTCCTTACAGTACGCTTTCACTTCCTCAAGAGTAGGTTTAACAAAACGTGCGCGCGTGGCGTGATCGTCACGCCCGTTTTCTTTCTCTATATCTCTTTCTATAATATTCTTACTCTTACTCTTACTCTTATATACCGTTACTGTAACGGCGTTACTCCCCGTTACTCCGTCCGTTACGTAACGCGTTACGTTGCCGTTACTGTCAACGTTTTCTGACAAGTCTGAAGGTGCCTGATTTTTCAGCTTTTCACGGTGACGCTTTTGTCGCTCAGCGTTCGTTGTGTCGGCATTTCCTACCATTTCTTGCGCAAGTGGAATGAAAATTGTACCGTCTTTTTCGATCTCAATTAAGCCGCGTTTTTGTAACGTTTCCGTTACGTAACGAATAAAGCTGTTACGCTCTCCGTTACGTAACGGTTCCGTAACGCCGTTACGTAACGCGTTATTCTCCGTTACGTAACGCGTTACTCCAGCGTTACTATTTACGCCACATATTACGGCTAAGTCATCGACTGTATACGGCAAGTCCTCAGAAAATCTCAGGTACCCGTCATGGTGAACCGCCTCACCTATGAGAATAAGAAAACAGACAACAAGTGCGTCGCCGTCCGGCAATGATCTTAATATCATTATGTCGTGTCTCTTAAAGAAATTACACGGCATTTTGTACCAGTAATTCTTTCCCATTTTCCACCTCAGTAATTGCCCATCAAGTCAAAAGGCAGTGTGCCGGTTACATCGTCCGTGCCTGTTACAACCTCGGGCGGCTCGATAACCTCAGCGGGCTCCTCTTTCTGCTGTCCCTTAGTCTCGACAAAACCGATATTGTTTACAGTGATCTCAGTATACTTACGCTTGTTGTCACCCTCGCCGCTCATGTTGGTGCTTACTGATCCGTTCACCGTGATACGGTCGCCCTTGTGCACATAATTACAGATTGTCGTTGCCGTCTGTCGCCACGCGATACAATCAAGAAAGTCTGTCTGATCCCGGTTGAAATCCCTCTGAATAGCAAGCGTGAACCGCACGTATTCCGTTCCGCTGTTTGTCTGTTTCAGCTCAGGATCCTTAACCATTCTACCCATTCCACAAAATACATTAAGCATTGTTTATTCCTCCCTGTTTTTTCTTTCTGTCGGCGTCTATCATCATGCACTGCATACATACCGGGCGCTTGTAAAGCTCATTAGAACGCGCCACAATAGCCTCTTGCGGGTATGTCTTGATAACCTTTCCCGTCTTGTCCTTGACCTGATACGCTGTAATGAATGAACCACACACACTACATGTATCGAACGGCAAGCCGACGGGCTCCGGCTCAGGTTCCTGAATGGGCTCAGCGGGTGCCGCTTTTGCTTTCCTGTCGGGTGCCGACTTTCCCGGTGTTTTTCCTAGCGCTTTTGCGTGTTCGTCCGTGTCGGCGTCTTTCGTATCATCAATGGCGAACAGTCCATTGAGTGCGTACTTTCTCGCATAGCTACTAGCCGTCCCGGTGATCTGACTTTCGTCCATGCCTTTCTTTTCCTCGGGTTCACGTGCATAAGCCGTTACGCTCTTGGAGCCGTTACTGTTCGCCACCGTTGCCGTTGCCTTGACGTACACGCGCCCGGCAATTTCCACAATGTCGTCGGACAATGTAAGACACACGCCCGCATTGATAAGGTGCGGCTTGACCGCCTCTAAAATGTCCTCGCACGATCTGTACTTATACTTACCGAACGTGTTCAACTGATTTTTAGGTGCCTTGAGAACAGCCTGAATAGCAAGCAGTTTCTCATTGATATTCTGTTCCGCCATGCTTACTTGCCTCCCTTGTCGTGGTCTTTAATTGCACTGATAATCGAAATAATTACCAGCGTCGCGCAAATGATAAAAGTGATCTTAACCGCCATAACTTACCTCCTGACTTTCAAAAGCCGGCGCATGAGCTCTTGAATAAGCTCTTCGTCCGAAACGTCCTTAATAGAAAACGTACTAGGTGCCTTAACAGACGGGACTGCAGTCAACGCGTCCATAGAACAGTTAAGGTACTGGCAAATAAACATTGCGTCTGACGCCCTGATCCCGCCCCTGTTTTCGATCTTAGGAGCCGTGAAATACGATCCGTCCCAGCCGCACGCCGTCGCAAGCTCAGTTAGTGTAATAGCCTTAGCGGCCGCAAGCTCTTTCAGCGTGTCCGGGTACACCTTGACAATATTCTTGTTGCTTTTCATTTCTGTAATCTCCTTTCTACTTGACCTGTAAATTCTGATTTTCTACAATCTCAGCCCCGCGCACCTTAGAACCCGCTTTTAGCGCCGCCTTAATAGCGTTCTTGTCCGGCGCGAATTCGACTTTCTTAACAAGGTACTTTTTCGGGAGTGCGTTCTCGTCTCGAATAACAACCTTTTCGGACTTTCTGAATGAGAACACAACACGAGTACTCTCGTACTTTGTCTCTGACCGGCTCAGCATGTTGTTAGCTACATACTCTTTCAGGCGTTCGATCTTTCTAGCCTTAGTGTCTGCACGCTTAGCAAGTGCCTTGCTTTCCTCTTTCAGCGCCACAACTTCCGCTTCAAGGTTCTTAATGTACGCGCCTATGTTGTCCATCTTAACGGCACGCTCAGCCTTGAGCTCGTCCAGCGCGTGCAGTGCGGCCTCGTCAACCTCACCTGTTTCCTCGTCTACAGCAGAAAACAGCTTGTCTATGGCCTCTTCAATCTGTCTTTCGATCTCGTACAGCGTCATTATCTTTCCCTCCTTCAATGACTAGCATGATTTTTGCTATGGTTCGTTCTGTCGGTTCCTGTAGTCCGTTTTCTACACTGTTTACAGTAACCGTGGACAACCCGCAACGTCGGGCGAATTCTCTTTGCCCTATGTTGTGCTTTGCCCGGTATGTAATCATCTGTTCACGGATCCCACTTGCCATCGTTTAACCTCCTTTCGTAAAAAAATTACACTTAAAGTCTAGCGCTTTGCATAAACCATGTCAATACATTTTGAAACAAAATGTAACAAATTGAAACAAAACGCACAAAAAAAGAGGGGCGGTGGTACAACCCGCCCCCCTGTAGATGGAGATTGTGTAAGCAACTGTGTGATATTGTCGCTTTCTATTTTACGTTTCCGCACCCTGTTTGTCAAACGTTGCGCAACTTCTGTAATGCGTTCTGATACGTACCCGGGCTAAGTATACCCAGCACGCCTATTATCTCGTCTATAACAGGGAAACACTTATTTATTCCCTTTTCCTTGACGATCTGAGAAAACTCACTACTTGAGTATTGCACTTCGTCGCGCGTCTCGTAAGAATAGCGAACCGGCGTTATCTTTTCCGGCTCAGCGTCGGCGCCTTGCATTTGCTTGAGAATGGTGTAATACGCGGCTAATTTAAGGCACGTACTGGCCGTTGGGTGTTTGACACCCTCACATTCCGCTATAGCCTCTCTCAAGTCAAACTCAGTAATCATACGTTTTCCATCTTCTTAACAAGTCTTTCGATCTCCTGCCGCGTTTTCATGTCCGGCGCCTCGTCCATGAGGTCTCTAAGCTGGTCTACAATCATTTCGCTGTCTGAGGAATAACGCCCCATAGCGTCACGTCTTGCGTTCCTGCCGCGTCCTCTTGCATAAGAGGAACCACCACGGCCGCCTCGTGCGTAGGAACCGCCCATATAAGAACCGCCGCGCATGGTGTCGCTCTCGTAGGATCCGCCACGGTACGCCCCGGAGTATTCTTCGGCGTCCTCTATGATCTTGCAAAGGTTCTTTATCGTGTGGGCTAATTTGTCCACCACGTCAAGAGTGCCGGCCGTCATTTCGTCTTTCGATCCGTACTCTTTCAGCTCGTCCATCAGCTTTTCTTTCAGCTCGTAAAGCTCGTGCATAGTCTGCCTCCTTTCTCATGCAATACGGGTAATAACAAGGTTAGAATTCTGTACGTTGATAACAGGTGCCGGCGTAGCCGTCGGATCCGATACCGCCGGGACACTTTCTACTGATACTGTTAAGCAACAACCTTTAGGAACCTTGATAATGGCCGTACTGGTAACATTTCCGTAACCATCGTCTCCCACGACCGTCGGGCTATATATCGCCCTCGACGTAAGACGGGGCTCCCCCTGTACGGTAATTGCTACCGCTATAGGTGCCGCCGTTCCACCCTCGGGCACGGCAATATTGCCGTTATACGTAACCTGATAAGTCGCGAAACACTGCCCATTAGTGATACCACGCAGAATAAAAACCCCTGTTTCGTCCTCATGGTATACATAACCTCGTTTGCAAGGAATAGAAGCATTAAAAATAATCGGTGCATTGAGTGCCACCCCCTGAACCGCGTTTGCTAAATATTCCGCCATAGTATCACCCCTTACACGCCGCAACCGCAACCGCAACCGTTGTTGTTGTTCGGGCAGGTGAAAATCGGTTGAGATCCGTATACAGGCTGTGCCGGGATAGGACAACTGCGAAGTTCGTTCACGAGCGCTGTCATGGTAGCGTTCTGTCCTGCACGAATAGCGGCCGTCTGTTCGATCTGCGAAGCCTGACCGCGTGCATACATCAGCTCAGAACGCAGGTTTGCATTGTCTCTACGCTCGGCCTGCAGTTCTTGGTCACAAAGCTTGTCAAGAATACGCTGCGTGTTCGCTGTCTGATTTGTGATAACGTCACGGATCCCCTCGTTAAGAGCCTGTCTGTCTGCGCAGTTCTCGGTTGCAATAATATACTTCAAGTCCGCGATACCGAGACGGTTTTCGCAACAACAGTCGGCAAAGTTCGAAGCAAGCGCGTTAAAGCCCTGCTGTGTTGCCATCTGAGAAGAGAAAGCTTGCTGCATGTTTGCAATCTGACGCGCGTTCGCCGCTGTTTCAGCGTTTGCAAAACCGCTGTTTACGGTCTGCTGTACGTCGGAGCAACAATTACAAAGCTGAGTAGCTAAGCCCTGTACCCCCGACTGAATACCGTTAAGCTGTCCTGACAGTGCCGAATTCTGGAAACCCTGTGTTGTGATTTCCGCCTGATTCATCCACGGGTAAAGCGCCGCGCCATCTGCCGCAAAACCGCCCATACCGCCGCCGAAGCCTCCACCGAAGCCCCAACCGTTGTTTCCGGCAAGCAAAAGCAGAAGAATGATCCACCACCCGTCGCCACCGAATCCGTTACCCCATCCGCCGTTGTTTCCACCGCCGTACATGGGGGCTACCGGCATTACCATGCCGTTTCCACTTTCATCTGTAAGTGCCATTTGTTTTTTCCTCCTATAACTTTTGTAGGTAAACGACTAGTAACCTGATTTTCTAGCCGTATAACTTCCGCCCTATGCGCACTGAGGCGTTTGTTATCTGAATAAATTTGAGAACCGGGGATCGTTTTTCATACGAACGGCATTATTTACCTGTTCTTGCGTGATCTGTCCCGAATTAAGCAAGTGCTGTATTATCCCTTGCGGGTTGTTGCTCATGTTCTGAGGTATATTAAACCGTTTCGACAACATACCCAGCGGGTTGTTTCTGAATTGAGAATATAATTGCATGATCTGTAACGGGGTATTCATTTACGCACCCTCCTCATCAAGCGCTTTTCTCGCGTTCGACTGTCCCTTTTTCTTTATTGCGTCTATTTCGCGCCACAAGGCGTCTATTTCGCCCTGTAGCTTTTCTATGGCAACCTTGTCACCCTGTTCTTTCTCGTGCGTCTGTGGGGCGTCCTGCGCCGTTTCCTTGACTAGCTTGTATCTTTCAAATACAGGACGGTCTAATTGTGACATTCCCATTGTCTTAGTGTACATGTACGGTTCGTTCTCATGCTTGAACGTGACCGTGTTTCCGAACGCCACCGGGTAATTTCTCGCCTCGTCCTCTGATCTTACAAGCACAAAATCACTGTTCCGCGCCGGGTTCTGAGTTTGTGGCGTAACTTGTGGTGCTTGCTGTGCCTGTCCCGGCATTATCGGGGGTTGCAAGTAGGGTGAATTGTAATACTGTGGGAAATAGTTATAGGCCATTTTATCAGTCCTCCTTGTGCCAGTAATATTGTGGTACTTCGCGCGTGCTGTCCCAGCTATCATAGACGGCACCGTCTTTCAGCGTGGCAACGTGCCGCGTAAAAAAGAGTACGTATGTACCGTCCGGGTGATCTTCTGCGAATTCTTCTGCCGTGTAACAGTCGGGGCAAGTGTCGGGAATAGCATACCGGGAGTACCCGTGTTTCCTGAGTACGGCGCCTATTACGCTGTTACTGTGCGGCATGTCGCCCATAAGGAACCCCGCCGCCACGATCTCAGCGTAAGCGCTCTCCCAGTCGGTGTCTAATGCTTTTGCTACTGCGCGTATTGCGCAATCTTCTACCTTTCGGCCTGTCGGGTTCGGGTTATATTCTATCCACATGCACTTTACCCCCTCGAAAACAATTCTATATGTCTTGCTGTTTTCAAAGAATGAACAAAACGTGCATGTTTCGGGCACAAAAAAAGCACGGGGGTACACCGTGCTTTTTGTGTTCGTTCTTGTGCGCTGGGTGACGAAACAAGAGGAGTCGAACCTCTTTTCAGTTCCCACTAACCCGTGGTTGAGGTGCTAGGGCTCGAACCTAGAATAATCGTTCCAAAGACGCTTGTGTTACCATTACACTACGCCTCAATATAATATCTCATGGTAAGGATTTGCACCTTACATGGAGCTTTGATGGATTTGAACCATCTTGAGCCTTGGGTCTCCCTATCTCGTACCTCTCCACAATGTCGACCTTGCGCGTCTACCTATTCCGCCACATGAGGTTTTTTGTCCGGGGCTTGTGGGAGGTTCCCCCGGACTATTCAAGCCTAGAAAATAATATACTTTCCGATCTGTATACTATGTTCTTGACTTGTCTTACTGATAGGTCGAATTCCTCAGCAAGCGGCTCATAACAAATACCATCTATCAGGCGGCGCTTCATAAT
>Ga0310694_10006578_pt1 | contig 10983 bp, 7 predicted proteins | sample 174DNAGHGhighgp2_FD_203884 | JGI IMG/M metagenome (GOLD analysis project Ga0310694, IMG submission 203884) | Sheep rumen microbial communities from Palmerston North, Manawatu-Wanganui, New Zealand - 1742 DNA GHGhigh gp2 (v2) (version 2) | ecosystem: Host-associated > Mammals > Digestive system >... | reverse complement strand
ACTTGTATCGGTCTTTACTTGACCTCCTCGAAGTCGGCATCCTGCACCTCGTCATTAGGATTGGTCTGTGTCTGCTGACCGCCTTGAGCCTGCTGGTCAGCGCCAGGCTGTGCACCAGCATTAGCATACATCTGCTGACTGGCTGTCTGCATGATGGTGTTCAGGTTGTTGATGGCAGTATCGATAGCAGAGATATCACCACTCTTATGAGCATCCTTCAACTGCTGGAGAGCCTGCTCAATAGGAGCCTTCTTGTCTGCAGGAATCTTGTCACCATTCTCATTGAGGAATGTCTCTGTCTGGAAGATCATCGAGTCAGCCTGATTGAGCTTGTCAACACGCTCACGCTCTTTCTTGTCAGCCTCAGCATTAGCCTCAGCCTCAGCCTTCATGCGGTTGATCTCATCCTGTGACAGACCAGAAGAAGCCTCGATGCGGATAGCCTGCTCCTTACCTGTAGCCTTATCCTTGGCAGAAACCTTAAGGATACCGTTTGCATCGATATCGAAGGTTACCTCAATCTGAGGAATACCACGACGAGCAGGAGCGATACCTGTCAGGTTAAACTGACCGATACTCTTATTCTGAGCTGCCATAGGACGCTCACCCTGCAGCACGTGGATGGTTACCTCCGTCTGATTATCAGCTGCCGTAGAGAAGGTCTCGCTCTTCTTGCAAGGAATGGTTGTATTTGCTTCGATCAGTTTGGTCATCACACCACCCATCGTCTCAATACCCAGAGTCAAAGGAGTAACGTCGAGCAGCACGATATCGCCTACACCACCTTCCTTGTTCAGGATAGCACCCTGGATAGAAGCGCCAACGGCAACTACCTCGTCAGGGTTAACACCCTTTGAAGGCTCCTTACCAAAGTAGTTCTTGACCAGTGTCTGAACAGCAGGGATACGGCTAGAACCACCTACGAGGATCACCTCATCGATATCAGAAGTGTTCAGCTTAGCATCAGCCATTGCCTTCTGACAAGGAGCCAGACAAGCCTGAATCAGGTCGTGAGCCAGCTGCTCGAACTTAGCACGAGTCAAGGTCTTCACCAAGTGCTTAGGCACACCACCCACAGGCATGATATAAGGCAGGTTGATCTCAGTAGAGGTAGAGCTTGACAACTCAATCTTTGCCTTCTCAGCAGCCTCCTTCAGACGCTGCATAGCCATAGGATCCTGTGTCAGATCGGCACCCTCGTCGTTCTTGAACTCCTGTACCAACCAGTCGATGATTACCTGATCGAAGTCATCACCACCCAGGTGAGTATCACCATTGGTAGAAAGCACCTCAAACACACCACCACCGAATTCCAGGATAGAGATATCGAACGTACCACCACCGAGGTCGAAGACAGCAATCTTCATATCCTTGTTGGCCTTGTCGACACCGTATGCCAAAGCGGCAGCTGTTGGTTCGTTGACGATACGACGAACATTCAAGCCGGCAATCTGACCAGCCTCCTTCGTAGCCTGACGCTGAGAGTCAGAGAAGTATGCTGGTACGGTGATGACAGCATCTGTCACCTCCTGACCGAGGTAATCCTCGGCAGTCTTCTTCATCTTCTGCAAAGTCATCGCAGAGATTTCCTGAGGAGTATATTTACGTCCATCGATGTCTACACGAGGATAGCCACCCTCGTTAACAACAGTATAAGGTACACGAGAAATCTCTTTCTCTGTCTGCTGCCAGTTCTCACCCATGAAGCGCTTGATACTGTAGATCGTCTTCTTTGGGTTCGTGATAGCCTGACGCTTGGCAGGATCGCCCACCTTACGCTCGCCACCTTCCACAAAGGCTACGACAGAAGGGGTTGTACGCTTACCCTCACTGTTTGCAATTACTACTGGCTCGTTACCCTCGAATACGGCAACGCAGCTGTTGGTTGTTCCCAAGTCAATTCCAATAATCTTTCCCATAATTCTATTATTTTTGTTATTTGTTTACGATTTTTGTCATACTATATATAGCAAAGCGTATGCCAAAAACATAAAAAAAGGATAAAAATGACGGATTGTCACGACAAATTGGCACAAGTCTCATTTTTTTTTCATAACTTTGCGGCTGTTTAAGAAACGTCAAAAACAAACATCCTTATGAAAAAGCTCATTAGCATCGTCTTCACTATTTTTGCATGTTTACATGTAGCTGCACAAGACGCTAGCTCATACATTATTAAGACGCGTCACGCCCAACAGACTTCTGCCGCAAAGTCAGCAAAGAAGACACAGGGAAAGGAAATACGCGACCTCATCTCTGACAACTTCAAGTTCTATTCACCCTGCGAATGGAAAGAAGGCATGAGATTCATGGTGATACCTGAAGAGTACGACTTGATTGTCAACACCTTCACCGACACCGAAACAGGTAAGGAAGAAAGCAACATCAATCTGCGCAATAAGATCATGATTTATCAAGGTCATGACGAAGGACTTGACGGTCATCCCCGCCTGCATTTCCTCTGTAAGGAAAACCACAGGAAATACTACTATCCACTGAATGGAATATCATTTCAAGACTTCTGCTATGACAAGGCTGGTGTTCCTACCCTCGCCTATCTGGGCGACGTGGATATTGCTCGCACCAAACTGATGGGGCACAAGTTCTTCACTAAGACAACGACATACTGCATTGACACCAGCTATAGCTCTGACGATTATGAAGAGGTGAAAGTACCTAAGGATGAGATCGTAACCGTCAAGGCTATTGCTGTCGGCACGCGCAATTTCCCAGTGAAGATTATCGTTGAAGACACAAAGGGTAATGAGTTCTATCAGAACGTGGCCATTTCAAAGACCAACTGTGGTTTGCGCGATGACGAGTTCGTAAAAGACAATGCCAGGCACTTGTTTTCCGGCTCATTTGAAATACAGGACGATGTCATAGAAGTCTCAAAAGATTATATGGCATATCAAGGCGCTGTCGTTCATACCAAGGATGTCACACTGATGCTCACACGTGGCGCAGGAAAAGACCGTAACGTGAGAGTTCCTCGGCAGACGACATTCACCATCGACCACCTCATACCTTCAGGCGACAATTATGTAACACTGACACTGACGGAAAAGGAATCTCGCCGTGTCTACTATAAGAGAGTATTCTTCTCGCATTCTGACGATGTGACAGGCGACACCGCTGATTCAATAGAAGACTACTTCGGTTATATCTTCGCTATAGGTGAAGGAAAGGCGCGTGAAACCAGTCAGGCAGCACGTGCGGCTATCCGTCAGGGTTACGTCATCTTAGGTATGACGCAGGATGAAGTACAACTGGCCATAGGTGAACCCGATCGGGTAAGCAACGAGAGCGGCTATGTAACTTGGACATATGTACGTTCCACAGGTAAGCTGCTCGTCGTCAACTTCGACTTAGCCGGAAGGGTAAGCAAATATGTGGTAGATCCCAATGGCAAACAGCCGAAGGCCGCCGCACCTCAGAGACAAGTGAAACGATCCAGTCAGGCGGCATGGAACACCTCTGCTTCCACTCCTATAAAATAAACATTTTGGATACACATCAGATCATGACTGAAAAAACATATACCTATGAAGAGGCCTTCAATGCCTCAATGCAATATTTTGAAGGCGATGAGCTCGCTGCCCGCGTGTGGGTTAATAAATATGCGATGAAAGACAGTTTCGGACGCATCTATGAGAAATCGCCTGAAGACATGCATTGGCGTATTGCCAACGAGATTGCCCGCATAGAGAAGAAATACAAGAATCCGATGACGGCAGAGGAGATTTTCCAGTTGCTGGACCATTTCCGCTATATCGTACCTGCCGGCAGTCCGATGACTGGTATTGGCAATAATTATCAGATTGCATCGCTTTCCAACTGTTTCGTCATCGGACTAGACGGTGATGCCGACTCCTATGGTGCTATCCTTCGAATCGACGAAGAACAAGTACAGTTGATGAAGCGTCGCGGTGGTGTAGGACACGACCTGAGTCACGTGCGTCCGAAGGGGTCGCCAGTGAACAACTCAGCCCTGACCTCAACAGGTCTGGTGCCATTTATGGAGCGTTATAGTAATAGTACGCGCGAAGTGGCACAAGACGGTCGTCGAGGTGCCCTGATGCTCTCCGTCAGCATCAAGCATCCCGACTCAGAGGCTTTCATCGACGCCAAAATGACAGAGGGCAGAGTGACAGGTGCCAATGTGTCAGTAAAAATCGACGATGAGTTCATGCAATGTGCCATCGACGACAAACCTTACACGCAACAGTTCCCTATCAATAGCGATGACCCTGATGTATCGAAAGAGATCTCTGCCAAAAAGCTATGGGAGAAGATTGTACACAACGCGTGGAAGAGTGCTGAGCCAGGTGTGCTTTTCTGGGATACCATCCTACGTGAAAGCATCCCCGATTGCTATGCCGACTTAGGATTCCGTACTGTTTCAACCAACCCCTGCGGTGAGATTCCTCTCTGTCCATACGACTCCTGCCGACTGTTGAGTATCAACCTTTATTCTTATGTTGTCAACCCATTTACCAAAGATGCATATTTCGACTATGAGCTGTTCAAGAAACATGTAACTTACGCCCAGCGCCTGATGGACGATATCGTGGACCTTGAGCTGGAGAAGATCGATCTGATTATGGAGAAGATTGACAGCGACCCACAGAGTCAGGAGGTGAAAGGGGCCGAGTATCATCTCTGGGAGAAAATCAAGCGCAAGAGTAGCATGGGACGCCGCACTGGAGTTGGTATTACGGCCGAAGGTGACATGATTGCAGCTATGGGACTACGTTACGGCACTCAGGAAGCCACCAACTTCTCTGTTGAAGTACACAAGAGCTTGGCCCTGACTGCCTATCGATCATCAGTAGAGATGGCCAAGGAACGCGGTGCCTTTGAAATATACGACAGTAAACGTGAGGCCCAGAATCCATTTATCCTCCGCATCAAGGAAGCTGATGCACAACTGTATAAAGACATGCAACGATATGGTCGGCGAAATATCGCCTGTCTGACGATTGCACCTACGGGTACGACATCGCTCATGACAGAGACGACCAGCGGTATAGAGCCCGTCTTCATGCCCGTGTATAAACGTCGCAGAAAAGTGAACCCCAACGACACAAATGTCCATGTAGACTTTGTCGACGAAGTGGGTGATGCCTTTGAGGAGTATATCGTCTATCATCCAAAGTTCCTGAAATGGATGCAGGTAAACGGCATTGACAGCAACCAGCGTTACACCCAAGAAGAGATTGACAAACTGGTGGAGCGCTCACCTTATTATAAAGCAACTGCCAACGATGTAGACTGGCTGATGAAGGTGAAGATGCAGGGAGCTATCCAGAAATGGGTAGACCATAGCATCAGTGTGACGGTGAACCTGCCCAACGACGTAGACGAGGCACTCGTCAACCGTCTGTATGTGGAGGCTTGGCGTTCAGGCTGTAAGGGATGTACCATCTATCGTGACGGCTCGCGTGCAGGAGTGATGATCTCCGTCAGCAAGAAAGACAAGAAAAAAGAAGAGAACAAAGCAGAAGATCAGGTGAAGGACAATAACATGGAGGAAAAGCCACAGGACTGTCACTGCAAGCATCCTGAGGTGACAGAGGTTCGCCCGCAAGTCCTGGAATGCGATGTGGTGCGTTTCCAGAACAACAAAGAGAAATGGGTGGCCTTCGTAGGACTTCTGGACGGCTATCCTTATGAAATCTTCACAGGTCTTCAAGACGACGAAGAAGGTATCGTCCTCCCCAAGACGGTGACCAAAGGAAAGATTATCAAGAGCATGAATGCCGACGGTAGCAAACGCTATGACTTCCAGTTTGAAAACAAACGCGGTTACAAGACCACAGTAGAAGGACTGTCGGAGAAGTTCAATCCAGAATACTGGAACTATGCCAAACTGATCTCTGGTGTACTACGTTACCGTATGCCAATCGATCATGTCATCCGACTGGTGGGTTCATTGCAGTTGCAGAGTGAGAGCATCAACACCTGGAAAAATGGTGTGGAGCGTGCTCTTAAGAAATATGTGACTGACGGCACGGAAGCGAAAGGACAGAAATGTCCTGTATGCGGACAGGAGAGTCTGATTTATCAGGAGGGTTGTCTAATCTGTAAAAGCTGTGGAGCATCACGATGCGGATAACAAGTAGCTATATCTGTCTCAAAGGAGTTCGTTTCCACGCCTTCCACGGAGTACTGCCTCAGGAAAGAACGGTAGGCAACGACTTCATGGTAGACCTCCGAATTGGCTATCCACTGGAGCAGGCAATAGCAAGTGATGAGGTGACTGACACGTTGAACTATGCTACGGTCTATGAGACAGTAAAGAGAGAGATGTCAATTCCTTCTCAGCTCATCGAGCATGTGGCGGGACGCATCATCAAGGCATTGGAACAAGCCTTCCCTGCCATCACCTCCATAGACTTGGAGGTAACAAAGAAGAATCCTCCGATGGGAGCTGACTGCATGGGAGCATCTGTTGAGATACATTTAAATATATAATTATGTATAGAAAGATTTTCATATCCATCATATTCCTCGGCCTTTTTTTAGCAGGAAATGCCGCCAATAAGAAGTTTACACTAGTGATTGACGCAGGTCATGGTGGACATGATGCTGGTGCCAAGGGAGCATTCTCATATGAGAAAAACATCAACTTGAATGTGGCGCTCACCTTCGGACGATATGTTGAGAGAAATTGCCCGGATGTAAAAGTCATCTACACCCGAAAGACGGATATCTTCATTCCACTGCATCAAAGGGCGGATATTGCCAACAAGAACAAAGCCGACCTTTTTGTATCCATACACACCAATGCCCTGCCTAAAGGACGGATATCCAGAGGATTGGAAACATACACATTAGGTATGCACCGTGCTAGCGACAATCTGGATGTGGCCAAGCGTGAGAACTCCGTAATCCTGATAGAGAAAGACTACAAAGAACGGTATGCAGGCTTTGACCCTCGTTCCAGCGAAAGCTATATCATGTTCGAACTGCTACAGGACAATAATATGTCACAGAGTGTAGAACTGGCTAAATTCGTTCAACAGAAGGTGTGCAACACAGCCGGACGACAGAACAAAGGTGTGAAACAGGCAGGGTTCTTGGTTTTACGCGAAACCTCTATGCCCAGCTGCTTGATAGAATTGGGCTTTATATCCACCCCCGATGAAGAGCAGTATCTCAACACTTCCAGAGGTATTGATGCACTGGGAAAAGGCATCTATCAGGCATTCGTTGCCTACCGACAGAAATACGATCGTCATTTTGTAGTGCCTTATCAGGCTCCTGACAAAGAGAATATTAACATCCCTTCAGTAGTACCCGCCCAAGATGAGCCCTCTGTAAAAGAGGAAAAGCCTGTCAAGGAAGAGCCTGCTACTGTGAATACTAAAATAGAAGTGCCACAACAGGTAATAGAAGAGCCTAAACCTGTCGTAGAAGAGCCTAAACCCATCGTAGAGAATCCTAAACCCGCAGTAGAGAAACAAAACACTACAGTCGAAGAACCAACAGATATGCCTGTCTTCAAGGTTCAGATCATAGCTACTGAAAAGAAGTTACCAAAAGGTGACAGCCATTTCAAGGGCGAAAAAGACGTAGACTATTACCAAGAAGGTGGTCTCTACAAATATACGGTTGGGGCCTCTACCAATTACAACGAAATCTATCGGTTAAGAAAAGAGTTATCCACCAACTTTCCACAGGCATTTATCATAGCCTTTAAGAATGGAGCGAAAACCGACGTGATTAAAGCAGTACAAGAATTTAAGAACAGAAAAAATAGGTAATTATGAGCAAGTTTTTCACAAAAGAAGTGCAGATAGCATTGGTGGCCATTATCGGTCTTGTTCTCTTGTTCTACGGAATGAAATTTCTCAAGGGCAAGCAACTCTTCTCTAATGAAAATTATTACCATGTGATACTCGATGATGTTACAGGCTTGTCAGCGTCAAGCCCGGTATATATGAATGGAGTCAAGGTGGGAGTTATTGAAGAGATTTTATTCGATTTCACCCGGCAGGACAAGGTGGTGGCAACAGCTACAGTAGACAAGCGTCTGCGACTGGCCCAAGGAACGAAAGCAGAAATTGTCAGCGACATGCTGGGAAATGTCAAACTACAACTCATATCTCCCAAAGACAAACACGAGTATATACATCCTGGAGACACCATCGAAGGAGAAGTAACCGGAGGACTGATGTCAAAAGCATCAGACTTATTCCCGCAGATAGAAAAGATGCTACCAAAGATAGACTCCATCCTGACCAGCATTAATATCCTCTTGGCAGATCCAGCCATTAAGAACACACTTCATCATGTAGATAACATGACCGATCATCTCGTTTACACCTCAGCAGAATTAAGGCAATTATCCATGCGGCTGAACGAGGAAGTTCCATCTCTATTAGGAAAGGCGAATAGTGTAATGAGCCATACAGATACACTGACGAAGAATCTCAGCGAAGTGGATGTAGCTCAGACCATGAAGAAGGTGAATATGACACTTGACAATGTCCAACAGATGACAGCCAAACTCAATAGCGATGAAGGAACACTCGGCCTACTGATGCGTGATCCATCACTCTATAGGAACCTGAATTCAACAGCTATGCATGCCGATTCACTGGTTATCGATCTGAAACAGCACCCCAAACGATATGTACATTTTTCTATCTTCGGGAAAAAAGACAAATAAGGCATAATTTTTATTTTGTCTAAATAAAAAAGAAATTAAAAATCACCAAACACGAATGGCGTAAAGTGCTGATTTTCTTATCAATTGAATCGCATAAAAAAGGAAAAGAACAATTTTTACAAAAGTGTTTAAACATATGATAATTCGCTGATTTCCAGTGGTTTGCAATTATGCAAATTCCTGATTTTTAGAGAAAAAGTGTGAAACATCTTAAGGCTCGAATTATTAGTCAGTTACGTGTGTGTCACATTTCAAACCATGCATAGAACTATTTGTGTATCTCAAAAAAAATTCCGAACTTTGCATCACGTTTGTTACTAACCAACATACGTATCGAAATATAATATGGTGAAACAGAGTTATCAGATGCTTTGGGCAGAATGTCTCCGACTGATACGGGCAAATGTCACAGAGCAGCAGTTTAAAACATGGTTCGAGCCGATCGTCTTCGAGTCCTATTCGGAAGAAGAGAAGACGTTATTGGTTCAGCTCCCAAGTCCTTATGTCTATGAGTACTTGGAGCAGCACTATGTGGCTCTGTTAAGCAAGGTTCTGGAGCGATGCTTCAAGACAAAGGTTCGTCTTACTTATCGTATTGTTACCGACAAGGCACATAACCTCTCACAGGATGTTGAAGCTCAAGAGCCTACTATGATCGACCCAGCCCCTGCAACACAACGTGCCAACCAAGCACCAAGTGTACTCGACTGTGCTACGCCTGCCCAAGAGCTAAATCCTCAATTGGATATCCACAAGACATTCAGTAACTTTATTGAGGGAGATAGCAACAAACTGCCTCGTACGGTAGGTATCACCATCGCGGAGCATCCTGGTAAATCGACGTTTAATCCGTTCTTCATCTATGGCCCATCAGGTTGTGGAAAGACTCATCTCATCAATGCAATTGGTGTGAAGTGCAAGGAGATGTATCCGGCTAAGAGAGTCCTTTATGTCAGTGCGCGTCTTTTCCAGGTGCAATATACCGATGCAGTACGCAGGAATATCACCAACGACTTTATCAACTTCTATCAGACGATTGACGTACTGATTGTGGATGATATTCAGGAATGGGCCAATTCACCTAAGACGCTGGATACCTTCTTCCATATCTTCAACCATCTGTTCCGTAATGGCAAACAGATTATCCTTGCCAGTGACCGTCCACCGGTAGATCTGCAAGGAATGAAGGACCGTCTGCTTACACGTTTCTCATGTGGATTGATAGCAGAACTGGAGAAACCAAATACACAGTTGTGTATAGATATTCTAAACTCCAAGTGTCGTCGTGATGGACTGAAAATACCTGAGGATGTCATTCAGTTTATTGCTGAAACTGCCAATGGAAGTGTACGCGATCTGAAAGGTGTTGTCAACTCATTATTAGCCTATTCAGTGGTTTATAACTCCAATATCGATATGCGATTAGCAGAAAGAGTCATCAAACGCGCTGTAAAGGTAGACAATCACCCGTTGACTGTTGACGATATCTTGGAGAAAGTGTGCAATCACTATCAGGTATCTCAGCAGAATGTATTCAGTCGCAGTCGTAAGCATGATTATGTCATCGTACGTCAGGTGTCCATGTATCTGGCACAGAAATACACAAAGATGCCAGCTTCACGCATCGGACAGCTCATCGGAAACCGTGACCATTCCACTGTTATCCATAGCTGTAGCACCATTGAGCAACGGCTGAAAGTGGATAAGGCCTTCCATGAAGAACTGAGCAGCATAGAAAATTCATTCAAGTTGAAATCATAAAAAAAAGAGTGTGCCAATCATTGACACACTCATTTTTTCGCACTTTCTCAAGATTTACTCGAGAACGATTGGCTTATACTTTGGAACGAGAACCTTCATGATGCACCAACCAATCAGGTAGGCTACCGCACAAATACAGAAGACAACCATGTAAGCTGCAGGCTTACCATCAAAACCAAAGAACTGGAAGGCATTCTCAGCCCCCACCTTATCGATACTCAACTCGTCTGCCCAGGTGAAGAACATACCAGAACCCTTGTTGATGAGGAAAGAGCCCACACCTCCGGCCATTGAACCAATACCCGTGATGGTACCAATGGTTGACTTCGGGAACATATCACCTACGGTAGAGAAGATATTGGCACTCCATGACTGATGACCAGCACCTAACAAACCAATCAGGATAGCAGGCCACCAAGCACTGTAAACGCCCAGTGGTTGAGCCAACAGACCTAACAAGGGGAAGAAAGCAAAGATCAACATCGCACGCATACGACCGGCATAGGGGTTCATGCCATATTTCTCAACGAAAATCTTGGGCAAGT
>Ga0310694_10006576_pt1 | contig 10983 bp, 11 predicted proteins | sample 174DNAGHGhighgp2_FD_203884 | JGI IMG/M metagenome (GOLD analysis project Ga0310694, IMG submission 203884) | Sheep rumen microbial communities from Palmerston North, Manawatu-Wanganui, New Zealand - 1742 DNA GHGhigh gp2 (v2) (version 2) | ecosystem: Host-associated > Mammals > Digestive system... | reverse complement strand
TTTCTGGGTTTGTCGGATACTATCCGACCTAATAGACAAAGCCCATTCTTTATACAGGCGGGCTCTTTACCTATTGCTTTTTGTGCTTCTCAATGTGGTAGAAGCCGAGGGTGAGGATTTTGAGGATGACTTCATACAAAACCTTTACCCAGTCTTTTTCTTCAGATTCGTTTTTCATTGCGGTAATAGTTAATGTTGTTACAGATTTTACAGTTTTCTGTAAAATGTTTGTTCTTAGCCCAATGGGCACGATCAAACGATTTCCAGGCGGGTCTCCTCGTGGGCGGTTTGTTCTGCGAGCCAGCGGGCGGTGAGGGATTGCTCCATGCTGGCGGAGATAAGGATACAGCCTTTACTGTGCTCAGGTAGAGAGCCGCGGTGGAATCGTATGCCGGAACGTCCGGGGACTTGGGATAAGAGGGGTAAGAGCCTCTTAAACTTGGGCGATTGGGTGACTTGAACTTTGTAGATCAAGGCGGGAACGAGGTAGTCGGCGTTTTCGAGAGTGTCGCAGATGTAGTGCAGACGTTCTACGAGGAGGCCGGTACGCTTATTAATGTAGTGCGAGGTGCGATAGAGTTTGCCGGGAACGGCCTTCGAGCTTACTCTCGAAGAAGAGGACGTACTGTTTTCGCGGATCAGTTTGTAATACATAGGTCACGAGCGTTTTTTATAGACGTAATCGATACCGAAGAGGGCTCCTGCGAAGGTGGCGGTTTCGCCGAAGGCAACGAGCAAAGTCTCGTGGATTTGTCCTTGCGGGTCGATAAAGACGCCGCAGAAGAGTAAGATGAGTCCGCCGATGGAAAGAACTGTGGCGGTGATGAGTTGTAAATTCAGTTTCATATTCATAAAAATGTTTAGCTATTCTCGGCGGAAGCCACTCCTTCCATTCCGTTGGAAGGACGTTCCGGGTGCAAATATGCCCACATTTTTGGCGGTTTTGCAAATTTTTTACCAAAAAGTTTTCCAACTCATCACCACGCGTAGCGTAGAAAGGCTTCTATATTGTTGTCCGAGACGGGTTGCCCGTGGATTTCTTCGAAGCGCTCCATGAGGGTAAGCAGGTGCTTGATGGGGATGATTTGTCCGGCTCGATGGTTGAGCCGGTCGTGGATTTCTTGCGTGGTCATGATGATATACGATTTGACGATTTACGATTTACTATTTCTAAATTGAGTTTGGTCGTTATCTGACGAAGATGGACCGGGATTGCATCGGGATTGCATCGGCCCTGAACCGGCTTGTAGAAGGCGAAGATTTTTCCGTTTCGTGTTCTAAAGATGAAGTTTCCTAATCGTCCTCTCAATGCACGAAGATTGCCATCCTTTGATTTGAGTTGGAAGGCGGTCGGACTATACTTCGGCATGGGTATCTCCTTTCTTGAATTCGGCTTTGACTTCTGTCCAGATGAGTTTGCGTGGACGTTTGTCGCCATTAGCCATGCGGCGAGTTACTTCTTGTGCCATGAGTGCGAAGGATGAGCGTGCGGCTACTTCACCTTCGGTAGGTTTAGTGCAACGGGGTTTGTCTTCGCGGATGTAGATCTTTTGTTTGCCGTTGCGAACACAAGCAATGACGCGTTTGGTGATGACACCTTTGGAGGTGACGATAGTTGTTTTCGAGAGTGTGCCGGAGACATTGGCTATACCGGCGGGAAATAAACAATTTGCCATAATAAAAATAATGAATAATGATTAATGAATAATGAATATTTGTCGGATGCGATCCGACGACAATTGACAAAGTTTTATCCGTTTCGGACGTAGATGACTTTTTGTCCGGTGGGGTTCGCCATCTGCCAACCGTCACGGGGTTCGGTAGTGTGATAGCGGGCATAGTAGTCCGCATAAGAGAGGGTCTGTTGGCGTGGAGGACGAGCATTCTCATCCAAGGCACGGAGCGGATCGTAATGGACGAACTTGCCTTGCTCCAGTTTGGAGCGAATGGCGTTATAGATGCGTTGTTGCATTTCAGGCGGATAGGTTGCCCACTTTGCCGCACATTCGGTTTCCCGTTTGGCGCTCGAGCCGTGCTGGCGGAGCAGCACCCATAGTTGTTGAAAATCATTCATAATTTTTTTATTGGTGTTACAAAAAGGTGTTACAAAAAGGTGTTACATATGGTGCTACGTGTACGCGCAGTACGTAACACCCTTTTAACATTTTAAATTTTCTTTTTTGCTTCTTTTTTCTTTTGCGAGAAAACAATCTGCTACGCCTATCTTTCGAAAGGCGGTGCAAAGGTATAGGTATTAGAAAGGAGTGCCTATTATTCCTATTGTTCTTAATTAATTAGGAATAAACAAAAAACGGGCAGTCCTTTCGGAGAGCCCGTTAATACAGGAGAAACGCGGAATTAAAAAAATGAATTAATTCCTATTATTCTTATTTAATTCCGGGAAATAGGAATAAAGATTGTCATAAATCTCAGGGTCTTTCTTGCCGGAATTGATGATCTTACAGATGACGGTTGCAAAGGCTTTTGGCATAACGCTGCACTCCAAGCCGCATTGGTTGGTGAAGAAGCGATATATCGCTGCGCCTTGCGGTTCTTCATCGACCATATCGAGTTCGTACCAACGATACCAGAAACATGCAACCATGAGGTTAAGCTTGCTTGAAGTCTTGCTATCGAGTTGGTACTGCCCCATCTTGTGGTCAGCGATATATTTGCGTACGCGCTCGGCTTCGTAGGCGGAGCGTTGGGTATCTTCATTGCCGCGCGCGTCGGAGAAGAGGTATTGGGTTCTGGGACCACGTTGGGGGCGGGATTCCGACTGACAGTCGGAGCAATTCGAAGAAAAGTCATCGGATGGGGAGACATCCTCGGCATTGTCAGGCGCTGATGATTGTGCTCCATAATAGTTATTAGTTGTATTGAATGTACAATGTTCATAAACAGAGTTTCCTGTTTGAGATTGCGTTTGCTCGTTGTTAGGGGAAATAATCGGTTGTGGAGGCTGAATATTAACGTGGATGTCACTTTCCCATTTTCTAAGTTCTCTGTTAAAGCCCTCAAACAAGCTTTTTTGAAAATACTTTACTTCTTTATCGGAGATGGTATGAATGCCGAAACAACCCCAATGGACGATATCAGGCCAATCTTCCTGTAGTTTACGAATTATCTCAGCAGCTTTTGCACCGCCTCGTTTTTTTGCTATAAGTTTGATATTTTCGCGGAAAACACTAATGCTTAAATAGTTGATTTTAGGAAAAAATTCCTTTCCAAGGTAAATACAAGATGAAGTGATTCTATTCCATTCTATCATCCCCTCCATACAATAATAATCCTCACCATCTCCATCATCCTCGTTCCAAACGGGAAGATTATCTGCAAAGTACAAGATAGCCTCTTCTTCTATTTTTCTTTGCCATTCATACAGTTTATCCAACCATTTGTAATTCTCATCCTTTACTTCCACGGCAATACGACCATCAATAACAAACCTATCTTTTAAGAGCGTAAACTCAGCAGGTGTTTTCCATACGAGTTTTGTGTATAATAGATATGCTATCATATTCATATCATTCAAATCATAAAAGTTTGTCAATCGCGCCCAATCTACATCTTCATAGGGACGGCTCATATATTCTTCGGCCAACATATGAGCCATAGGGAGAGGTGTATCAATCTGCGTAATGCCATAAAAATAGTCCGGATAAAACAAACGTGTCTTACGGTCGCATACTCCCATGAACACACGCTCTTCGTAGGCTTGTTTAAACATCTCCGTGTCAAGAAGATCCAGCATTTCTTCTTTAGTCACTTCAGGATAATCATTATACATAGTATAGTTGTTTGGATGAAAAAAACCGCTCGCTCATAATAAGCAAGCGGATTGATTCGGGTTAGTAAATAATGTTTATTTAGTCAATTTTAGATATAGTTCAAAGAGGTGGGCTACGCACTCGGATTCGGTCATCTTCGTACTAAATCCATAAGCCGCCATAACGGCACGGTCATTCTCTTGGTGTGCGCGGCGGAGCTCCGGTGGCATGGTCACTTCATCGTAGAGGTCGGCGAGACTGCTGTCCGGATACAAAGCACGAGCGTCAAGAATGGCTTGGGCTGTTTGCTCGATCTTAACCTTCTGTTCATCCGTCGGTGTTGGCCAAGGGAAGTTGTTATAGACGATGTCTTTGGAATAGCGGTAGTCGGATTTCAGACGCCCACAGACTACGCGCATCCAAGCCATGTGAACGTTGGAGGTAAGGATGCCAAAGTGATAAAGGGAGGCGTTGGGGATGATAAATACGAGGTCACTGGATAACATATCCGGCGACATAAAGCCTAATGGCACGTAGCGACGTTTCTCGGAAGACACTTTAGGAACGAGCAGATAGTTGCCTTTGGGCATGTTCTCCACATGGAAACGGGTTGGCGTGTCGGCTAATTTTACTGTACCGGCACTTGGACTTTTTAAGCGATACTCACGTACATTCATTACGCGCTCATAGCAATGCGGCATAGCACGTAATTCAGCAGGAGAACAATCTCCAAGCCATAAACAGAAACGTTTCTTGTTATTGATAAACTCTTCTGCTCCGAACCAAGGACGGAAGTAGGCAGCGGACTTGGGTTCTTTGGCAATAAACTCCTGCATTTCCTGTTCGGTAAAGAGATAGAAACCGCCATCTATGGGTTTATTGCCGATACCTATCTCCGGCACATCACAAAGCGGTTTGTTACGGCTTTCTATCCACACGTTATCACCATCAAGGAGATAGCCGTTAATGTTGGACGCGTTGATTGTTTGCGCGTCGGAGAGGAAGATCTTTTTGAGCGGCGATTGGCAATCGCCTGCAATAGAAAATCCTATGATGACACAATGGACGTGGGCTTTGATGTCGGCTTCAGAATCCCAACGGAAGGTACGATAGGCGAAGTCGAAACGGATGCCGTATTGCTCAAAGAGCGGTTTCCAGAGGTTAGCGACTTGTTCGCCTTGCGTGATCGAGTTCGTGGAAACAAGTGCGGCACGGATAGCGGTATTAGCATTCATCATTTGTGCCGATTTCATATACCATCCGCACACGTAATCCATGTTTCCAATATTCTTCCATTTCTTGCCGAAAATCTCCAATAAATCATCCTTTTGTGAAGAAGCCATTAAGCGCGCACCTACAAAAGGCGGATTACCCATGATGTAGTTGAGGCGGTCAGGAGCGATGACGGAAGACCAATCGAGACGGAGGGCGTTGCCTTCGTGGATGTTATGGTAGGATTTGAGAGGTAGCGGATTGACGTTAAACGAGACAATCTTCTGCGTCTCTTGGAGCATCTGTTGTTCGGCAATCCAAAGGGCAGTCGTGGCTACCGAGACAGCGAAGTCGTTGATCTCGATGCCGTAGAACTGGTGGATATCGACCTTAATGGGATCGGCGATGTCACCGAAGGTGCCTTGTCCTTTGTTGCGCAGCAGGATGACTTGGTTTTCGAGCCGACGGAGCGAGACGTAGCTTTCCGTGAGGAAGTTACCGGAACCGCAGGCAGGGTCGAAGAACGTGAGGGATGCCAGTTTGTCCTGGAAGGCATCGAGTTTCTGACGCTGCTGTTTGTCATTCGTGATAGCTTTGATAGCGGCGAACTCGGCTTTGAGGTCGTCCAAGAAAAGCGGGTCTATGACCTTGTGGATATTGGCGATCGATGTATAGTGCATACCACCGGAACGACGGGTCTCGGGGTTAAGGGTCGATTCGAAGATGGCACCGAAGATAGTGGGCGATATTTCCGACCAATCGAAGTCATCGGAGGCTTTGGATAGGATGAGTTCTTTGAGTTCGTCCGTGAATTGCGGAATCTCCAATCGCGTGTCGTTGCTGAACAGACCACCGTTGACATAGGGAAAGACTTTGAGTGCATCTTCCAAGTAGGGGTCGCGCTGATCCTCGGGCGTGTCGAGTGTCTCGAACAGGTCTTTTAAGGCGCGACGCAGGTCTTTGGCGGGGTACTGGGCAAGGAAATCATGGAAGGCGGTACGGCTGTTGAACAGACCGGCATCTTCGGCATAGAGACAGAACACGAGGCGCACGCAGAGGATATTGAGGCTGCGGAGCGTTTCGGGGTTCTCCGGCTCGTGGTATTGCGCCAATAAGGCATCATATATGAGTCCGACCAGTTTACCGGCTTCCTCGGACACTTTCTGTTCCTGCTTGATATGCTCGTTGCCTTCGTCCACAAGGAATTGCAGGCGGTAGTATTCCTTTTCGAGGTTTTCGAGAAGGATCTTTTGGGGCTCGCCGTTTGGCTGCTCCATGTCATAGACCCAGAACTCGCGGAAGTTGCAGGTCACGATCCAACGCGGACGCTGGCTGTACGGTAATTCGGACGCATAGCGTTTGGCTTGTTGGAAGGGATTGAGGGACGAACCGTCGGACTGCTTGATCGGCGCACCAAGGTCTTTGTTGAGCGATTTCTGCTCAATCATCACTTTGGTGGACGGGATGAAGCCGTCGATGAAAGACGTGTGGTCGAGGTGTACCTGTTGCTCATAGAGCAAGAACGAGTCCACATGCTCCACGCCGAACACTTCCGTTAAAAGTGTACTCCAGAAGATTTGGCTCTCGCCTTTCTCGTAGCCTTTATCTTTCCATCTCTGTGCAAAGTCGCGCGCGGCTTTCTGTTGCTGTATCTGGGTCATAGTATTTTGAATTTTCTTAGTATTTCTCCCGACTGTCAGTCGGGGCAATGGAAGAAAGGGAACATATTTCTTCCGCCATCTGATTCATCGCGACACACTCGGCGCGCGTGATGCCGCGCTTCTTGAGGTCGTACGGCCACGGACTCAGGATGAGAACCTGCTTATTCGCGACCGCATCAAAGATGCCGTCAGAAGGCTTGTAGTACTCGCCGAAACCGTTATCAGCGAGATAGATAGCCTTGCCTCCTTCGGCCAGGACACTATAGAGCACCTCGCGTTCTTTCTTGTGAATGAACGGCGATACGAGCACCGCACCTTTCTCAGCCGCAGCGATGCAGCTATCCATATAAGCGTTGAGGCGATTGTCATCGCCATGTGCCGCCTCGTCGAGCATAGTGTGCCGCACATGGACAGGCATATGGTGCGCTGCCTGTAACAAGTTCGTATTACCTACACCGCAATATATCCGCCCGGCAATCTCAATATTGTCCTGTACACGGAAATATTTCGGCATGAGACGCTTGGTAGCCAGGCGCTGCGGATTCATGTCGATATAGCGGAGCGTAGCAGGCAGTTGGCGACGTTGTCCCATAGGACGGATATGCGGCATCTCGGTGAAGATAGGATACAGGGCATAGTACGCATCATTGCCCAGTTGCTTGCGTAAGGTATTTTCTTGGTATTTCTCCCGACTGACAGTCGGGGCAACAGAAGAAAAGGTAGCCTCGTCATAATACGAAAACGCGCGACCGAGCTTTTGAGCGGCAGAACGAAAACCGGACACTACCATGCGGATGCTTCTCGGCATCGCCTGCCGCACATACCAGATCATGTGCAAATGGTCGGGCATAAGGCAATAATGCAACACTTGTATCTCCGGATGATAATTGGGGAACTCACGGAGACATAACAAAAGTGCATCGCCAAGGGGCAAATGCTTGATGTAGGCTTGCGTGGGGTCGTTATCGGGGATGACCAGATCGCCGAGTAAGGGTTCACACGTAGGAATCTTGAGCGTGATATGGTATAACCCGGAGCCTTTCCATGCTTTGCCGGGTTCCTGCCATTGCCATATGTCGTGATCTTGGGTCATGCAATTTGGGATGTTAACTGTATTTCTGATTGGTGCATTACGGTCTGGAAGTCGTTCCATTTTGGAACTTGTTGGGGTATGGGAAGGTTTGGAGACCGAAAAGGTTAGTCTCCTGCATGCATACCATGCTTGTTAGCAAGCAAATAAGTAAGAAGATCTTTTTCATTGCGTTATAAACTCTATTTGAATTGATTACAAGCTCTCAGTGAGAATGGATTTGATATCGGCGGGGAGAGGTACTGAAGATGATAGTGACGATGACGGTGAGGGTGAGGAGCGCCGGGTAGAAGAGCCAGGGCACGATGGACATGGCAGAGATACCGGCGAGACCGGAAGCCATGAGCAGTTGTGCACCGTAGGGCAAGATACCCTGGACACAGCAACTGGTGGTGTCCAACAAAGATGCGGAGCGTCGCGGGTCGATATGGAACTGCTCTGCTACCCGCTTGGAGATGTCGCCGACCGAGAGGATGGCGATGGTGTTATTGGCGGTACAGATGTTAGCAAACGCCACCAGCGCGCAGATGCTCCATTCGGCACCGGCACGGGTCTTGACGCGCCGCGTGATGGCGGTGCTGATAAACTCCAATCCGCCGTTATGCCGGATCAGGGAAAAGATACCTCCGGCTAACATGGAGATGAGAATCAGTTCGCTCATGCCCATCACACCGTTGAGTGCGCCGGTGATCCAGCCCATCAGGTCGTAACTACCGTCCGCCCAGCCCGTGACCAGGGTCAGCAGGTTGCCCAAGGCGAGCACGATGAGCACATTCATTCCGAATGCCGCGCAGAGAAGGACGGTGACATAGGGAAGGATCTTCCACAGAGTGGAAAGTTCAAAGTGGAAGGTGGAAAGAGATGCTTCGCCGGCATCAGAACCGAGGATGACATAGAGGACGGTGACGATGAGTGCCGCGGGAAGGACCATCTTGATGTTATAACGGAACTTATCCGCCAGTTGGCAGCCCTGCGTTTGGGTAGAGACGATGGTTGTGTCGCTGATGAAGGAGAGGTTATCGCCGAAGAAAGCGCCTCCCACGACGGATGCCGCCACCAGGGGTAATGCCATTTCTGTTTTGTCCGCCAAGCCAGCGGCAATAGGCATCAGGGCAACGATCGTACCGACACTGGTTCCCATACACAAGGAAGTGAGGCAAGCCGCGAGGAACAGGCCCGCCAAAGCAAACTTAGCCGGAAGGAAGCGCAGGGTGAGGTTGACCATAGCTTCGGCAGCGCCCATCTCTTTCGCCGTAGCCGCAAAAGCACCGGCGAGCATGAAGATCCAGATCATGAGCAGCAGGTTTTCGCTCCCTGCTCCGCGCGAGAAAACAGCCACCCGTTCTCTGAACGGCACCCCTTTCGTAAGCGCAATACCGACCATCGCCGACAAGACAAAGATAAACAACAGCGGGGCGTTACTCACACCTCCGTAGATAAATCCATTCAACACAATAAGCACGATCATCGCGACAATAGGCGAGAGTGCTAACAGACCCTTTTTCGTTTCTGAACTCATTTCAGGCGCAAAGGTACTGCTTTTTTTTGATTTATGCAAATATTGACAAAAAAAAGCCAGCATAATGCCGGCTAATTAAGGGAAGGCCCCTTCCCGTGTTACGGTTTCCCCGTTTAACGGGGACACCTAGGGTGCCACGCGGTTGATGTCGCGGGGGAACATGGAGCATTCTTTGACGTTGGCGATGCCGAGGAAGCAGGCGGTGATGCGCTCCAAGCCGATGGCGAAGCCGCCGTGAGGGGGCATGCCGTTGCGGAAGGTGTCGAGGTAGAAATGGAACGCATCCGGGTTCATGCCACGACGGAGCATCTTCTCGCGGTAATCGGCTTCCTTATGCATACGCTGGCCACCAGAGGTGATCTCCAGACCACGCATAAGGAGGTCGAAGCTCAGTGTCAGCGACGGATCCTCGGGATCGTCCATCGCATAGAAAGCGCGGTGCTCGCTCGGGAAGTGGGTAACGAAGACGAAGTCCGAACCGTATTTCTCGAAAGCGTACTTGCAAATAGCGCGCTCCTCTTCCGGCGCAAGGTCATCTTCGCCGCGGTGATCAGCCTCACAGAGATTATTCTCGAAGAGAATCTCGTGTACCTCGCTCAGTTTCCATGCAGGAACCTGCTCGGGGAGCACCGGATTAACGGCGTTCAAGAGATGAAGCTCATGCGCACAGTCTTTCTCGACTGTAGCGATGATATGGCGGAGGAGTGCAGCCTCGAGGGTCATGACATCTTCCTGTCCTTTGATGAAGCCCATCTCGACATCGAGGGAGATGTACTCATTGAGGTGACGGGAGGTCGCATGTTTCTCTGCGCGATATGCGGGAGCGATCTCGAAGACGCGCTCATAGACGCCGACGCCGATCTGTTTGTAGAACTGAGGGCTCTGAGCCAGATACACCTGCTTGCCGAAATAGTCCATCTTGAAGACGTTAGCACCACCCTCTGCGCCTTCGCTCACGATCTTTGGGGTGAAGATCTGGGTGAAGCCGTTCGCGCTGAGGAACTCACCGAAGGCACGTGCGATCGTCGATTGTACCTTGAGGATCGCCATGTCACGCGGGTTGCGGAGGGTGACCTGACGGTTGTCAAACTTATAGCGCAGGAGTGTCTCTTCGTCACCGAACTTGAGGGCGTTCATATCCACTACCTCGGCGGTTGTCGGGCGGGAGAGGACGCGGACCTCACTCACAGCGATCTCAATGGTGTTATAGAACGCAGCGGGGTCTTTGATCTTCGCCTCGTTGACCGTACCGGTGAGGGTGATTGCCATCTCGCGGCATAAGTCGTTCATCGCGATGGCGTTGCCATTCTCGTCGAAGAACTTCGAGGTCTCGTTGGAGACAACGGCCTGCAACAGTCCACGACTCTTGCGGAGAACGATGAAGCCGCCCCATTTGGTGACGCGGACATTATGGATCATGCCGGAAACGGAAACAGATTCGCCAACCTTGCAGTTGGCGAGATCTGTAACGTTTTGTTTATGGGAATTGACGTCTAAAAACATAGTTTTTTTTCGTTATATCGGTATAACGGTATCCCGACGGGTCAATTACTCAGCAGCGGGTGCTTCCTCTGCCTTCGGAGCCTCTGCTACTTCTTCTACTGCCTCTTTAACGGCTTTTTTGCCGGCACGGCGGGTAGCTTTCTTAGCAGCTTTCTTGGTCTCCTTGAGCATGTTCTCATTGTAGTCAACGAGCTCGATGATACACATCTCAGCAGCATCGCCCAGACG
>Ga0310694_10006574_pt1 | contig 10986 bp, 20 predicted proteins | sample 174DNAGHGhighgp2_FD_203884 | JGI IMG/M metagenome (GOLD analysis project Ga0310694, IMG submission 203884) | Sheep rumen microbial communities from Palmerston North, Manawatu-Wanganui, New Zealand - 1742 DNA GHGhigh gp2 (v2) (version 2) | ecosystem: Host-associated > Mammals > Digestive system... | reverse complement strand
TCAATTTCATCTTCAGTCTTCAGAAATATCTTCATCAGCTTTTAGTAAGCAGTCATGCCTCCACGGCCCCTGACACGTCCAGAGTTGAGCAGGCCATCATAGTGACGCATCAGCAGGTGACTCTCAATCTGCTGGAGGGTGTCAAGCACCACACCGACGAGAATCAGCAGCGACGTGCCACCGAAGAACTGCGAGAACTCATCCTGCACATCCAGCAAGCTGGCGAAGGCAGGCATGATGGCGATAAAGGCGATGAAGAGCGAACCGGGCAGGGTGATGCGCGACATGATGGTGTCGATATACTCTGCAGTATCCTTACCGGGCTTTACACCGGGGATGAATCCGTTGTTGCGCTTCATGTCCTCAGCCATCTGAGTGGGGTTGAGCGTGATAGCCGTATAGAAATACGTGAATGCGATAATCAGCAAGGCAAAGATGACGTTATACAGCCAGCTGTGGTGATCCATCATCGAACGCATGAACCAGCTGGCGTCATTCGGATTGGTGTAGCGCACCAATGCCAGAGGAATGAACATCAGGGCCTGTGCAAAGATGATAGGCATCACGTTGGCAGCAAAAAGCTTCAGGGGGATGTACTGGCGTGCGCCGCCCACCTGCTTGTTGCCTACCACGCGCTTGGCATACTGCACGGGAATCTTGCGGACACCCTGCACCAGGACGATGGCGGCACAGACGACGGCATAGAGAATGATGATTTCAATGAGGAACATCACCAGACCGCCACCAGTGGCAGCAGCGAAGCGTGAACCCACCTCCTGTGCGAAGGCCTCGGGCAGACGGGCGATGATACCAATCATAATGATCAGCGACACGCCATTGCCGATGCCCTTGTCCGTGATACGCTCACCAAGCCAGAGGATGAACATACTGCCTGCGGCGAGGATGACGGAAGCAAGGATGAGATACATTCCCGTTGACACACCCGGGTCGAAGGCGGGTCCAATCTGGTTCTGCAGGTTCACGAGATAGCTCGGAGCCTGGAACAGAAGGATACCCACCGTCAGATACCTGGTGTACATGCTGATCTTCTTACGGCCACTTTCACCCTCGCGCTGCATCTTCTGGAAGTATGGCACCGCGACGGCAAGCAGCTGCATCACGATAGAAGCTGAGATGTAAGGCATGATTCCCAACGCGAAGATCGAGGCATTGGAAAATGCACCACCCGAGAACATGTCGAGAAGTGACATCAGGCCGCTTGCCGTCTGCTTGCGCAGGTCATCCAGCTGGCTATAGCTGATGCCCGGCAACAGCACTTTCGACCCGAAACGGTAGATAGCCACAAACAGCACGGTGATGAGGATGCGCTGGCGCAGGTCCTCAATCTTCCAAATGTTCTTTAGGGTGTCAATAAACTTCTTCATCTTGTTGCTTAGATTAATGTTGTGATACCACCTGCAGCCTTGATGGCCTCCTCAGCCTTCTTTGAGAAAGCGTTGGCAACCACCTCCAGCTTTGCCTTCAGCTCGCCGTTGGCCAGGACCTTCACCAGTTCCTTACCGTTGGTCAGTCCGGCAGCCACCAGCTCCTCCACGCCAATCTTGGCGTAGCCCTTAGCCTCGGCCAGCTTCTGCAGGGTCGACAGGTTCACTGCGAAATACTCCTTGTGGTTGATATTCTTGAAGCCCGACTTCGGCAGACGGCGCTGCAGCGGCATCTGACCGCCCTCGAAGCCAATCTTCCTCTTATAACCCGAGCGAGCCTTGGCACCCTTGTGACCACGAGTCGACGTACCGCCGAGACCCGAGCCGGGTCCGCGGCCAATTCTGCGACGTGAGTGGGTAGAGCCCTCAGCAGGTTTCAAATTATTCAGTTTCATAATCTCGAATTCGTTTTAAAGTGAATGATGTTTTAGTCAATGACGGTCACCAGGTGATGCACCTTGCGAATCATACCACGGATAACGGGGGTGTCCTCCTTCTCTACCACCTGGGAGATCTTGTGAAGGCCCAGGGCTTCGAGGGTACGCTTCTGGTCAACGGGGTAACCAATCTTACTCTTAATCTGCTTAATCTTGATTGTTGCCATGGTCTTTACCTCCTTAATTATCCGTTAAACACTTTCTCCATGCTGACACCACGTGTGCCGGCCACGGTGTATGCGTCGCGCATGCTGCTCAGCGCCACGATGGTAGCCTTCACGAGGTTGTGAGGGTTGGACGACCCCTTCGACTTTGCCAGCACGTCCTTGATGCCAGCGCTCTCCAGCACGGCGCGCATAGCGCCACCAGCCACGAGGCCGGTACCGGCAGCGGCGGGCTTGAGGAACACCTGAGCACCGCCGAAGCGTGCCTCCATCTCATGGGGGATGGTGCCCTTGAGCACGGGAACCTTCACGAGGTTCTTCTTTGCCGACTCCACGCCCTTGGCGATGGCAGCCTGCACCTCGCCGGCCTTGCCCAGGCCCCAGCCGATGACGCCGTTGCCGTCGCCGACGACGACGATGGCTGCAAACGTAAAGGTGCGACCACCCTTGGTCACCTTGGTCACACGGTTGATGGCAACCAGTCTGTCTTTCAGTTCTACGTCACTATTTACTTTAACTCTGTTCATTGCCATAATCGTTTAGAAATTAAGTCCACCTTTACGAGCTGCATCAGCAAGCGACTTCACACGTCCGTGATAGAGGTAGCCGTTGCGGTCGAAGACCACAGCCTTCACTCCGGCCTCCTGGGCCTTGGCGGCAATCAGCTCACCCACCTTCTCAGCCTGCTGGATCTTAGGCATAGCCTCGAGTCCGAGCGAGGAGGCAGCGACAAGGGTCTTGCCCTCCTCATCGTTAATCACCTGGACGTAAATCTGCTTGTTCGAGCGGAAGACGCTCATGCGTGGGCGCTCGGCAGTTCCGAATACACTCTTACGAATTCTGTATTTAATCTTGATTCGTCTTTCTACTTTCTTTGTCGTCATAATCTTGAATGCTTAATTCTTAATGCTTAATGCTTAATTATTTAGCCGATGCCGACTTACCCGACTTGCGGCGGATAACCTCGCCCTTGAACAGGATACCCTTGCCCTTGTAAGGCTCAGGCTTGCGGAAAGAACGAATTTTTGCACAGATGAGTCCAAGCAGCTGCTTGTCGGCACTCTCCAGTATGAGCTGGGGGTTCTGGTTACGCTCCGACTTCGTCTCGACCTTCACCTCCTTGGGGAGCTCGAGGAAGATGGGGTGCGTATATCCGAGCGAGAACTCGATGAGGTTCCCCTGGTTGCTGACGCGGTAGCCCACGCCTACCAGTTCCATCTCTTTCTTGTAGCCCTCGCTGACACCCACCACCATATTGTGCACCAGTGCACGGTAGAGTCCGTGGAATGCCTGCTTCTGCTTCTGGTTGACGGGGCTGTTCTCGTCGACCTCGAAGGTGACGTGCCCGTCCTCAATCTTCACATTGATAGACTTGTCGACTTTCTGAGAGAGTTCCCCCTTGGGACCTTTCACCGTAACGACTCCGTCCTTGTCCTGTGCGACGGTGACGCCTGCAGGAATGCTAATTGGCAACTTACCTATTCTTGACATAACTCAGTCCTCCAATTAATAGACGTAGCAGAGCACCTCGCCGCCAATCTTCAGCTGCGAAGCCTCCTTGTCTGTCATTACACCCTGGGACGTGGACAAGATAGCGATGCCCAGCCCGTTAATCACTCTCGGCATGTCTTTGTAGCCAGTGTACTGGCGAAGACCTGGTGTGGAGACGCGCTTGAGATACTTGATGGCGTTCTCCTTGGTCACAGGGTCATACTTCAAGGCAACCTTGATAGTGCCCTGCGGGCCATCCTCGATGAACTTGTAGTTCAGGATGTAGCCCTTCTCGAAGAGGATTTTCGTAATTTCCTTCTTCAAGTTGGAAGCTGGTACTTCAACCACACGGTGATGAGCCATGATGGCGTTTCTCAACCTCGTCAGAAAATCTGCTATTGGATCTGTCATAATAATTGTTTAATTAATCGGGACTCCCCCGACAATATTAAATATTAGCTTATAAGCGGTACTTGTTTGTATCTTCCCTTACCAGCTGGCCTTCTTCACGCCAGGGATGAGACCGCTGGAAGCCATCTCGCGGAACTGGATACGCGACAGTCCGAACTGGCGCATGTAGCCCTTTGGACGACCTGTGATCTTGCAGCGGTTGTGCAGGCGGATAGGATTGGCGTTGCGGGGAATACCCTGCAGCTTGCGAGCAGCCTCGTATGCGGCCATGGCGCCCTCCTCGGTGTTGACGTCGGCGGTGGCGATGATCTTCTTCAGGGCAGCACGCTTCTGAGCGTAGCGGGCAACCAGCTTGGCACGCTTGACCTCACGGGCCTTCATTGATTCTTTTGCCATAACTCTTAGTCGTTTTTAGCGTTCTTGAAAGGGAGGCCGAAAGCCTTCAGCAGGGCATAGCCCTCTTCGTCAGTCTTGGCCGTAGTAACGAAGGTGATGTTCATGCCCTGAATGCGGTCGACGCTGTCGATGTTGATTTCAGGGAAGATGATCTGCTCCTGAATGCCGAGGGTGTAGTTGCCGCGGCCGTCGAGCTTGCTCTCAATGCCCTTGAAGTCGCGGATACGCGGCAGGGCGATACGTACGAGCTTCTCCAGGAACTCATACATGCGCTCGCGACGCAGTGTCACCATCACGCCGATGGGCATCTTCTTACGCACCTTGAAGTTGGCGATATCCTTCTTCGAGTAGGTAGCGACGGCCTTCTGGCCGCAGATGGCGGTAATCTCGTTGATAGCCACCTCGATGATTTTCTTGTCCTGTGTGGCGTCGCCCAGTCCCTGGTTCACCACAATCTTCTTCAGTTCGGGGATCTGCATGGCAGATGTGTAGTTGAACTGCTTCTTCAGTGCCGGAGCAATCTGCTCACGGTACGCTTTCTTTAACTGTGCTGTATTTGCCATTACTTAATCTCCTCCCCAGACTTTTTAGCCACGCGAATGACGTTCTTCCCCTCGTGCTTGATGGCAACGCGTGTGGGCTTCCCGCTCTTCGGGTCGATCAAACTTAAATTTGAGATATGGATGGGAGCCTCGACCTTCTCGAAGCCACCCTGAGGATTCTTGGCGCTGGGCTTGCTGCTCTTGTTGACGATGTTCACACCCTCAACGATGGCACGCTGCTTCTCCACCAAGACCTTCAGCACCTTTCCAGTCTTGCCCTTGTCCTCACCGGCCAGGACATAGACGGTGTCGTTTTTCTTGATATGTATCTTGCTCATTACTCTAATGCTTTAAATGTTAAAGAACCTCGGGAGCCAAGGAAACGACCTTCATATTGACGGCGCGCAGCTCGCGTGCCACGGGACCGAAGATACGGCTGCCACGCAGCTCACCGGCGTTGTTCAGGAGCACGCAGGCGTTGTCGTCGAAGCGGATATATGAACCGTCGGCGCGGCGTATCTCCTTCTTGGTGCGTACGATGAGGGCCTTCGAGACGGCTCCCTTCTTCACGTCACTCGTAGGAATAGCGTTCTTGATGGCCACGACGATGACGTCGCCCACGCTGGCATAGCGGCGGCGGGTGCCACCGAGCACACGGATGCAGAGAGCCTCGCGTGCACCGCTGTTATCAGCTACTGTAAGTCTTGATTCTGTCTGTATCATAATTACTTAGCTTTTTCTACGATTTGTACTAACCTCCAGCGCTTGGTCTTTGACAGCGGGCGTGTCTCCATGATCAGCACGGTGTCGCCGACGTTGCACTCATTCTTCTCGTCATGTGCATGGTACTTCTTCGTCTTCTGGACGAACTTACCATAAATAGGGTGCTTCTCCTTGAACTTGGCTGCAATAACAATGGTTTTATCCATCTTGTTGCTGATCACGACACCCTGTCTTGTCTTTCTTAAATTTCTTGTTTCCATCTGGACCATTGTTATTTGTTAAGTTCTCTCTGACGGAGAGCCGTCTTCATGCGTGCGATGTCACGACGTGCAGCCTTGATCAGTGAGGGGTTCTCCAGCGGAGTGACGTTGTGGTTGAACTTCATCTGGTTGTACTTGGCAACCGACTCTTCCAGGCGCTCGGCCAGGTCTTTTGTCTCAAGACCGTTAATTTCAGTCATCTTCATACTAATCAGGCATTTTTATCGTAGTCACGTCTTACAACAAACTTAGTCTTCACGGGCAGCTTCTGTGCGCCGAGGCGGAGTGCCTCCTTGGCGACGTCGAAAGGCACGCCCTCGACTTCGAAGAGGATGCGGCCAGGAGTGACGGGAGCCACCCATCCGGCGGGGTCACCCTTACCCTTACCCATTCGCACGTCAGCAGGCTTGCGGGTGATGGGTTTGTCAGGGAAGATGCGGATCCACACTTGGCCTTCACGGTTCATGTAACGGTTGATGGCCACACGGGCGGCCTCAATCTGGCGGCTGTCAATCCACTTGGCATCCATGGTCTTGATGCCGAAGCTGCCGAAAGCCAGCGTTGTGCCTCTGTGGGCGTTGCCTTTGTTGCCACGTCCGTCCTGAGGCCTTCTATATCTTACTCTCTTAGGCTGTAACATGATAGCTTCTCTTTCTTTTAACGGTTATTTCTTTTCTTGTCGCCGCCACGGAATTTGCGGCCATCCCTGCTACCACCGGCGTTGGCGCGTGCTCCCTGCTTCTCCTGCGAGAAGTTGGGTGCCAGGTCTACCTTGCCATACACCTCACCGCGGCAAATCCACACCTTGATGCCCAGCAGTCCGACCTTTGTCAGAGCCTCAGCCTGGCAGAAGTCGATGTCTGCGCGGAAGGTGTGCAGCGGTGTGCGGCCTTCCTTGAGCATCTCGCTGCGTGCGATCTCGGCGCCGTTCAGACGGCCTGAGATTTGCACCTTGATGCCCTCGGCACCTGCGCGCATGGTGTTCTGGATGGCCTGCTTGATGGCTCGGCGATAAGCTATCTTGCCCTCAATCTGGCGAGCGATGTTCGTGGCAACGATAGTAGCGTCAAGCTCGGGGCGCTTCACTTCATAGATGTTAATCTGAATCTCCTTGTCGAAGAGCTTCTTCAGCTCGTCCTTCAGGTTGTCGACCTCCTGACCGCTCTTACCAATGACGAGACCCGGACGGGCTGTGCAGATGGTAATGGTGACCAGCTTCAATGTGCGCTCGATGACAATCTTCGAGACGCTGGCCTTAGCCAGGCGCTCGTTGAGGTACTTGCGGATTTTCTGATCCTCAACCAGGTTATCTCCGAAGTCCTTGCCTCCGAACCAATTTGAATCCCAACCGCGTACTATTCCCAGACGGTTGCTGATAGGATTTACTTTCTGTCCCATTCTCTTATTCTTTTACGTCATTAGTTTTAGCGTCAACGAACAGGGTCACGTGGTTGCTACGCTTACGGATGCGGTAGCCGCGTCCCTGCGGTGCCGGTCTCATTCGCTTCAGGGTCACGCCCTCGTCGACAAACGCGCGGGTGATGAACAGCTCGCCGGCCTCGGCCTTGCGGTCGTTCTTCTGTTCCCAGTTATTGATGGCTGAGCGGAGGAGTTTCTCCACGTCAGCGGCGGCAGCCTTCTTCGAGAAGTGAAGCACACCGAGTGCTCGGTTCACCTCCATGCCACGGATCATGTCCACGACATAGCGCATCTTGCGCGGTGAAGAGGGGCAGCCTTTCAGCTTTGCAAAATACTGTGTCTTAAGAGCTGCTTTTCTCTCTTCAGCCTTAATATGTTTTCTTGCTCCCATAGTTAATTCTTAATTCTTAATGCTAAATGCTTAATCTTCCCTGGGGCATTACTTCTTGTTGCCGGCATGACCGCCGAAGCGACGCGTGGGTGCGAACTCACCGAGCTTGTGGCCAACCATGTTCTCAGTAATGTAAACAGGGATAAATTTGTTACCGTTATGCACTGCAACAGTGTGCCCCACGAAGTCGGGGGAGATCATTGATGCCCTGGCCCACGTCTTGACGACGTTTTTCTTGCCGCTCTCGTTCATGGCGAGAACCTTCTTCTCGAGAGAGACGTTGATGTAGGGACCTTTCTTTAATGAACGACTCATAATTCTGACTCTTGTTTACTTGTTACTTCTTGTTAGCTCTTTCAATAATGTACTTGTTTGAAAGCTTCTTCGGAGCGCGTGTCTTCAGACCCTTTGCATACAAGCCCTTGCGTGAGCGCGGATGTCCACCACTCTGACGGCCTTCGCCACCACCCATCGGGTGATCGTGCGGGTTCATCACCACGCCGCGGTTGTGCGGGCGGAGTCCCAGCCAGCGTGAGCGTCCGGCCTTGCCTGAATGCTCCAGAGCGTGGTCTGAGTTGCCTACGGCACCAACGGTGGCCTTACAAGCTGAGAGCACCTTGCGTGTCTCTCCTGAGGGGAGCTTGATCACGCAGTAGTCGCCTTCGCGAGAAGTAAGCTGAGCAAAATTACCAGCCGAACGAACGAGCAGGGCACCCTGTCCGGGACGGAGTTCGATGTTGTGAATCACCGTACCCACGGGGATGTTGGCCAGGGGGAGTGCGTTGCCAATCTCAGGTGCGGCCTCGGCCCCTGACAGCAGCGTCGAGCCGACCTGCAGTCCATTGGGAGCAATAATGTAGCGTTTTTCACCATCTGCGTAGTAAAGCAGTGCGATACGTGCCGAGCGGTTCGGATCGTATTCAATGGTCTTTACTACGGCAGGAACACCATCTTTCTCTCGTTTGAAGTCAATCAGACGATACTTCCTCTTGTGGCCGCCGCCCATGTAGCGCACGGTCATCTTACCGGTGTTGTTTCGACCGCCGGTAGAACGCTTACCGTAAACGAGAGACTTCTCTGGCACGGATGCAGTAATATCCTCGAACGTGCCAATAACCTTGTGTCTTTGGCCCGGTGTGACGGGCTTTAATTTACGTACTGCCATTTCTGTTATTCAATATTGCTGTAAATATCAATTTCCTCGCCATCTTTCAGTGTGACGATAGCCTTCTTGAAGGCGCTCTTTTGTCCCCTCACGAGACCGGCCTTCGTATAGCGCTGGCTACGCTTGCCGGCGTAGCGCACGGTGTTCACGTCCTCAACGGTAACGTTGTAGGTCTTCTCGACTTCCTTCTGGATCTCAATCTTGTTGGCCTCGGGACGTACGATGAAGCCATACACGTTGGGGCGCTTCTCCGTCAGCTTGGTCATCTTCTCAGTGACCAGGGGTTTAATGATGAATGCCATTTCGATTTACGATTTACAATTTTCTAATTTACGATTTGCCTCCAACATTATCCAAGGATGCCGTTGATGGTCTCCAGTGAGTTCTCAGTGAGCACCAGCACGTCGGCGTTGAGCACCTTGTAGGTGTTCACCTTGTTGGCCTCGAGCACCTCTGCGCGCTGCAGGTTGCGTGCTGACAGATAGACGTTCTTGTTCGTGTTGGCCATCACCAGGAGCAGCTTCTTGCCGTCGGCCTTCAGGTTCTTCACGATGGTGATGAACTCCTTAGTCTTCGGGGCGTCCATGCTGAAGTCCTCCACGACGACGATGGCGTTCTCCTGTGCCTTGTAGCTCAGTGCCGACTTGCGTGCCAGGTCCTTCACCTTCTTGTTCAGCTTGAACGAGTAGTCGCGGGGCTTCGGGCCGAAGACGCGGCCGCCGCCACGCAGCAGGGGCGAGTTGATGTCGCCATGACGTGCACCGCCGCCGCCCTTCTGGCGTCCGAGCTTGCGGGTTGAGCCGCTCATCTCGCTACGCTCCTTTGACTTGGCGTTGCCCTGGCGCTGGTTGGCCATATACTGCTTCACGTCGAGATAGATGACGTGGTCGTTGGGTTCAATCCCGAAGATAGCCTCATTCAGAGTTACCTTACGTCCGGTCTCCTGACCGTTTTTGTTCAATACACTCAGTTCCATAGCTTACTTCTTGATTAAGAGGGTTGAACCATTGCATCCGGCTACGCTGCCCTTGATGATGAGCAGGTTGCTCTCGGGGATGACCTTTAACACTTTGAGGTTTTGCGTGGTAACGCGGTCGCCACCCATGTGGCCACCCATGCGCATGCCCTTGAACACCTTTGCGGGGTACGAGCAGGCGCCGATGGAACCCGGCTTGCGCAGACGGTCGTCCTGACCGTGAGTGCTCTGGCCGACGCCACCGAATCCATGACGCTTCACAACGCCCTGGAAACCCTTACCTTTCGATGTACCGACTACGTCTACGAACTCTGCATCTGCGAAGAGCTCGACGGTGATGGTGTCACCGAGGTTGTAGTCCTCGTCAAACTTGAACTCGGCCAAGTGGGCCTTCGGTGTTGTGCCGGCTTTCTTGAACACGCCCATCATGGGCTTAGTAGTGTTCTTCTCCTTAGCCTCGCCAAAACCCAGCTGGACGGCCTTGTAGCCATCCTTCTCCTCAGTCTTGACCTGTGTCACAACGCAAGGACCAGCTTCGATAACAGTGCACGGCACGTTCTTGCCGTCGGCACTGAACACGGATGTCATTCCGATTTTTCTTCCAATTAATCCTGGCATTTCAGTTTTTTAATTAAATAATAATAATGTGTAATACGTTACGTTTCGTTTCTCTTGCTTTAGGTCACCTCGCCTTCACAGAGGCCTATACACACTTATAGAAGAATCGGCATAGTCTCCTTAAATGCGGCTAAACCGTTCTTTTTCAGTGTATTGTTAGCTTAGCGCCAGCGCAATAACCACTTTAGCGGCTGCAAAGGTACTACTTTTTTGTCACGCGCGCAATACCTGATACCAAACTTTTATGATTATTTAACTAAAAGCTGACGCGAGGTACGCGGTTTTTCACCCTGCATCACTCCTTGGGATAGTCCGCCCGGTCGAAGACGAGGGTGTCCGGCCGTGTGACGCTGACCGCCATGAACACCCCCTGCGCGCCGCCGCTGATGTTCGTCAGCGCATTATGCGACGTGCGCTCACCGTAGAGCAACGACTGGAAATACTCCCAGCAGGGACGCTCGATGCTCATCACCTCCAGGGCGATGCTGTCGCCGTCCTGCAGCGGTGTCTTACCGTCATCGTCGACACCCTTGTCTATTTCCTTCTCC
>Ga0310694_10006573_pt1 | contig 10991 bp, 7 predicted proteins | sample 174DNAGHGhighgp2_FD_203884 | JGI IMG/M metagenome (GOLD analysis project Ga0310694, IMG submission 203884) | Sheep rumen microbial communities from Palmerston North, Manawatu-Wanganui, New Zealand - 1742 DNA GHGhigh gp2 (v2) (version 2) | ecosystem: Host-associated > Mammals > Digestive system >... | reverse complement strand
ATATTGTTGGTATACTTCTTGTCATCATGATTCTCGGACTCATCGTTGTGGCTCTAATGTGTCGTGGTGTCATTAAGCGTATCACCAAACCGCTACGCCGCTTTGCCGATTCTGCCGATGAGATTTCCAAGGGAAACTTCCAGGCAGAACTACCGAAGATTAAGAGCAAAGACGAGATGCTCCGCCTGCGTAACTCGTTTGAGACCATGCAGACCTCACTTGTCAGACAGATTGAAGAGACCAAGATCATGAATGAGGAGAAAGGTCGTTTAGAAGGTGAACTGCATACTGCCCGTCATATTCAGATGTCGATGCTTCCGAAGACTTTCCCGCCTTTCCCTGAGAGAGACGACTTAGATATTTACGGATTATTGGCTCCTGCCAAGGAAGTTGGCGGCGACCTCTATGACTTCTATATCCGTGACGAGAAACTGTTCTTCTGTATTGGTGACGTCAGTGGAAAGGGAGTACCTGCTTCGTTGGTGATGGCTGTTACTCGTTCACTGTTCCGTTCCACCTCTTCTCATGAGAACCGTCCTTCTAGAATTATCAATATCATCAATGATGCCATCGCAAGAGACAACGAGTCCAATATGTTCGTCACCTTCTTCCTTGGCATCCTCGACCTCCCCACAGGACGATTGAGATATTGTAACGCAGGACATAATGCCCCCATCTCCATCAAACAAGACAAAGTGGGTTTCCTTCAGGTTATTTCTAATATACCTATAGGTGTCCTCACTGACTTCCAATTTGAGGAACAGGAAACATGGCTGCCTCATGGAGCCGCTATCTTCCTGTTTACTGACGGACTCAACGAGGCAGAGAATAATAATCACGAGCAATTTGGTGACGGCCGTATCCTTGCTGTCGAGCAGGACGCTTATAACCTTTCAGCACAGGAACAGATTGACAAGATGACTCAAGCTGTCAAGATGCATGTGAACGGTGCTGAACAGAATGACGACATGACGATGCTAAGTATTAAATATGTGTATCAGCATGACGAACAGGCGAAGTCACGTCACTTAATCCTTAAGAATCAGGTGGAGGAACTCAATAAACTGCCTGAGTTCGTAGATACTGTCTGTGAGGAGGCTGGTATTGACATGGTACTCATCGCCAGTCTGAACCTCGCTTTGGAGGAGGCAGCCACCAATGTCGTTCTCTATGCCTATGGAAAGAATGAGGGTGAGGTAGATATCGAAGCAGTCTATACAGAAAAGTATCTGAAGTTCATTCTCACAGACACAGGTGTCGCTTTTGACCCCACCCAGAAAGAAGAAGTGGACACGACACTAAGCGTAGAGGAGCGTCAGATTGGAGGACTTGGTATCCATTTAGTCAGACAGATTATGGACTCCGTCAACTATGAGCGTATCAATGGAAAGAACGTGTTGACACTGATTAAGAGACTGAACATTCAATCTTAATTAGGATATGAGAAGAACCATCACATACCTGTTGCTACTCGTTTGTACAGCAACTCATGCACAGGACAAACTGATCTTCACGCCACAATGGAGTGCACAGGCACAGTTTGCTGGCTATTATGTGGCTCAAGAGAAAGGTTTCTACAAGCAGGCAGGCATCGATGTGGAGATTATCCATCCGTCTATAACGCAATCTGCGATGAGTCGTATCCGTAACAATGAGAGTCATGCAACCACCTTGCAGTTAGTACAAGCGATGGATATCATCGATAACGGCATTCCTTTGGTTAACATCCTGCAGACCTCTATGAACAATGCCTTGGTGATAGCATCTCGCCGAAACAAGAACCCTTTGACACAGAAAGGTGCCAAGGTAGGTATCTGGAATGCAGGTTTCGGACAAATTGCCATCTGTATGAGTATCAAAGAGGGACTTGATTATCAATGGATTCCCTATGCCAGTAATATCAACCTCTTTGTATCTGGTGCCATCGATGCTACTTTGGCGATGAGTTATAATGAGTACTACCAGTTGGTACAGGCTGGGTTCATACCCACGAAAAACAATGTATACCGTTTCTGTGATCATGGCTATAACGTACAGGAGGACGGCGTCTATATGTCACGTGATTATTACATGAAACACAGGGAACAGGCTCGTCGCTTTGCTGCTGCCAGCAGAAAGGGATGGGAATGGGCTGCTGCCCATCCTGAAGAGACACTGGATATCGTCATGCGCTACGTACGGAAGGAACATATTGCCACCAACCGTGTATTACAACAGTTGATGCTGGAAGACATACTCCGCTTGCAAGTAGATCGCGAGTCCAAGAAGCGAGAATTCCGTCTGCGCCCTGATATGGTGAAACAAGCCAGTACACTGATGGTAGAGAACATGATGTTAGGACGTGAGATTACCTATCAAGAAATTATAGCAAAGTAGCAACATGAAGAATCCGTTCAGACATATCAAAAGTTCACTATCCACCCGACTCAGTCTGTGGATAGTACTCTTTGCTGCCCTTATCTTTTTGATTGCCCTCGGCTTCATGTTCAATCAGTCACGAAAAGCCATACGACAGGAAGCCATCAATCATGCCACCCAGATTCTGGATAACACGGCAGAACGTGTCAATACCATCCTCACGAAGGTGGAGGTAGCTGCTAACAATACCGACTGGCTCGCAGCCCGACATCTGGATGCTCCCGACTCGATGTTTGTTTATAGTAATCGTATCCTTGTCAACAACCCGGAACTGAATGGTTGCTCTATCGCTTTTGAGCCTTATTTCTTCAAAGATAAAGGACGCTACTTCTCTGCCTACTCTATGAGAAATAATGGTGAAATCCGTTCTGTACAGGAAGGCGATGACACCTACGAATACTTTGTCATGGACTGGTATCAGTTACCCAAACTATTGGACCGTCCCTGTTGGACAGAGCCTTTCACAGATCTGACCAATGACTCCGTCTTCTCTCCTAACAGAATCATCTCCTATTGCAAACCATTAAAAGACAGTAAGGGTAAGTATGTGGGCACGATGTCCGTCGATTTATCGTTAGACTGGCTGTCGAATACTATTTCCGCTGTGAAGCCCTACCCTAATTCCTATAGTATTATGATAGGACAAAGTGGTACTTATTTCGTACATCCTGACACCACCAAACTGTTCTATCAGACCATCTATACGGAAACGCTGTTGAAACCTGATTCAGCCATCACCAAACTCGGACATGCCATGCAGGCTGGAGAGGAAGGTATGCGTCAGATGGTTGTTGACGGTAAAGACTGTTATGTGTTCTACAAACCCCTTGGTACCACAGGATGGAGCGTTGCCATCGTTTGTACGGAGAGCGACATATTTGGAGGCTATTTCCAACTGTTGAAGATTGTAACGAGTATCACCATCATCGGACTGGCTATCATGCTTTTGGTGTTCAGTCGTATCATCACCAAGGAACTGAAACCGCTTCAGCAACTGGCACATGGGGCAGAGACCATCGCATCCGGACATTTCGACGAGGAACTGCCGCAAACGCAGAGAACGGATGAAATCGGACAACTCAGTCAGTCGTTCAATAACATGCAGCATTCTCTTACAAACTATATTGAGGAACTGAAGGAGACTACCGCCTCAAAAGCCCTGATAGAAGGTGAGTTGCAGACTGCCAGTAACATCCAGCAGTCGATGCTCCCCAAAATTTTCCCTGCCTATCCTGAAAGAGACGATATTGATATCTATGGACGACTGAGACCTGCCAAGGAGGTGGGAGGCGATTTGTTCGACTTCTATATCCGTGACGAGAAACTGTTCTTCTGTATCGGTGACGTGAGTGGAAAGGGAGTACCTGCCTCATTGGTGATGGCTGTCACGCGTTCTTTGTTCCGTACAGTCTCCACCCACGAGAATCGTCCCGCGAAGATTGTCAACGCCATTAATGACGCGATGTCAAAAGACAACGACTCCAATATGTTTGTCACCTTCTTCTTGGGTGTCCTTGACATGCCTACAGGTCGCTTGAGATACTGTAATGCAGGTCATAACGCCCCCATCGCCATCAAACAGGACGATGTCCACTTCCTTGAGATTATCCCCAATCTGCCATTGGGTATCATGACCGACTTCCGCTTTGAAGAACAAGAATGTGTCATTCCTTATGGCGCAACCATTTTCCTTTACACTGATGGACTCAACGAGGCGGAGAATAAAGCGCATGAACAATTAGGAGACGACCAGGTTCTTGCTACCGCACAGAACTTATATAACCTCTCGTCACACGAGCAAATCAACGCCATGACCGATGTGGTCACCAAGCATGCCGATGGTGCAGAGCAGAGTGACGACCTGACCATGCTGAGTATCAAGTATTTGCATCAGCAAAACGAGGAGGCAAAATCCAAGCACCTAACTCTCAAGAATGAGGTAGAGGAGCTCAATAAACTGCCTGAGTTCGTGGATGCCGTCTGTGAAGATGCTGGTGTAGACATGGAACTCGTCGCCAGTCTGAACCTTGCACTGGAAGAGGCTGTTACGAATGTGGTCCTCTATGCCTATCAGAAAGGAGAAGGACTTGTGGACATCGATGCTGTCTACACGGACAAGCGTCTCAAATTCGTCATCACAGACTCTGGTATTGCCTTTGACCCGACAAAGAAAGAAGCTGCTGATACGACGCTGAGCGTGGAAGAACGCTCCATCGGAGGATTAGGCATCCATCTGGTCAGACAAATCATGGACTCCGTCAACTACGAACGCGTAGACGGAAAGAATGTCCTGACACTACGAAAAAACTTGACATAATATATACCAAAAGTTATAGACGAACAGGTCTCGTTAGTATTTTTTAACTGCAACGATAAGTTGGTATCCGTTTATTTTTAATAAATTTGCAAATCTAAATAAGTAAATGACTGACGTCATATTATCCAGTTTTATCAGTCTGTTTGCTCTGTTCGGCAAGGAAGAGCAAGTGGATGAGGCATGGGCTAAAGACATGCTTGTCAGTTATTTGCGTCATCATTTCGGCATCAGAAACATAGACATCTATCTCGATTTGTACAGCGATATGCGAGGTGCATACGAGATGACTGAGGACCTGAATACACAGGAGACTGTTGCAGCTATTTGTTCCAGTCTGCATGGAAAGATTCGTCCAGAGGAGGAGTCTCTCCTGTTACTGCGACTCATGGAGTTCTGCAGCAACGATGGTTTGGAGGCTGTCAGCATGTTTACAACCATGGCGGAGAAGTTCAATATCCCCAAAACACAATTTGACGACTTCTATGCCTATGCCACCAACCAGCCCACGGCACATGTCATGATACACCATCCTGAGGGATTCGAAGGGTCTTTGAAAACCCTCATGGACAGCGTGACAGGGATGCTTATCTTTACCTACATGGGTAACGACACGGTTCTGCTGAACGATGTCCCAGTGCTCTCAGGAGCCTATCAGGTATGGTTGCAGAGCAGTGTGTTGAAAAGCAGCAGCGGCAAACCCCTCTACTATTCGACGATAGCCAGTGCCTATAGCAACGAGGAAGACAAGACGGAAGACGTCACATTCTGCGGACGTAACATCAACTTCCGCTTCCCCAATAGTGACAATGGTATGCACGACCTGAGTTTCAACCTGCATAACGGAGAACTCCTTGCTATCATGGGAGGCTCTGGTACTGGTAAGACAACCTTGCTGTCACTGCTGAACGGTAGTCTTAAACCACAGGAGGGAAGTATCACCATCAACGGTCACGATATCTCGGAACCTGCCGCCAAGGATTTGATTGGTTTTGTTCCTCAGGACGATCTGCTCATCGAGGAACTCACTGTCTATCAGAACCTTTGGTACACTGCGAAACTTTGCTTCGAGGGTATGTCTGCCGAAGACATCGACAAGCGTGTGATGAAGACTCTCAAGGACTTGGGACTGGATGCCGTCAAGGACTTGAAGGCAGGTTCTGCCATCAATAAATATATCTCTGGCGGACAGCGCAAGCGTCTGAATATCGCCTTGGAGCTGATCCGTGAGCCTGCTGTCCTCTTCTTGGACGAGCCGACATCTGGACTGTCTTCTGCTGATACGGAGAAAGTCATCAACCTGTTGAAGGAGTTGACCTTCAAAGGAAAACTCATCATCGTCAACATCCACCAGCCGTCGAGTGATGTCTATAAACTCTTCGACCGCCTATGGTTACTTGACAGGGGAGGCTATCCTGTCTTCGACGGCAATCCCATTGATGCCATCACTTATTTCAAAGAGGCAGCAAACTATGCCGATGCGGAGACCAGTGCATGTCCGACCTGTGGTAATGTCAATCCGGAGATTGTACTCAATATCATTGACGAGAAAGCCCTCAGCAATACAGGTGAGCCTTCCGACGAAAGGAAGACGACACCACAGGAGTGGCATGAGATGTATTTGAAGAACAGGGAAGAGATGGAAGCACCTGACGTCAGTGACGTGCCACCATCGGATCAGAAGAAACCAGGCAAGTTGAAGCAGTTCTTCATCTTCCTGCGTCGTAATATCAAGACGAAGATCACCAACGTCCAATACCTGTGTATCACGCTGTTGGAAGCCCCCATCCTGGCACTCATCTGTGCCTACCTCACACGCTATGCACCCCAAGGTGAATATACTGTCATGAACAACAAGAACCTCGTGAGTTACTTCTTCATGTCAGTCATCGTAGCCACCTTCATCGGCATGAGTGGCAGTGCGGAAGAGATTATCAAGGACCGTGCCTTGCTGAAACGCGAGAGTTTCCTGAACCTGTCGTATGGCAGTTATATCTGGTCGAAGATTGTCTATATGGCAGGCGTCGCACTGATACAGACTTTCCTATATATCATTGTCGGTAATACGATTATGGGACTGCACGGATTGTTCTCTACATGGTGGCTCATCCTGTTCGCCACAACCTTCCTGGCTGGCCTGACAGGACTGTTACTTTCACAATGTCTGAACTCTGTAGTCGCCATCTATATCAGTATTCCATTGTTGCTGATACCACAGATCCTGCTTTGCGGCTTGGTTGTCAGTTTCGCTGACCTCACCCCGAAGAGCAAGACAGGTAATGTACCTATCATCGGTGACCTCATCCCCTCACGCTGGTCGTTTGAGGCACTTGCTGTCACCTCGTTTACAGACAACAGATACGAACGGATGTTCTTCCATTTGGACAAAGAGAAATACGAGACACAGTTCTATAATGTCGGCTATCTCTATGAGATACAGTCACAACTGGAGACACTGAAAGACGAGCAGAAGAAAGGCAAGGACATCAACCCCAATCACATGCAGGTGATACACACCAACCTGCCTATCGTGACGGAATACTGCGGCATGAAGCCCTATCAAGGTGACTCCTCCTATACATCATTGTATGACTACATGAAGGAGGCGGAGAAAATTCTCTCCAAACGTAGCAATCAGGCGACCCTCAAGGTAGATGCCCTCACATCAGACTTCATCAGGAAGTACGGCAAGGAGACGTTACTTGACCTGAAACGTGACAACTTCAACCTCAAACTGGAAGACTTTGTCGTCAGCGGCGGCCATCGCCGACTCCTCGACGTGATTGACGATGTCATCGTCCCACGTACTGGTCCCGTCTACCTCACCCCTCGCAACCAGATGGGACGCGCTCCTTTCTATAGCAGCGAGAAAATCATCGGCCCCTATCATATCAAAACATTACGATACAACATGACGATACTGCTCCTGATGAGCATCATCGTCACCATCCTCTTACTGACAGACTATCCAGGTCGATATATCAGAAAAAACCAACAGTGAACAATAAACATAAAACATTTAATAACTTAAAAATTTTAAAAACAATGAAGAAATTTTCAGTATTAGCAATCGCTGCCATCTTATTCGCAGCATGTGGAGGACAGAAAAACGCCCAGAACACAGAGAGTGCAGATTCTCTGAAGAGTTTTGAACAGCAGCAGATTGAGGCTAGCATCAAGATGCACATCGACAGTATCGCTGCTGACCTTGGTAAACTCAAGCAGCTGCCTTTCGTACAGGAGAACAACGGTGGTATCACACTCACCAAGGAAGAGAAGCAGGTAAAGCCTGACTATCTGTTGAGCCCCAGCGTTTCCGAAGAGGCTGCCACACTCGCAGAGAAATATCGTATCCTGAGCGCACTCAACGTCGACAGAAAGATTGCCTCTCTCTATGAGATGCCGACAGAAGACTATGACAAGGCCATCACCAAACTGATTGCCGACATCAACGATCCTTCTTTCAAGGCTATCGACGATACCAACACGGTATTCGAGACATCTACCACACTGTATGACGCTATGGAGGAGAACGGACGCATCAACTTCTTCTGGCAACTCGCTGCAGCTGCTCTCGTTGAGGAGCTCTATGTGATGAACCAGAACACTGACAAGTTCCTGAGCGTATTCACTGACGAGGCTGTCTCTGACGTTACCTTCCGTATCGTTGTCATCCTCGAAGCCATCAACCGTCTCACTGAGTACGACGCTGACATCAAGCCCGTTGCAGAGGCTATCGCTCCATTAGAGGTGCTCAACGCTACATCTGTAGCAGAGATGAAGGCTCAGCTCGCTGAGGCAAAAGATAAAATCGACGCAGCCCGCAAGGCTCTTGTAAAATAAGTATTTTGACTATGACTATTGACATTAAAGAACAGAACGGCGGTTTTACCGCTTTGATGAACGGTCGTCTTGACACTCCTGCGGCCGTTCAGGCTGGCAAAGACATGCAGCCATTGATGGATAACGCAGACAAAGAGATTACACTGGACTGCTCTAAACTGGAATATATCAGCAGTTCGGGTCTCCGTCTCTTCCTGAGTCTCCGTAAGGAGGCTGCAGCAAAGGGCGGCAAGGTTATCATCGAAAATATCAATGACGAGATTAAGAAGGTCTTCATGATGACTGGCTTCTTCAATCTCTTCGAGATCAAGTAAGGCATGACAGACTACGGACTGGACATGCACAGCACGATGCTGTTGGAAGACTATCGGGAGCAACTGCCCCTGTATAGTCTTCTGCGGCAAGTGGTGTCTGATGTCATGCCCAAGAAAATCAAAGAGGCAGGTGTCGAAGTCGCCTCAATGGAGACCCGTATCAAAACCGAAGAGTCTCTGGCTGGCAAATTGGAGCGCAAAGGTTCCAAGTACCAGTCTATCCGAGATATCACTGATATCTTCGGCATCCGTATCATTGCCTACTATAATGAGGATGTCGACCGCATCGCATCGTTGGCAGAGAACCTGCTCGAAATTGACTGGGAAAACTCCATCGACAAGCGTAAGATGCACCAGTTCGACAGTTTCGGCTATAACTCCCTGCATTATATCTGTCGTATTCCAAAAGACAAATACTTCGACCCTGAGCATCCTGAGTTGAACGAAATCAGATTCGAACTCCAGATGCGCACGGCATTGCAGCACGTATGGTCTGCCGTCCAGCATGACATCGGCTACAAGACGGAGATAGAGACACCGATGGAATACCATCGTGCGTTGAGCCGACTGGCAGGTATGCTTGAACTCGCCGATAATGAATTCAGCCGCATCCGTAACGAGATCATCGACTATCGTCGTCGTATGCAGGCGCTCATGAAAGACGGAAAACTGGAAGATGTGCCCCTCGATGGCGATACCTTCCGTACATTCACGGAAATGGGCTTCTTCGACAAACTCAACAAACAGATTGCCTCCATCACACAAGCAGAGTTGCAGCCTACGTCTTCTCTGCCCTTCCTGAAATTCCTGCGCACCATCGGTCTGAACACGCTGAGCGACCTCAAGAACATGATTAAAGAGAACTACGATGATGCTTATCAACTCGCGCTCTCTCAGTTAGGCTCCACCGATATTGATATCCTCTCGTCCAACATCGGACTCCAGGACCTCTGTATCGTCCATGTCCTCAAAGCAGGTGGTGGAAAGAAAGGACTGGAATGGATGTTCGACATGATTAATGGGAAATCGGAGCATAACAGCGACATGGCACAAATGGTGTATGAGCAAGCCAAGAAACTTGCTTTCATGGACCAATAAATCAGATTATGGAGCATAGCACGAAAGGAAGACCGAAGATTGCCATTGTCGATGCCAACACTTTAGCAGCCCTCGGCCTCAAGCAAATCCTGCAGAATGTCATGCCTATCATGACGGTAGATACCTTTGGCTCCTTTGCCGAATTGGTGGCCAACCAGCCCGACACCTACATGCACTATTTCGTCTCCATGAACATCGTCTTGCAGGAACGCCCATTCTTCCAGGAGCGACAGCGTAAGACCATCGTGCTCACCCTCCAGTTAGAAGAGACGTCACAACTATCTGAGTTCCACAGCCTCTGCATCAACCAACCTGAACCACAACTGATTCGTCAGATATTGATGCTTGCACAATATGCACATGGAAAAGGACAGCACCTCCCTCCCATTCCCAAAGTCCTACAACAAAAAATCCTCTCCGACCGTGAGATAGAGGTCATGTCGCTCATCGTACAAGGTTATATTAATAAGGAGATTGCCGACCAGTTGCATATCGGTCTCTCCACTGTCATCACCCATCGCAAGAACATCATGGAGAAACTCGGCATGAAGAGTGTCTCCGCCCTCACCATCTATGCCGTCATGCACGGCTATGTGGACATCAATAAAATATAAAAATTCCCCATGTCATGTTGTGGTCGCAATTTGCGACCACCTTCATTATTTATATATGTCAGGTACCTGTCACTTGACACATTTTTCCTCACAAATCTTATGAAAGATTTGTGACTTTAAGATAATCTTCGTACCTTTGCATAGAATTATGGAGATGCATAATAATTAATTTGTCAACTAGCAATCATGGCAGTTGGTATTAAGGACGAATTAGAAAAACTGACAACCCTTCAGGGATCAGATTTCGTAGAGCAATTGAAACAAATTGCATTACGAAAGGAGTTTCATGCGCTAGACACAGATGCTGACATATTTATAGTAGGTGGGGAGAAAGATAAAGATTTCCCTAGCTTGTTGAACAATGCTCGTAAAGCAGTTGAACATGGTTAT
>Ga0310694_10006572_pt1 | contig 10992 bp, 9 predicted proteins | sample 174DNAGHGhighgp2_FD_203884 | JGI IMG/M metagenome (GOLD analysis project Ga0310694, IMG submission 203884) | Sheep rumen microbial communities from Palmerston North, Manawatu-Wanganui, New Zealand - 1742 DNA GHGhigh gp2 (v2) (version 2) | ecosystem: Host-associated > Mammals > Digestive system >... | reverse complement strand
CGAACGCGACATTACGCCTGAAGAAGGCATTGATGAAGAAGTGCTCAAGGCGATTGCTTCAAAGACGGGTGGGCGTTTCTACCGTGCCGAAAACAAGGCCGAACTCGAAAAGATTTACTCTGAAATCGATGAACTCGAAAAGACGGAAATCGAGACAATCGCTTACGCCCGCTATGCCGAAAAATTCTACCCGTGGCTTTTGGTCGGGGCGCTCCTCATTCTGCTTGAACTCATCCTCGCAAACACAAGATTCGTGAGAATCCCGTGATTCGGCATCCGACGCTTCACTCGTCATGGGGCTTGCCCCCATCCAGTAAAGTCTAGTTTCAAGAAATGACTGGATTCTTCGCTTTTGAGACTTTGTCTCATCGCTCAGAATGACGATGTTTGCCTTCGTCATTCTGAGGGCATAGCCCGAAGAATCCAGTTAAGTTTTTAGTCCTTCGGTGCCGGAGTTTCTGGCTTGTAGCAGTTCTTCTTGGCTTCGGCAAAGATCTGCGAAATATTGCTCGTAGAGATGTTTGAAATTTCGGCGTAGTGCAAGCTGAACGAAATCTTCCACGAAGTCATGTCAGATTGCATGCTGTCGCGGTCGCATTCGCGTACGAGCTTTTGGCAGAAGGCTTCGATTTCAGAAACTTCATCGCGTTCCATGACAATCGAAAACTGGTTCTCTCTAGTCCTTGCGAGGAAGGCGTTTTGCCCCCTGCACTGGCGCTTGAAGAAAGAGGCGAGGTCTGCAATCACGCGGTCCGACATTTCGTAGCCGAAGTTGCGCACGATTTCCTTGAAATAGTCCACATCCATAACGAGAAGGAAGAGTCGCTTGCTCGGGTCCTGGTGCTGCGTGATGTACTGGAGGTAATCGACCAGTCGAATTTTGTTGTTCACGCCAGTCAGCGGGTCAGATGTGATTCTGTACTTCAAAAGTGTAACGTAGACGTGTAGGAGCGTGAGGGCGAAAATCGGATCGGTGAGCGGGACGTCTGGAATGAAATACTGGATAATGCAAGAGCAACTTGGCACGAAGGCGATAAACGAGAGGTAGAACGCTTCTTTTCGGTTGGTGGAGTTCTTTTGCGTAATGGCATGCTGGATGCCGAGGAACATTGTGGCGAGGATGTAAATGAAGTTCAGCCCGATAAGGAACGGTAAAAGGCGCCTGAACTGGAGTGACGTCGTGTGGCAGTCATTTGTAAAACCGTAAATGCTGATGCCAATGCAAATGAAAATACCGATAATGCTAGGTGTCGAAAAAAGCGGGAACAGGTGCTTGTAAGAGTAAACGCTCTTGCGGATGCGGAGGAAAATGAACGAGAACCACAATTGCGCAAGTAAAAGCGAAGAACTCAAGCTCAGTGCGTAAAGAACGGCGTATATGACGCAAATTTTCTGGTTACTGGAGTACAGGTCGCTTTGCATGTGGACCGAGTAAAGCATCTTGGTCACGGTACTCAACACGATGTAGATAATGGTGTCGATGATGGTGAAACCGAGAATGCGCTCTTCGAGGTGCCTGAGAATGCTATCCCTGAACTGTAGCAGTGTAATGAGCAATACTGCTATGCAAATGATATTGATTTCTATTAAGCTTGGATAAGACATTCTCGCAACCTAACCTTGAAAAGAAATATAATTATTTGAAAGTTTTTCGTATGAAGACTTTATGAAAAGAAATCAAAACCTTTTCAAAAGTTTTTTTTCGTAGACTTTTGTATATTCTTGGTGCTTGTTTGATGCAAGGAATTTTATCGGAGTAGATAATGAGATTTGCAGAACCGAATTTTTTGTGGGGCCTTTTTACTCTGCCTCTATTTGCGCTTTTGTTTGTCTATGCTTATCATCGTCGTAAAAAATTAGCAGCCCGCTTTGTCTCGCTTTCGATGCTTTCTAAACTTTCGACGAGCGTCTCGCCGTGGAGGCGCCTCACGAAGGTCCTGCTTTTGCTCCTTGCTATTGCTTTCTTGTTTGTGGCACTTGCCCGTCCGCAGTGGGGCCGCAAGATGGAACATGTGGAACGCCGCGGTCAGGACCTTGTGCTGTTGCAGGATATTTCGCTTTCGATGCTTGCCGAAGATGTGAAGCCGAACCGCCTGGTGCGTAGCCGTCATGAAATTTCTGCTTTTTTGGAATCTCTCACAGGGGATCGCGTTGGCCTTGTGGCATTCAGTGGCGAGGCGCAAGTGATGGTTCCTTTGACGCTTGATTACGGTACTGTGCAGATGGTGCTTCGTGAACTCAATCCGGGCTGGCTTATGCCGGGCACGAATCTCGAAAGCGCAATCCGTAAGGGAATGACTTTGTTCAAAAATTCCGGTGGCGCTAGCCAGCATTCCGTGATGATTCTCATGAGCGATGGCGAAGAACTCGAAGATGCTGCCGTCAATGCCGCCAAGGAAGCCGCTGAACTTGGCATCAAGATTTACACGATTGGTATCGGCTCTCGCGAAGGCGTTCCTATACCGCTCAAAAGCAAGAATGGCGGAAGTGTCTACAAGAAGGACATGCAAGGCAATATCGTAACGACACGTCTTGAAGAAGGGACGCTTCAGGAAATCGCAAACGTGACGGGTGCGCTCTACTTTTATGCGAGCCCGGGCGAGTTCCAGCTGCAAAAGGTCTTGACCGAAATTGCAACGCTCGAAAAGAAAGACCAGAGCAGCGACCGCATGGAAAATTATCAGGACCGCTACCAGATTTTCCTTGGGCTTGCAGCCCTCCTGTTCTTGATCGAGGCTGTCATTTCGGAACGCGGCCGCCGCCGCAAGCAGCTCAACGGAAGATTTAGCTAAAAATGTGTATGCAGACCCCGGCACAGGGCCGGGGTGACAATGCAATGAAAAAAGGCCCGGCGCGCTCGCGTCGGGTCTTTTTCATAGGAGGGATTGAAGAAGCCTTCCTGGTGGGGCTTGTGTCTCGACTGGAGAACTGTGCGGAAGCCGGAGGTTGGCTTACTACGCGTGTTGTGGCCACTAGGAAGGCTCAAGTATTAATATATGTCTATTTCCAGAAAGGGGAGCGATAAACCTTAAAATGGTTGGTCTATTTTGGAATGTTCCTAATTAGTTTACTATTTTCTACTTGATGAAAACGAATTATATGATTCCTGCCGCTGCTTTTGCGGCTTTAGTGGCTTTGACATCATGTTCCATGATGCCTAAAAAAACGTCTCATGTTAAGCATACACCGGATATGTATGCCACCGCTGCAGAGAGCTCGAGCTCTGTTTTGCCTGCCGGGAGCAATTTGCCTGAACACTATAGCAAGATTGAGTTTCCGGAATATAAGTACGTGGCCCCGTATCCGAAAGATTTCCGTGTGCAAATTGCTGATGGCATTACGGGCTATATCGTAAGCGACCGTTCGCTCCCGCTGGTGGATTTTACGGTTTATTTTGAAGAAAGCAACTTGCCGCAGGTCTTGAAGGATGAAGCCGCCTTTGAAATGGTGGGCTCCATGATCCGTCGCGGTTCAGGTGGCGGGATTACTCCGCACGTGCTCGAAGATTCCCTGGAATTTGTGAGCGCCTCGATTTCGACGAGCGTCGGTACGTACCTCTCGGCTTTCGACATCAACTGCCTTTCTGCATATTTCCCGTCTATGCTTGAGCTTTCGAAGAAGGTTCTTACGGACCCGTCTTTCGACAAGAATCAGCTTGAAATCGTAAAGGCGAATTACGTTACGGCATACGAACGCCGTTTTGAAACGCCTGCCAAGGTGCTTTCGGCACTCAAGTCCAAGGTGAACTATGCGCCGAACCCGAGACTTTGGGATGCAAACGCCGCTGAGTACAAGGCAGTGACTGCCGCCGATGTGAAACGACTTGCAAAGGGCGTCTTCTCGTCCAAGCGCATTGTGTTTGCTCTTGCCGGTGATGTGGATAAGGATTCCGCTGTTGTGGCGCTCAAGAAGTTCTTTGCGGACTGGAAAGTGGAACCTGCGAAGACCGAAAAGCCAAAGCCGACGCCGCTTACCTTTGCCCGCAAGCCGGGTGTCTATGTCGTCGACAAGGATATCACGCAGGCGAATATCACCATGAACCAGCCGTTTGTGAAGCGCCCGCATCCGGATTACTATCCGACCGCTGTGGCTAGCTTCATTTTGGGCGGTGGTAGCTTCAGTTCTAGACTCATGAACCGAGTCCGTAGCGATGAAGGCCTTGCCTATAGCGTCTATAGCACGGTTGGCAATGACTACCGCGATACGGCCATGACGACGATTGCTCTCCAGACGAAGGTGGAGACGGTGGATTATGCCATGAAGCTCATTTTTGAAGAAGTGGAAAAGCTTGCAAAGGACGGCCCGACCGCCGAAGAACTTTCCCAGGCTAAAAAATCCCTGGTCGAGAGCCTGCCGAGCCTTTTTGATTCCCCGGCATCGACGGCTTCGATCTTTGCAAAGGGCGAATTGCTTGGCAAATCGGACAATCACTATATAGATTATGTGACGGAAATCAATGCTGTGACGGCTGAACAGGTCAAGGCGATGATCGCTAAGTATTTTGATAGAGAAAAAATGACTATTTCGATTGTCGGTCCTGTCGCCATGTTCGATTCTCTGAAACCGTTCACGGTGATTCCGCTAGATAGTCTTGAATTCAGATAACCTTAAGGAGCGAGGTCTATATGCAGGGAAAGAGTTTGCGTTTTTCGTTGTTGATGTGCTTTAGCGTCTTGATGGTGCTTGGCTCTTCTCTGTCTTATGCCGCTAAAAGCGTTTCGGTATCGGAGGTCTCCCGTCGGCAGCTCTTGATGAAAATGAAGAACAATGCCGACAACATGCGCTCGTTCTGTTCGGGCATGTACAAGTGCCTGGATATCAAGTACGAGGCCTGTACAGATGTCGATATGAAGCCGTGGCCGAAAATCGAGTACAACAACGAGTTTTGCGCTCCTTATAAGGAAATTGTCAAGCGCGGCTTTTCGACTGATATCAAGGCGCCCATGATGACGGATTTGTTCATGCGTCTTGGTCGCCAGTATAGGGCGATTTACGAAAGCGAAGGCACTCTTCCGCTCGAGGTCAGTGAAATCACGTTCCTGTTTGATAATATGCCGTTTACGGCGGACTTGATTAATGCGTATTTGGAATCGGAATACACGCTGGAGTACAACAGTACGAACCGCCGCTATTTCTCGGGCGGTAACGGTCATGGACTCTCGGGTGATTTTTACTGGGCGTTGCAGGACAGTGCCGGCGTAAAGCCCATGCTTCGCAATATGTTCTTTGGCTATGGCTACGCGCAGATTTTGAAGTGGTCGCTCAAGGGAACGGCTGTCGCATTCCTGGACATGGACCTTGTCGCTCCGAGGACGCTGAAGTATAAGCTCACCGCAGTCGTGTTCCCTGGAAATTCCGTGCTCAATTCCATTATGCAGTTGAGGGTCTTCAAGAGCGTCGTGAATTCGAAGATTGACGATGTCGTGAACGATATCAAGAAGGCTGCATCGATGTACTACAAGGGCAATCGTAAACCTCTTAAGGAAAATGCTAAATTGCGGACTCCCGAAAATATCCGCCATATTGAGGAATTCGATAAGGTTGTTTCGGGCGCCACTTGGAAACTCGGGGATGCTGAACGCATTGAACGTCGTCAAATGGAACTTAGCGCTCCGAAGCCGGTCGTTAGGCCGGCAGAACCGAGAGAACCTAAGGAACCGATTGATTCTCCCGATTTCAAAGCAAATACTTTTATCAAAAAGGACTAGAAAATGAGTGAACCTAAGGATTTGGAAACTTTGCTTGCACGTGTGACGGAACGCCGTCGTGAACTCTTGACGTCTGTGGTCAATCGCCGTACGCGTCATTTCTGCATGGTGCTTGAAGACCTGTTCGATCCGCACAACATTTCCGCTGTTATCCGTACTGCCGAGGTCTTTGGCCTCCAGGATGTTCATGTCATCGAAGAAGACAACGCCTACAGTGTGAACAAGTCCATTTTGAAGGGCTCTTACAAGTGGATGAGCATTTATCTGTACAAAAAGCGTATGCTCTGCATGGAAAAGCTCCGCGAGAAGGGCTACAAGATTGCTGTTGCAAGCACGAATACCACGAACTCCGTGCTTGATCTTGATTTGAGCCAGCCGATGGCATTCTACCTGGGCAGTGAATTCCATGGCAACCATCCGGATACGCTTGCCCATGCGGACTATGAATTCAAGCTTCCGCAGTATGGCATTACCGAATCGATGAACGTCTCCGTGGCCGGTGGCGTGCTGATGACTTACCTCGACGTGTTCATGCAGAAGCAGGGCCGCGAAAAGTTTGCCTTGCCGCAGGCGGAACGCGACGCTTTGTTGCTCGATTGGCTTGACCGCCATGTGAACGGAATTGAAACAAACAGCCCCATCGTGAGGGTGGAGGGATAATCCTCTTATTTTTCGAGAGGCATCCAATGCCAATCGCAAAATATGCTAGATTGTTTTTAGAATGAAAAAGAATACCGCTTTATACTTCTCCGTCGGACTTGTCGTTCTTCTTGCCATTTTCATCTTGATTTTTGGCATGTTTTTCTTGAACGAGAAGGATCTGCGTGAAACGTTTGACGTGTACCACTTGCGCTTTACGCAGGTGAGTACGCTTGTTTTGGATGACCCGGTCAAAATCAATGGCGTGAAGCTTGGCCGTGTGGAATCCATTGAACTTGCTGGCCACCGCGTCGTGGTGACGGTCAGGCTCAAGTCCAACGTGAAAATCCCGAAAGATTCCGAAATCCGCGTGCAGAATATCGGCATCATGGGTGAACGCCAGATTGGCATGATCCTCGGCGATTCCGAAGAATACTACGTGCCGGGCGATACGATCACGGGCCAGTTCGATGCGGGCATTGCCGAAGCGCTTGGCCTTGCCGGTGAAGTTTGCGATTCCACGAAGGTGCTCTTGGAAGCGGTCAAGACAGCCTTGAACGGGACGATTGCAAATCCGGATTTCCAGGACCGATTCAAGACGCTTTTGGTGAAGGCCGAAAATCTTGAAGATCGCCTGATGTCCCTTGTGACGACGACCGATCCGCAGCTCAAGAAGAGCCTTGCGAACTTGAACAAGGTGACGGTCAAGGTGAACGAACTTGTCGATGGTGTCAAGGAACCGATCAATGGTCTTTTTGCCGGAACGGACAAGGTCATGGGAAATGCAAACCATTTGATCTCCGAACTGGAAGATGTGACCAAGCACTTGGATGGCCTGATCGCCAAGGTGCAGTCCAAGATGGATTCAAAAGACAATACGGTGGGCATTTTGCTGAACGACAGACAGCTGCATGACGACTTGGTCAAGACGGTGCGTTCTGCGGACAGCTTGTTCAAGATTATCTTGCAGGATGGTCTTGACATTAATGTGGATTTCTTCTGAGGAATTGATGATTACAAAGTTACTTACTGTTTCCAACAAACTGGGCATTCACGCTCGTCCGGCCGGTATGATAGTTGATATCACGGGCCAGGCAAAGAGCAATGTGTCCATTGAATTTGATGGTTCGAAGGCCAATGCGAAGAGCATCCTTAACGTGATGATGCTTGCTATCCCGGCTGGTTCCGAAGTGAAATTCGAAATCGATGGCGAGGATGAAGAGTTAGTCGTTCAGCAGTTGGAAAAGCTTTTTGATGACCACTTCAACGAAGAACCCTGCTGATTTTGTAGCGAAGACCGCCAATGAAGTGAAGTCCCAGAGGATTGAACTCGTTGGTGTGCCATCGTCCCCTGGCTTTGCCATGGGTACGGTTTTTCCTGTTGCAAACCGTGAATTTTCTGTGGTCGATGAGACTCTCCCGGAGAGCCGCCTTGCTGCAGAAGAACAGATGTTCCTGAAGGCCATCAGTAAGACCTCCAAGGAAATTGCCCAGATTAAGGAAATCTCGGAAACCAGAGCTGGCGTCAAGGACAGCCTGATTTTTGCAACCCACCTGATGATCTTGCAGGATCCGGGACTCGTGAATGGAGTTCTCGACAAGATCAAGAAAAAACACAAGAATGCGAAGTGGGCGGTACATGTCGTATTTGGCGCCTACATCGAAAAGTTTGAAAAGATCGACTCGCCTGCCATGCGTGACAAGGCGGCAGACCTCAGGGACTTGTATAACCGCCTGATGTCTGCGATGGACGACTCCGGACCGGTATTGGAGGATGTGTCTGACGAAGAAGGCATTGTCCTTGTTGCCCATGAGTTTGTTCCAAGTTTCTTGATGACGCTCAAGCCTGGTCAGGTGAACGCCATCGTGATGGATACGGGTGGCCGTACAAGCCACGTGGCCATCTTGTCTAGAGCGTTGCAGATCCCTGCAGTCTCTGGCCTTAGAAATGTTGCTGCCCTCGTCAAGAGTGGCGATACGATTATTGTTGACGGTGCTGATGGTAAGGTTATCATCAACCCGAACGACGAAGATATCCGCAAGTTCCACGAACGTCAGGAAATGTTCGAACGCCAGCGCCGTGAGCTTTTCACGATGCGCCAGCTGGAGCCAATGACTCGCGATGGCAAGTACATTGTGCTGCACGCGAATATCGAAATCCCGACCGAAGCAGACAAGGTAACGGACTTTGGTGCTACGGGTATCGGCCTTTACCGTTCGGAATTCTTGTTTTTCAAGAAGGATACTCCGACTGAAAAGGAACAGGAAAGTGCCTATAGGCATATCCTCGAAAAGATGGATCCGTATCCGGTTGTCATCCGTACGCTCGATGCCGGTGGAGATAAGCTTGTTTCGGGGGTTTCTGCGGTGAACGAATCGAACCCGTTTATGGGTTGGCGTTCTATCCGCGTGTGCCTTGACCGCGAAGATATTTTCATCACGCAGTTGCGTGCTTTGCTGCTTGCAAATACAAAGGGCAATTTGCGCATCCTCTTGCCGATGATTTCGAGCATGACGGAACTGCGCCGTGCGAAGGCTTGTATTGCCAAGGCCCGCAAACAGCTCGAAGACGAAGGGCATAAGCTCCCTGTCGTGAAGATTGGCTCGATGATCGAAGTCCCTGCGGCTGTGATGATTGTGGACAAGCTTGCTAAGGAAGTGGATTTCTTTAGTCTGGGTACAAACGACTTGATCCAGTTTACGCTTGCTGTTGACCGTACGAACGAACTTATTACCGACATGTTCCAGCCGCACCATCCGGCAGTGCTCAGCATGATTTACCAGACTGTGGTGGCGGCACATCGTGAAGGAATTCCGGTGGCGGTTTGCGGTGAAATGTGTACGGACCCGATGAGTGTGCTTTTGTTGGTTGGTCTTGGTGTTGATGAACTTTCGATGACTCCGTGGAGCGTGATGACGACGAAAAAGATTATCCGCTCCATCAACTTTGAAGATGTTCGTGATGCTGCGTTGACTGTTTTGCAAATGGATGATGCCGAGAGCGTGAATGAGTTTTTGCATAAGAAGTATGCTCAAACGATTATGGAACTTGGCATATCCGGTTTTGTGGGACAGGTTGAAAAATAAAACAGTTGGTTGGTTTGCCGATGAAATTATTTTATTCATTATTACTTGCATGTACAGCCGCCGTGTGTGCACAGGTGGATGGCTCGGTGTATTCTTTGTACAAGACTCCGTTCTCGGATCAGGAAATGATCGCTCCGGATCAGTTCCAGGATGCCGTTGTCCGCGCTGCGCGTGCCAAGAAAACAATGAATGATATTTCGATTTCGCAGAACCACCGTGATTTTGCGCGTGCGGCTTATTACTATTACAGTGGCCAGTGGGATAGCGCCTATGCGGCCTATAATTCCTTGCGCCATCGTGAACCGGAACTGCTTGGAACGGTCGTGCTCCGCATGGCAAAGGCGAACTTTAAGCAGGAAAAGTATGCTAAGATGCGCGAAACGCTCCGCCTCGAAAAGAGCCTGGAAAATGACAGGGCTTGGCGCGATGCGGCGGACCGCTTGAGAATCGAAGCCTCGATGGCGGATTTCTCGTTGAACGATGTGGCCCGTGCAGATTCCCTGATGGTGTTCCTCAACGGAAACCCGGATGGCGACGATGTAGACCCGCTGAAGTACCGCTATGCCCGCTATTTGGAAGATTCCTACCAGCTGAAGCAGGCGAAGCGCATGTACATGAAGCTTTTGACGAGCCGTACTTCGTACAAGGATTCGGCTTACGCTTCGATCCGCCGCCTGAGAGAAGTCCTTGGCGCCCCGGAATCGCTTGCCGAAAAGGTCGCTTATGCCAAGATGGCCTGCACGAAGGACGAGATGAAAAACTGCCTCGTGCTGCTCGATTCCATCCAGATTATGGATGCACAGCAGGCTCAGAAAAATCCGGCCTCGGTTGTGGTGCTCGACGATCCGGCTTATGCGCGTTTAAAGAAGAGTACGCTTGATTTGAACACCCGCATTGTCTTGTGGGAAAAGCGTGCTGCAGCCTTGCGTGCGCTCAACCGCAGTGATGCCGCCATTGAACAGTACCGTTACCTGATCGAGAATGTGGAGCCGCGTCCGTCCTGGATTCAGGCAATCTTGAAGCTTTATCGCAAGGAAGCAGCAGGGCTGTTTGACGAAGAAATCCACAGCTACGATTCGCTTTTGCAGGATGTAAGCCAGTTCAGTACCGAAAACGCCAACAACCTCTGGTTGCGCGGTTTTGAGTTTGAACAGAAGCTGATGTACGACAAGGCTATTGAATGCTATACAAAGCTCCTCCATAAGCGTTTCAAGAATAATTTGAAGCGCCAGTGGGCGAGATTCCGCATAGGCTACTGCTACTTTAAGCGTGGCATGTGGGTTGAAGCGGCTGCATATTTCCGTGATGCGACGAAGGATCCGTTCCTCTGGAGCGGTAGCGCATCCAGGATGTTCCTAGGCGATACGTACAAGAAGATGGGCGAAGATTCTCTTGCCCGTGCCGCTTACCTCGACTGTATCAAAGATTTCCCGCTTTCGTATTACGCGCATCGCAGCCGCATGAAGCTCTTGGAAAATAAGCTGTTGCCTGCGGACAAGATTCCGTACGCTCATGGCGTGCCGATGTCCCATGCCGCAACGATGGACTGGATTCGTTC
>Ga0310694_10006569_pt1 | contig 10995 bp, 8 predicted proteins | sample 174DNAGHGhighgp2_FD_203884 | JGI IMG/M metagenome (GOLD analysis project Ga0310694, IMG submission 203884) | Sheep rumen microbial communities from Palmerston North, Manawatu-Wanganui, New Zealand - 1742 DNA GHGhigh gp2 (v2) (version 2) | ecosystem: Host-associated > Mammals > Digestive system >... | reverse complement strand
GTTGTATTTCTTCAACTCGTTGAGCAGGATGTCGTATTCCTTTTTCACATCCTCAGTGATGGCAGGCACCATGAAGAGTAAGGTAGAATTGCGTTCAATATGCCTCAAGAACCTGATGCCCAATCCTTTGCCTTCGGAAGCGCCTTCGATAATGCCGGGAATGTCGGCCATGACAAAACTTCGATGACCACGATAGCTGACAATGCCAAGGTTGGGTACCAAAGTCGTAAACGGATAATCGGCAATCTCAGGCTTGGCCGCCGAAACGACAGAGAGCAATGTCGACTTGCCTGCATTGGGGAAGCCCACCAATCCGACATCAGCCAGCAGCTTCAGTTCCAAAGTGATCCATTCTTCTTGGTTGGGCTCGCCAGGTTGGGCAAACTTGGGAGCTTGCAAGGTGGCTGTCTTGAAGAAGGCATTGCCCTTGCCGCCGCGACCGCCTTTGAGCAACACGACTTCCTGTTTGTCTTCAGTGATTTCGCCTAACATGGTATGGTCTTCCGAACGGTAAGCCACCGTACCCAAAGGCACATCGATGTAGATATCATCACCAGCGGCACCTGTAAGTTGGTTTTTGCCTCCAGGCACACCATCACCGGCATAAACATGCTTGGTATAGCGAAGATGGAGCAAGGTCCAAAGTTGTGCATTGCCACGCAAGATGACATTACCGCCACGTCCGCCGTCACCACCGTCGGGACCACCTTTTGGGATATATTTTTCTCTACGGAAATGCAACGAACCTGCACCGCCCTTGCCTGAGCGACAGAATATCTTGACGTAATCGACGAAATTTGAGGTCATATCCAATCTTTCTATGTTAGAACTCATCTATGAATTCATCACGTTCTTCATTTTCATACTGCCAACAGTTGAAGTCCAAATCCACGCCAGGAGCATACGGCTTTGGAAAATCACCCTTGCTGACTTTGAGATTCGGGTCGTTGTACACCTTTTTCATATACAGTGCCCAAATCGGCAATGCGGTGTGTGAGCCTTGTCCCAAACGTGTCGAACGGAAGTGCACGCTACGGTCGTCGGCTCCCACCCAAACACCCGTGGTGAGGTCGGGAGTGATGCCCATGAAGTAACCATCGCTGTTCTTCTGTGTGGTACCCGTCTTGCCAGCGATGGGGTTCTTGAAGCCGTATAATGAGCGCAGACGCACACCCGTTCCGCTTTGGACCACGCCCTTCATCAGCTCGATGGTCTTATAGGCAGCAATTTCGCTCATGGCTTCCGACTCTTCGGGGCTGAAACGTTGGATAACGTTGCCGTTTTTGTCCTCAATGCGGGTGATGAACATGGGTTTGATATAGACACCTTTGTTGGCAAAGGTGCTCATGGCACCGACCATCTCGATCAATTTGAGGTCGCAGGAACCTAAGCAGATGGAAGGAACAGCTTCGATGGGAGACTCCACGCCCATACGACGGACATGGGTGATGATAGCCTCGGGGCCATAGTGATTCATCAAATAGGCCGAAATCCAGTTGTTGGATTGCGCCAAGGCACTCTTTAAGGTGATTTCACCGCCGCCGCCGCCACCGTTGCTGGGTGACCAGAAACGTCCATCAGGAAGCTCAATGTTGTAGGGTATGTTGGGAATCTTTGTGCAAGGTGTGAACTCACTGTCGCCCATGGCATACGAATATAGGAAGGGTTTGAAGGTGGAACCCACTTGACGACGCGCCTGCGTAACATGGTCGTACTTGAAGAAACGGTAATCCAAACCGCCTACGTAAGCTTTCACATGTCCCGTGTGCGTTTCGATGGAAATCAAACTGGCTTGCAGGAACCATTTGTAATAACGGATAGAGTCCATAGGCGACATCACCGTGTCGATAGGACCATCCCATGAGAAAACCGTCATACGCACGGGACGATCAAATACGGCTTTGATAGAATCCCAAGGCATACCTTCGTTTTTAAGGACACGGTAACGCTCGGAGCGTTTTATGGAAGTCTCCAAGAGATGGTCGATTTGGTCGGCGGTCAGGTTGGAGAATGGTGCGTTTTTATGACCTTTCCAGTGACTGTAGAACATAGGTTGCAACTCTTTGCCCATAAACTCCTTAACGGCCTGTTCGGCATAGTTTTGCATACGCGAGTCGATGGTGGTGTAGATGCGCAGTCCGTCGCGGTAGATGTTGTAGGGCTGTCCATCGGCACGGGTTGTGTTTTTGGCCCATTCGTTGAGCTCACCTCTGAGGAATTCACGAAAGTAAGTGGCTTGTCCTGTGTTGTGGTCCCTGATGTTGAAATGCGTCATGTCCAACGGGATTTGCGAGAGGGAGTCGTATTCAGCATCGGTAATGTAGCCATTTTCAGCCATCTTTTTAAGGACCAAATTGCGTCGTCCTATGGAACGTTCAGGATTACGTATCGGACTGAAACGTGTAGGGGCATTCACCACACCGGCCATCAAAGCGCATTCCTCTATGGTCATGTCGATGGGTTTCTTGTCAAAGAAAGTGCTGGCTGCGGCACGAATGCCAAAGGCGTTGTGACCGAAGGCAACGGTGTTCAGATACATGGCCACGATTTCTTCCTTGGAATAATTGTGCTCCAGTTTAGTGGCTGTTATCCACTCTTGGAACTTACGCAACACGAGTTTGGGCTTGCTGAGATTTTCACCACGGGGGAAGAGGTTTTTGGCCAACTGTTGTGTGATGGTCGAACCACCGCCTTTCTTGTTGCCCGTCAGCACACCGAAAGCCACACGGAACAAGGCTTTCTCGTCGATGCCCGAGTGTTGGGTGAAGCGCTCGTCCTCAATGCTGATGAGGGCTTCAGGCATGTAATGCGGGAGTTCGGCATAGCGCACATTGCTCCGGTTTTCCACATAATAGGTACCGAGAATTTTGCCGTCAGCCGAGATGATTTCTGTGGCCAAGTTGGTTCTTGGGTTTTCCAATTCTTCGAAAGTGGGCATGGTGCCAAAAACACCGGTGGCGACACAGGTGAAAAACAGGATGAGGAGCACCAATAGTGACCCGAAAATAATCCACAAGTTTCTGATGGCATGCGATTGGCCAGCTTTTGATGTCTTTTTATCTTTCATATTTTAATCTTTCTTTGTGTCCAAGAATCTTAAATTTTGAATTTTGAATCTTTGAAAAGGCCTATTGTTTTTCGATGTAAAGTCCAATGTCGGAAATGCCTTTCAGCACGGGCTCGCGCATGGCTTGCTCGATTTCGAAATGATAGGTCCCCGAAAGAGGGAAGAGAAGGTTCTCGTTAAGCGGAACGGTCAGGTCACGCATGCTGCCGCTGCTTTTGCCTATCCAGCGGCCTTCAGGCGTGGCGAGGGTGCATTCTATGGTATCGTGAGTGCGGTTGCCGTTGGGCATTGTGGTATGCAGGAAAACGAAGAGATTGCTGTAGCGGTAGTTCTCAAGGTGGCGCAACCCGATGCCGAACTCGTAGGGACTGATGGTGTCGTTGATGTCGACGTCAAAGGCCACGCAGTCCTCTTGCCTCCATTCTGCTTCAGGGATGACAGTGCGCTTGTCGAACGAGTCGTTGTTGCAGGCAGAGAAGAACACCCCTAGGGTCAACAGAGCCAATAAAACACAAACCCTGCGTGAGAGACCCTCATTGCGGGCGAAGACCCGCAATCTCCCGAGCACATGGGTGGTTTTCCTGCTTGAGGGATGGCAGGTCAAGCCCGCCATGAGGGTACGGGGCATGGGTTTTGTGTTTGTTGTTTGGTTTTGTATTGTCATCATATCAGTCACTCATTTTCTTCAAATCAGCTTCGCCGTAACCTTCGTTGGTGTTGGTATGTGCTTCCTGAGTTACGGCAAAGTCTTCCAGCTTCTTGGGCTTTTGTCCTTTTTTGTTCATGGCGATGATATCTTTCACCTTGTCGACAGGGACAGCCATGATATTGCTCTTGTCGGTGGTGTAGGAGTACCACATGATGCCCTTGAAGACGTCGTTTTTCTGGTGAATGGCATCGCCGCTCTCAAAATGCAATACGATGTTGGGGTCGGAGAAAGCCTTCAAGGCTTCCACGTATGCTTCGTACTCGAAGTTGAGGCAGCATTTCAACTTGCCGCATTGTCCAGCCAGTTTTTGTGGGTTGGGCGAAAGTTGTTGCACGCGAGCCACACCGGTCGTCACTGATTGGAAATCACAAATCCACGAGGCACAACACAACTCTCGGCCACATGAGCCAATGCCACCTAATTTGGCCGACTCTTGGCGCACACCAATCTGACGCATCTCAATCCTGATGTGGAATTCCTCAGCGAGTTTCTTGATGAGCTCACGGAAGTCGACGCGTCCATCAGCCGTGTAATAGAAAATGGCTTTGGTCTTGTCGCCTTGGTATTCCACATCGTTCAGCTTCATCTCCAGCCCGAGGTTTTCGGCAATGGTGCGAGTGCGTGCCAAAGTGCTGTCTTCCAACTTGATGGCGGCCAGCCACTTCTCCACATCGTTGGGCCGAGCCCGACGATAGATTTTCTTCAATTCGTTAATCGGCGTGCGATATTTCTTGCGCTTCAGTTGACGTTTCACAATTTCGCCCAAGAGGGTAACAATGCCAATGTCGTGCCCGATGGCAGTCTCTACAGCTACTAGTTCGCCCACTTCCAGTTCCAAATCCTCAGGGTATGAAAAATAATCCTTTCGGTCGTTCTTGAAACGTACCTCAGCCAAGCAAACATTTCCAGTAATCTCTTGGTTTTCATAGTCCTTCAACCAATCAAACTGGCTTAGTTTGCAACGACCGCATGAAAGTACATGCTGCCCAGTATTGTAAGGTTCATCCAATCGGCAGCCTCGGTTAATTAATTGTCTTTCAACGGTATTGTTATTGTTTTTATGTTGATTATCAGTCATTTGACAAATCCAATTTTGTAAGTGCAAATAAAACGCAAAATTAGGAAAAAATTGTTTACCTTTGCGGTCGAATTTTACCAAGTTGAATAATTAATCCTAATTGTATTATGAAAAGAATTATCCTTATCGCCCTTGCGGCTTTGTTTATGGCCTTGGGTTTTTCGTCTTGTGGCTATAACACGATGGTTTCCAAAGAAGAAGCTGTCACTTCGGCTGTAGGTAATCTGCAGGCTGCCTATCAAAAGCGTGCCGACCTGATACCCAACCTTGTAGCTACAGTAAAGAATTATGCTGAATATGAAGCTGGTACATTGACAGCTGTGGTGGAAGCCCGCGCCAAAGCCACTTCGGTCACCCTCGATGCCGAAAACCTAACCGAAGAAAACTTAAAAGCTTTCCAAGCTGCTCAAGACGCAATGTCGGGTGCCTTGTCGCGCTTATTGGTTACCGTTGAGCAGTATCCTGACTTGAAGGCCAACCAGAATTACCTAGACCTGCAATCACAACTCGAGGGCTGCGAGAATTCCATTGCCAATGCCCGAAGGCAGTTCAACGAAAAGGTGCAAGACTATAATACCTTTATTCGAATGTTTCCCACCAATCTTATTGCCAAGCTCTTTGGCTTCCACCAGAAACCTTATTTTGAGGCTTCCGAGGGTGCCGAGAAGGCTCCAGATGTCAAAGAGCTATTCAAATAAATCGGTGTTTCGACAAGCTCAACAACCTTAGGTTTCTGAGCCTGCGGTTGCTGAGCGCAGCTGAAGCATCTAAAGAGCAACTTGAAAAAAAGACAAAAAAATCTTGCATCGTTTTTTCCATTCTACTATTTTTGCGCCTTTTAAATTAAATCAACGCAATTATGTGTGGAATAGTAGCATACGTAGGCCAACAAGAGGCCTATCCTATCCTCATTGAGGGCTTGAAGCGCCTCGAATATCGTGGCTACGACAGCGCTGGTGTGGCACTGCTCAACGAGGCGAACGAACTGAATGTCTACAAAACTAAAGGCAAGGTCTCCGACTTGGAGGCCTTTGCTTCTTCTAAGGATGTCAGCGGGCACATCGGTATCGCTCACACCCGTTGGGCCACCCATGGTGAGCCTAATGAGGTGAACGCGCACCCTCATCGCTCACAGTCGGGCAACATCGCCTTGATTCACAATGGCATCATCGAGAACTATCTGAGCCTTCGCAAGGAATTGGAAAAGCGTGGCTTCACTTTCAAGTCGTCGACCGACACCGAAGTACTGACCAACCTCATCGAAGACGTACAGCTCAGCGAGCATGTGGATTTGTTTGAGGCTGTGCGCATCGCCTTGAATCATGTGGTGGGAGCCTACGCCATTGTCATCGTGGAAAAAGACCATCCTGATCAGCTGATTGCCGCCCGAAAAGGCAGTCCTATGGTGATAGGCATAGGCGATGGTGAGTATTACATCGCCTCTGATGCCACACCTATCGTGGGTCGTACGCAAAAGGTGGTATACATTGAGGATGAGCAAGTTGTGAGAATCAAGTTGGGTGAGGAGCTGCACATCAAGACGATACAAGATGTGGAGGCCATGCCTTATGTCCAGGAATTGAAGATGAACCTCGACAGTATCGAAAAGGCTGGCTTCGACCACTTTATGATGAAGGAAATCTACGAGCAGCCCACCATTGTGCGCGACACCATGCGTGGCCGTCTGCACCCCGAAGCCAACACCGTGCGTCTTGGTGGCATCGCTCAGTATGAGAAACAATTGCTGTATGCCGACAATATCGTCTTTGTGGCTTGCGGCACTTCATGGCATGCCAGTCTTGTGGGCAGTTATCTCATTGAAAAGCTGGCCAAAATTCGTGTAAAAGTAGAGTATGCCTCTGAGTTCCGTTACCGCGACCCTGTGGTCACGCCGCATGATGTGGTGATTGCTGTGTCGCAGTCGGGCGAGACGGCCGATACCTTGGCTGCCATCCAGTTGGCGAAAGAAAAAGGTGCCATCGTTTTGGGTATCTGCAATGTCATCGGTTCTTCCATTTCGAGAGCCACGGATGCGGGTATTTACACCCATGCCGGTCCGGAAATCGGTGTGGCTTCCACCAAGGCATTCACCTCGCAGGTGACGGTAATGGCTATGTTGGCCTTGCGTCTGGCGGAGTTGAAAGGCTCAATGAAAGATGAGGAACGCCTTGAATTCATCCAAGAACTTGACCGTATACCAGAAAAGATCCAGTGGACACTCGACCACAGCGGCCATGTGAAAGAGATAGCTGAGAAATACAAAGATGTGCATAACATGCTGTACCTCGGTCGTTTGCAGAACTACCCTGTAGCGCTTGAAGGTGCCTTGAAGTTGAAGGAAATCTCCTATATCCATGCCGAAGGTTATCCTGCCGCTGAAATGAAACACGGTCCCATCGCCTTGATTGACAAGGATATGCCAGTGGTCTTCATTGCCACCAACCATAGCACATACGAGAAAGTTTTGAGCAATATCCAAGAGGTGAAAGCCCGTGACGGGAAGATTATCGCCATCATTAGTGAGAATGATGTGTTGGCGCGCAAGATGGCCGACTATGTCATTGAGATTCCCGAGACGGAATGCCTTTATTCGCCCCTATTGGCGACGGTGCCTTTGCAGATTTTGGCTTACCACATCGCCGTGATGCGAGGCTGCAATGTCGACCAACCACGAAACTTGGCTAAGTCGGTGACGGTGGAATAAAAACAGAAAAAGCAGCTCCTTGGAGCTGCTTTTTTCTTTGGTACCGAAGGCCGGGATCGAACCGGCACGAGTGTTACCTCATCGGTTTTTGAGACCGACGCGTCTACCGATTCCGCCACTTCGGCATGTGCTTCATCGCGTCAAACGCGGCTGCAAAAATACAGAAAATTTTATTCACAGCAAGCAACTTGAGAAAAAAAACTATTTTTTGCCTTGTTGACTCGAATAAAATCCCTAATTTTGCAGCCCGAAAAACGGAGTTAAATCAACATAATATCCTTCAAAAATGTCAGGAAGATTTGTTTCCATTTTCGCCGGTAGGGCCACAAAGGAATTAGGCACCAAGATTGCCGAAGCATATGGCACTGAATTGGGTAAGTCACAAGTCGTCGTCTTCTCCGATGGCGAATTCCAGCCTTCATACGAAGAGAGCATCCGTGGCCATCACGTGTTCATCGTGCAGTCCACCATGCCCTCAACCGATAACCTGATGGAACTCCTGTTGATGATTGACGCGGCCAAGCGTGCCTCGGCCCACAAGATCATCGCCGTGATTCCTTATTTCGGATGGGCTCGTCAGGACCGTAAGGACCAACCGCGTGTGAGTATCGGATCGAAGTTGGTGGCCAATCTGCTGACCGCCGCTGGTGTGAACCGTATCATCACCCTCGACTTACATGCCGACCAAATCCAGGGCTTCTTCGACATCCCTGTGGATGCCCTCTATGCTTCAAGCCTTTTTATTGACTACATCCAGAAGATGCAAATTGAGGACTTGATGATGGCTTCGCCCGATGTGGGCGGCTCGAAGCGTGCTTCGGCTTACGCTAAACGTTTGGGTTGTGATCTCGCCATCTGTCACAAGCAACGCTCGCGCGCCAATGTGGTGGATAGCATGACGCTTATTGGAGATGTGAAGGACAAGAACGTCATCCTCGTTGACGACATCATCGACACCGCAGGCACCATCGTCAAGGCTGGTCAGGTTTTGATGGACAACGGAGCCAAGAGCGTTCGTGCTTTTGCTACCCACGCCGTGTGCAGCGGTCCCGCCATGGAGCGTTTGGACAATTCAGTGTTCAGCGAGGTGGTGGTCACAGATTCGATTCCGTTGTCCGCTAACGCGTCCAAGAAAATTAAGGTGGTGAGCACGGCTGCGCTGTTTGCCGATGTCATCCACCGTGTGGAATCGTATGAATCCATCAGTTCGTTATTCAAATAATGCAAATCCTGTAGAGACGTGGCGCGCCGCGTCTCTACCAACAACAATAAACAATTAAATAACAATCAATTAAACAATCAAACACAATGAAAACTGTATCATTGAGCGGTTCTCTTCGCGAGAACGTAGGGAAAAAGGATACTAAGGCTTTACGTCAAGCCGAGATGGTTCCATGTGTCATGTACGGTAGCGGCGAGCAACAAATCCATTTCGCCACTTCTGAGAAGAATTTCTCAAAGATTCTCTTCACCCCTGAGACCTACATTATCGATTTTGAAGTCAATGGAAAGACCTACAAGACCATTCTTCAAGACATTCAGTATCACCCTGTGACCGACAAGGTGTTGCATGCCGACTTCTTCATCGTGAAGGAAGACAAGCCCGTCACCGTTGTATTGCCTATCGCCCTCGAAGGCTCGGCTGCCGGTGTCATGCGTGGTGGTAAACCCAAAATGGGTATCAAGAAGGTCAAGGTTTGCGGTCTGATTAAGGATCTGCCGGACTATGTGAAGGTCAACATCAGCAATGTGAACATCAACGAAGCCATCAAGGTGAAGGATCTGAACATTGAGAATGTGACTCCCATCACTCCTGGTTACACCGTTATCTTCGCTGTCAACGCTGCCCGTGGCGCTGTTGTGGGCGAAGAAGAGGCTGCAGAATAATCAATTTATTCAACCATACGAATAGGCCGTCTTCGGGCGGCCTTTTTTTTGACTTATGAAATACCTGATTGCCTGTTTGGGAAATATCGGCGCCGAGTACGACAACACGCGCCACAATATCGGTTTCAAGATTGCCGACCGCTTGGCGAAGGATCTGGAGGGTTCCTTTACCACGAACCGTCTTGCACAAACCGCAGAGATGAAATTCAAGGGCAAGACCCTGCTCGTCATCAAGCCGACGACTTATATGAATTTGAGTGGTAAGGCAGTGAAATACTGGCTGCAGCAAGAGAAAATTCCCATCGAGAACCTGCTGGTTGTCAACGATGATATTGCATTGCCTTTGGGTACACTACGCCTTCGTAAACAAGGTGCTGACGGTGGCCACAATGGCCTGACCGATATCATCGAAAAGTTGGGTACCAATGTGTTCTGTCGCTTGCGTTTTGGTCTGGGCGACGACTTCCCGCGTGGCCGTCAGGTTGATTTCGTGTTAGGCCAATGGAAACCCTCAGAAGAACCCATCGTTGACCAAAAGGTTGATGAGGCCGTGGAAATCATCAAGAGCTTTGTCACGCAAGGAGTGGATAGGACGATGAATCAGTTTAATAAGCGTTAATTGTTTTCTTCCGCTTCCCTCGCTTTCTTTTCCTTCAACGACCCTTCAAAAATATCAAATCTCACAAAACGGCACTCCAAAGGCCCGTTCCAGACGGGTATCTTGGCTGTGGGCTTCAGTCCGACATGGCGCAAAGCCACGGCATCATCGGTGATGAGCCAGCATTGGAAGCCTTGGAAGTTGTGCTTTAGCGTGTGGCCGATTTCTTCATAGAGTTGGTCGATGTTGTCTTCTTCCAAACGGTCGCCGTATGGTGGGTTGATGACCATAATGCCGCCGCCTTCGGGTGGAGTGAGGTCGTGCATGTCTTTCTTCATCAGCTGGATGTCGTGCTGCAAATGGGCATAGTTGAGGTTGCCCTCAGCAATGGCGACGGCCTTGGGCGAGCGGTCGGAGGCCCATATTTCATACTCGAAATCGCAGATCTTGTCATCGGCTTCCTGGCGGATGCGCTGCCACAACTCAGCATCGTAGTCGTCCCATTTCATGAACCCCCACTGCTTACGGTAATAGCCAGGTGGTATTTTCATGGCATACATGGCCGCCTCGATGGGCAAGGTGCCTGAGCCGCACATGCAGTCGAGGAAGTTGCAGTCGGCCTTCCAGCCCGTGAGTTGGATGAGGCCAGCGGCCAACACCTCGTTCATCGGGGCCTTGTCGACTTGCTTGCGGTAGCCGCGATGGTGCAACGATTCGCCCGAGCTGTCGAAGAGGATGGTCACTTTGTCCTCGCGGATGTGCAGGCTGATCCGCAAGTCAGGGTTCAAAGTATTGATACTGGGTCTGATACCATACACATCACGGAACAAATCAACGATGGCATCCTTTACTGTCAAGGCGGCGTATTGCGAATGGGTGAAGAAACGCCCGCTCGTCACGGCATCGACGCAGAAGGTCTGGTCGGTGCGGAGCAGTTCACACCAGTTGATTT
>Ga0310694_10006568_pt1 | contig 10997 bp, 10 predicted proteins | sample 174DNAGHGhighgp2_FD_203884 | JGI IMG/M metagenome (GOLD analysis project Ga0310694, IMG submission 203884) | Sheep rumen microbial communities from Palmerston North, Manawatu-Wanganui, New Zealand - 1742 DNA GHGhigh gp2 (v2) (version 2) | ecosystem: Host-associated > Mammals > Digestive system... | reverse complement strand
TCCTCCTGGTAGATCGGCTCAACCTGTTTCAGCAGGATTGGGCCATCGTCCATTCCGATGCCCATCCTAATCACCGATACGCCCGTAAGCGCATCACCGGCCAAAAGCGCAGCTGTAACCGGCGAGGCTCCCCGGTACTTCGGCAACAGGGAGAAATGGCAGTTCACACAACCGCGCGGCGGAAGACCAAGCAGCTCCTCCTTGAGAAACTGACCGAACGCAACCACAACTATCACATCCGGTTTCCATGCGCGAATCTGCGCAAGCGCCTCTGGAGAATTGACGTTCTCGGGCGTAATGCAGTTCTTGATGCCGCGTTCGGAGGCATAGGCACGGCAGGGACAAGGCGTAAGAATCTTGCCTCGCCCAGCCCTACGGTCCGGCTGCGTGACCACGCCAACCACATTCAGGCCCGGAAGCCGAAGAATCGCCCGCAGACACGTAGCGGACGCACTTGATGATCCCATGAATACTATTCTCATATGGCTGAATAGTATATCACACTTCTTGCGTAATTGCTCAAACCTTGAATATCTGCATTTTGCGAACCGCAGCACGATGGCTTAGAGGAAAGCCAACGGAACGCAGCCGCTCAACCTGCCGTCTTCAAATGCTGCGCCCAAGGTCCAAGAATCACCCGCACCGGAATGCCGTCCATTCCTTCGCCCTTTTGATCTCTACCTCCATGACATCAAGCGACTCCATGATCTTGGCGCGTTTGTCTTCTTGCGTGCGGTAGTACCACGGCGCCATGAAGAAACCCTTGAGACGGTCGCCCCTGATGACGTTTCGGCAGTGCTCGATCGTCTTGCCGAAGTTTTCGCGGCAGGAGTATGTGGATCCGCACGGCATCTGGTCGTAGTTGGCCTTTTCGAGCGTGGTGTACGCCTCCACCTCCACACGATGCTTCTCGCTGATCTTCGCGAGGTCGAATTCATTCGCGTAGTACCAGTTCGACTGCAAAACCGTGCGCGGCATCCGAGCGAGAAACTCGTCCTTGTGCTCCCAGCACATGTCGCTCCATATCCACGGGCGCATACCGTATCTCTCGATCTCCGCGACGAACCACAGGAAGTCGTGCCACCACAGGTCGCCCAAACGAAGACGGATGTATCTGAACTTGTTGACGTTCTGGATAAAGTATGTCTCCTCGTCATAGCCGAGGTGGAATAGCGGCGATTCGTCAAACACATCCGCCACGTCGCGTATGACATCTGCGCAGACCTGGAAATACTCAGGCGTTGACAGATACGGCCGCCACCTGCCGAGCCACTGATCGTGCGAGGACGAGAAGTTGAGCTTCGGCACGGCCATCATACCCATCTTCTTGAGTCGCGCAATCTCCTCCTTCATGCGCTCCGGCTCCCACGAACCGCGCACGGCCAGTTCGGGATGGCTCGGGAAAACCATCCCTTCGCCGAGGTCGAAGACAAACACGTTCACGCCCGCCTTCGCCGCCCGTTCCGTGAGCGAATTCCACACCGAATCATCAACCTTGAGGTCGGTATAGTGAAGGCGCCTTTCCCACATCTTCATGCCGAAATGGGCGAGATAGGCCCACATGAACTTCGGCGGCGGCTGGCGCAGCGCGTTCGTCCGCGCACTCATGCATCCATCCAATGCCGTGCCGGCAGCAACCGCCGCCGACAGTTTCAAGAAGTCACGTCTTTTCATGGCAGCATTCGATCAGAAATTCCATCCGGAACGGATGTATGGCTTTACAAGCTCGTTGGCAACGCGGCTTCCTGTGAAAACCTGATTGCAGCTATCCCAGCTGAGGATGCCCGGCACACGCTGCGCAATGCAGCCAACGAGCATTCCCTCCATGATCGGCACTGAATGTTCAATATCCGAATAGCAACGCGAATGCGTCTCTTCGATCACGAGCGTCTCTTCCTTTATCGCTTCAAGGAACTCGGCATATTGCCCCAACTCGCCCTTCTCCTTCCGGCGCGGAACATATGACGGCATCTCCTTGCAAGCTGGATGCTTCGTGGTGCTGCGCATACGCTTCTCGCCATTCAGGGCTATGATAGCTTCCTGTCCATAGTCGTTCGTTGAGCACATCACGCCCTTCGTACCGATGATATAGCATCCTGTGCGCGGCACACGCGTGTAGAGCGCCACTACCAGCGGCATAAGATCTGCCGGGGGCTGCTGGTCGCCATCGTACCACACAACCTTCGTTTCAGGGAGGACATGGCCCTTGCGAACGCGGCTATTGCGCGGCGCATACGTCAATTCAACCATGGACCGAATTGGATACGCTACGTCTGTAGGCTCCACGGAGAGCTTGCACTCGGCCTTAGTTACTGCGCCAAGCTCCGCGCCGCGGAACGGAAGGTTCATCGTATGGCATGCCATGTCACCGAATGCACCCGTTCCGAAATCGTAGAACGCCCGCCAGTTGAACGCATGGTAAACGCCCTTTATGCCGGCCGCCCATGCGTTGTTAAAGTTTAGCTTGACCGAATCAGGACGGTCACCTATGTATGGGCGCATCGGTGCGCACCCTATCCATCCATCCCAGTCAAGAGTGGATGGCGGTTTTGACGGCGGAAGCTGTGAAAGCCGCTTCGCAAGATCGCCTTGCGGCCAAATCGGGCGATCCGTCCACACATGCACCTCGGTGATGTCGCCAATGACGCCCTGCTGAAGTAGTTCAACGTTGCGCCGATGTCCACTGCCGGAAGAACCTTGGTTGCCCATCTGGGTGACCACGCCGTTCTCGCGCGCAACGTCATTGAACACTTTCGCCTCCCACAGCGTCCGCACCAACGGCTTCTGCACATAGCAGTGAAGCCCAAGTCGCATTGCGGTAACAGCTATGGCCGCATGCATGTGATCCGGCGTGGAGATGGTAATCGCATCAATGTTGCGCTCCTCCTTCTCCAGCATGACACGCCAGTCGGAATACCTGCGCACCCTTGACGGATCGCCGCCCAACGACTGAAATTCTGCAAGTGCCGAATCGACGGCCAAGGCGTCAACATCGCAGAATGCAACAATCTCTGCGCCATCGGCATAGAGACTCTTCCAGTCGAAGAGCCCCTTGCCGCCAACGCCGACCATGCCCATCCGCACTTTCTGCCCTGAAGGGACCATGCGCGCAGAGCTTCCAGCGAAGAAACTCTTGCACCCTCCCGACGCAAGTGCAGCTGATACGGCGCAGCCTTTAAGAAACGCACGCCTGCTGAACGACATCTCTCAGCCTCGCGCCTTGATTACGGCACCCATCTGTGCGATGGCCTCCAGAGATTTTGCCTCATGGATGTCGAACGTGCGCGTCCACGGCGCCATCATATAACCCTTAATAAGCTCCTTATTGCACTTCGCGTCACAGAACTTGACCGTGTCGGCGAAGTTAGTGTCGCAGCTCCAGTTGGAGCCGGTCGGCACCTGATCGAAGCCCGCCTTGTCAAGCCACTCATATGCCTCAACGTGAGGACGGCGGCCTTCCTGAAGCTTGGAGACGTCAAACTCCGCACCATAGTACCAGTTCGACTGCAACACGCTTTTCGGCATGCGCTTCATGAACTCGTCCTTATGTTTCCAGCAGTAGTCGCTCCAGATCCACGGGCGGCTTCCGGTCTTCTCCGTCACCTTGGCGAACCAGAGGAAGTCGTGCCACCACAGGTCGCCCTGACGGCAGACCGCAAATAGATGATGCTTCTGGTGGCTGGCTGTTTCCTCGTCATAGCCGAGGTGGAAATAGCGCGGATGGTCGAATATCTCCACGGCATCCTTGATGAGGTCTTCGCACACCTGATAGTACTTCTTGGTGGAGACCATGCGGTGATACATCTTCAGCCAGGTGTCGTGGCATGCGGAGAAGTTCATCTTCGGGATCACCTCAAAGCCCATGCCGCGCAGACGGTCCAGCTCGGCGCGAAGCTTCTCTACCGACCAGCTGCCCTTCACGGCCAGTTCCGGATGGCTCGGATACTTGACAATCTCCGCGAGATCGATGATGATCTGGTTGCAGCCAGCCTTTGCAAGCTCGGCGGAAAGCTTGCGCCAAGATTTCTCGGAAAAGCGCACGTGGTCGGCGCAGCAGCGCGTGAGCCACTTCTCTTCCATATTGGGGTCCTGCGTCTCCAGCGGAATATCCTTCCACGAGTTGACGCCGAAATGCGCCAGGTACGACCAGATAAACTTGGGCTCGGGCTTCTTTGCCGCCGCAAATGACGAGCATCCGCTCAACGCCAAAGCACTGGCCGCTGTTGAAATAAATCCACGTCTGTTAATTGCCATGTAAAATCTCCTTTTGTTTTTGCATGATATTATACCACAAAATCACGTCCTATGAATTAAGCCACAAAGAATTCACTCCGTCTCGTCACCGCTCCTTCCCAAATTATGGCACGGAACTCTTTGTCAGCTGAAATATGGTATAATTAACGCCTGTCATTTTAAAGGAAACAACTATGGTTCGCGTCAACGAAAACTATCTTAAGATTCAATCCAGCTATCTGTTCACCGAAATCGCCCATCGCGTCAAGGCGTATCAAGATAAGAACCCCACCGCAAAAATCATCCGCCTCGGCATAGGCGACGTCACTGAACCCCTGCCGCCCGCCGTGATCGAGGCCATGCACAAGGCCGTGGATGATGAAGCGAAACGTGAGACGTTCCGTGGATATGGTCCGGAGCAGGGCTACGACTTCCTTCGCGAGGCCATCGCAAAGACCGACTTCCAGGCGCACGGAGTGGATGTCGCCGCCGATGAAGTTTTCGTATCGGACGGCGCGAAGTGCGACTGCGGCAACATTCAGGAACTGTTTGGCATGGACGTAAAGATCGCCGTGCCCGATCCGGTCTACCCTGTCTATGTAGATACGAACGTGATGGCCGGGCGCACGGGTTCCAACGTAGATGGCCGCTATTCAGGGCTGATCTACCTTGAAGGCAACGCCGCCAACGGCTTCGTGCCAGCACCGGACGGCATTGATGCCGACGTGGCATATCTCTGCTTTCCTAACAACCCGACCGGCGCAGTCGCCACCAAGGCACAGCTTCAGGCCTGGGTCGATTGGGCGAAGGCGAGAAAAGCCCTTCTGCTTTTCGATGCCGCCTACGAAGCCTTCATCCGCACACCCGACATCCCGCACTCAATCTACGAATGCACCGGTGCGCGCGATTGCGCAATTGAATTTCGCAGCTATTCCAAGACGGCCGGCTTCACAGGAGTGCGATGCGGATATACCGTTGTGCCGAAAGGCCTAATGGCCTATGCGTCAGATGGCAGGCCCATAGAACTCCGTCCTTTCTGGACGCGCCGCCAGACGACCAAGTTCAACGGCTGCAGCTACGTTACGCAGCGCGGTGCGGAGGCGGTGCATTCTCCGGAGGGTCTGGCGCAGACAAAGGCGACGATCGACTTCTACCTCGAAAACGCGAAGATCGTCAAGGATGCATTGGTCAAGCTCGGCTACGAAGTAATCGGCGGCACAGATTCGCCATATCTCTGGGTGAACGTCAAAGGCGACAGCTGGGAATTCTTCGACAGGCTGCTCAACGAAGCAAATGTTGTCACTACGCCCGGAGCAGGTTTCGGCCGCAATGGGCAGGGCTACATCCGCATCTCTGCGTTCAACTCGCGAGCCAATGTAGAGGAAGCCGTAACACGTCTTGCCAAAGTTCTCGCCTAGCAATCCGTTTACAGGCGCATTGACGACAGGAACGAAGAGGCGTTGGCGTCAAGCTGCGCCTCGGTCAGCCCTGTCAGCTCAGCTGTTTTGGAAAACACCGCTGAGAGTGCTTCGGCCCGCTCCTGTTCATCTGCAGCATCATCATCGGTTTCAACCAGAAGACGGTCAAGCGGCAGTTTCCTCACGAGTGCACGGTAGTTGACAGCATGATCGTTCAATACGGCCTTGCCCACGCTGATAAATCCATTCAATGCGACTATTTCCGGGACAAGACCGTCACTGCGCGAAAATCCATGAAAAAGAAATGCCGGGATTCTGCCGGCAAACAGCTTGACGGTTTTCACCACCTCACCCCAGCACTTCGCTCCGTGCAGCACAACAGGACGGCACAATTCGGCGGCAACCTCCAGCTGCGACAGAAGCACTTCCCTTTGTGCCGCCGTCACCACCCTTGTCTTAAGTCGGTCAAGGCCAACCTCGCCCACACCAGCATGAGGATCGGCCTCAAGCATGGTTCGAAGCGATGGAGCAAGCTCTTCCATACGCACTGTTTCGGCATTCCACGGATGAACGCCATAAAAGCGGATCGTTTTTTCGCGGGACGACAGCAGCGTTACGCCTTCGCGATGATAATGGGCATTCGTCATGTAAAGGTCATCTCAAACGTCTTTTCAAAGTCAAAGTAGATGCGCGCATCTGGCGCAACATCCTCGAGCACCGCAAGAGGTTCAACACATCCATCTCGGCGCACAGTCACGGCATATGAATAGCGACGCATGTCGGGCGGCATTCGCTCCCACGCATCCTCCACCCGCACAGTGAGCGTGATCGGATGCGCGCTTTCGCCAACCACCTCAAATCCACCATCGTTGCGATAACGCGCAGCGATACGGTATTCTCCGGGCTCATTCCGTATTACCGCTTCACTTTTCATCCTCGAAGAGCTTTTCCACGTACCGTCTCACAAGCATGTCAAGATTGCGCGCGAACAGTGTGGACCTGGTAAGCACACGTTTCGTATTCATCTTCATAACGATTACGGACATCGTGACCGCATCGCGATCACCTTGTCCAGCAAAGCCCGCATCTCCATATTCCCAGCTGTCGATCATCACATGGATTGACACGTCACACCCGTTCGTCTTAGACGAATGCGACACTCCTATTCCGTCAAAAGCCTTGCCAAATGCACCTTGCACCTGCTTGCGGCTACGCGCATGAAGCCGCGCACCGTTCGCCTTGACCGGATCGCTGAAATACACCTTGGTCGTGCGAGGCAGCTTGTCACGCAACCTTGGGATGCCTTCATCTATCGAACCGGCCAACCAGCCTCCGATCAATGCGCAGCCTGTAATGAACGGCAGAAGCGCCGCAACGAGTTTCATGTGTATTCTCTGCATACCTGTCTATCGTCAAACGGATGCTTGACGCCCTTTATTTCCTGTGTCGTTTCGTGACCCTTGCCGCAGATGACAACCGTGTCGCCCGCATCTGCCCGTTCAAGAGCGAGGAAGATGGCTCTTCGCCGATCTGGCTCAACGGTGACCCGCGTTGAACAATCCGCGATTCCCGTGCAAATCTGACGGATAATCTCATCTGGGTCTTCGCTGCGCGGATTGTCGCTCGTCACCACAAGCATATCCGCCGTATCGGCTGCTGCCCTGCCCATCAGAGGACGCTTCATGGGATCACGGTCGCCACCTGCGCCAAACACCGCCCATATACGTCCAGACGTAAACTTTCTCACCGTGGAAAGCACATTGCGCAGAGCGTCGTCGGTATGCGCAAAATCCACGAACACACGTGCCTTAGATTTGGTGAACACCTCTTCAAGCCTTCCCCAGCGAGGAGTCAGCAAAGGAATTGCCGCCTGCACCATATCATGCGGCGCACCCGCCGCTTCCGCAAGTTCCGCCGCAAGCAGAACGTTCGACTGGTTGTAGTCGCCCGCGAGCTTCAACCCTGAAAGATCAAAGTGCGGATGCTTAATTGTTACGGGCAGCACGTTTAGCGGTAGATTCCCTGCTGCCTCATACATCCTCTCGCCGTTGCCGCCATCCAAGCATACGGCATACGGCGGCAAATCACGTCGCCCAGATGATGGCGAGGGAACAGACTGCGTGGCGATGAGGCGCGCGAAATCAAGCTTGACCTCAAAGTACGCCTCCATTGTCTTGTGGTAATCAAGATGGTCCTCCGTAAGGTTCGTGAACGCACCGCCTGCGAACGCCGTATCGCCGAACCTGCGCTGATGGATTGCATGGCTGGACACCTCCATCACGCAATCGGTGATGCCATTCGCCTCCATTTCCGAAAAGATTTCTTTCAGCACCGGCAGTGGCGGCGTTGTGTAGCCTGTGGAGAAACGCCGCGTGCCGGTATCCACCTCAACAGTGGTCACATAGCCGCAACTGCGTCCCGCCGCGCGCAGGAACTCGGCAAGCACCCACGCGGTCGTGGTCTTCCCGTTCGTCCCCGTTATACCCCAAATCTTCATTGGTTGATAAGCTCCTCCTGCTTGTCAGGCTCAATGCCAAGATAGCGCGCCACCGCCGCCGTAATGCGGCTGAACACCGGTGCGGCGCAGACGCCACCTTGGTGATTGTAGAGGGGCAGTCCCGTCGCTTCATGGTACTTGTATGACACGCAGTGTTCGGGCTGCTGGTACGTCACAAGCACAACGAACGCCGGATCTGACGCCGGCACGATTCCGATGAACGAGGCATTGTAGTTGGTGGACGAATAGCCTTTGCCGGACTTCATCTGCGCAGTGCCTGTTTTTCCCGCCACAGAGTAACCCTTAACGGCGGCACGGCGCGCGGTCCCCCCCTTCATTGCCACGCCAAGCATCATCTCGCGTACGCGTCTCGCCGTCTCTGCCGTGATTGGCCTGGCAACCTCCTCCGGCTCGTTACGGAATATGACTTCGCCGTCGTGCGAAACGATTCGATCCACCACATAGGGTTTCATCAGTCTGCCGCCATTCGCAACCGCCCCATACGCAACCGCCATCTGTATCGGCGTAACCGCGACAAACTGCCCTATTGGCGCGCGTGACCACGAAGCCTTGTCCCACTTGTCCCAATTGGGGAGAATGCCTGTTTCCTCGCCCGGCAGATCTATGCCAGTCTTCTTTCCGAACCCAAACGCCTTGAAGTAACTCCACAGGCGTTTTGGCCCAAGCCTGTATCCGAGTTTCCCGTAAACGATGTTCGACGAATGCACAAGACCATCTCGCACAGACATGAAAGGCTCCCACTTGTGGGATCCATCGCCAGGCAAGCGAAAGTAGTCTGGATCGTTGCGTGCGGTGGATATCATCGTATCCGGCGAGACCATCCTTTCATTCAGAACTGCGCAGGCGGTGATCGTCTTCATCACGCTTCCTGGCTCAAGATTCTCCGATACGCACCTGTTCTTTTTTGTGAGTTCCCCCACCTTGTTGTAGTTCTCGGGGTCAAACGTCGGATAGGTAGCCATGGCCATGATGGATCCCTTCCTTGCGTCAAGCACAATGGCCCACCCAGCCTTTGCCTGGCAGTTGGTGAATCCATCATACAACGCCGTCTCCACAATATCCTGCACGTTATGGTCAATCGTTAGGTACACGTTCGCCCCAGGCGTGGGATCCACATCCACCATGCGGCGCTCACGTATCTCAAAACCGCGCGCATCGCGCATCCCCTTCACTCGTCCGACTTTGCCTTTCAGATACCTCTCATACCGCATTTCTATTCCACCAGCGCCAGTCGGATTGTCTGGATCCTTCGACACAAAACCCAGCACGTGCGAAAGCATGCGCCCCTGCGGATATCTGCGCACCTGCCGCTCATCCACAGCCAAACCTGAGACCTTCGAGGAGTCTGTGAGAATGCGATGCGCCTCATCATCGTCGGAGATGCCGAGATATACGTAACGTGAATCTACGCGCCAGAAGGCTTCCCGCACCTTGTTCACATCCATCTTCAGCGCATCTGCAACAATATGTACAACCTCTTCACGCTTGTGCGGACGCTCCTTTGCGCTCTTTGGATTAATCTTCACGCTCCTCGGATCGACATGATACTCCCAAACCGGCACCGAGCACGCAAACGGCTGTTTGTCTTCCGCGCCGGAATATATGCCGCCACGCAGTCCGGGTATCTCGCGCGTAAACCAATAGCGCGGCTCTCGCGCAGATATGTCAACCAGCCTCAGGTGTACCATTACCAGACGGTACCCTATGCCGACGGCACCCGCCAGAAGCAGGACTACTACCGCCCAGAAACGGCGACGCTCATTTGCGAACGCCATTCCTCTTATGCCTCCGCGAAGCGGCTGGCGCAACTCGCACAATGCGGCGGGGCTGCGAATTGGCGACCGCTGTTCCCGATGTCACAGAACTGCGAAGGCGCGCCACGGCAAGCTGCCCAGGAACAGGCACACCAGCATTGCTCATGCGAACGAGCTGATCCTCACGCGGCATGTCCATCTCTAGGCCAAACCGTGTAAGAGCCGTTTTGAGCCGTTCTGGCACCTTCATTTCATCCCAGTGTGTCTTTTCGCGTGTCAGCTCGGCCTCAAGACTTTGAAGTTTCTTTTCCTTGAGACCGATGTCGCGCGTGATTGCGGAACACTTGGCGTTCATCGCAAAGAATATCATCATCATCATGAACGCCGATATGATTAGCGATGCTATGCCCATTGAACTCGTCGCGAACCGGGAATGTTTCTTGATGCGTCTGTTCCTTCTCATTCAAAGTCTCCTTTTGGTGGTTGTGTTTGGTGTTGCTTAAACTGTCTTTACCCCTGCCGCTCTGCCGCGCGCAGTTTTGCGCTTCGGCTGCGGGGGTTTGCATTTATCTCCTCTCGCGATGCTGTTATGGCTCGGTGAGTGGCGAGACGGAGGCGGGGAAGCTTTCCTTCCCATCGCGCTCCGCCCTGCTGAAGCGAAACCATTTTTCCAGCATGCGCGGAAAAGAACCGCTTCACGGCTCGGTCTGTAAGGCTCTCGAAAGTGATGACAACGAACCTGCCGCCCGTCTTCAGGACGCCTAGTCCTCCTGAAAGCGCGCGCGTGAGCTCGCCCAGTTCGTCATTCACCGCCATTCGCAGCGCTTGAAAGACCCGTGTGGCCGGGTGATGCGCCCCGTGTCTGCCGATCGTCTTCTCGACAATGTCAGCGAGCTGCAACGTCGTCGAGATCGTATGGCTTTTGCGTGCGCATATGATTGCTTTCGCAATCCGCCGTGCGTTCGGCTCCTCGCCCAACGTACGGAAAATGTTCGTTAAGTCGTCTTCATTACTTTCGCGGACAATATCGGCAGCGGTCACCCCGCTCGCCCTGTCCATCCGCATGTCCAAAGG
>Ga0310694_10006567_pt1 | contig 10997 bp, 8 predicted proteins | sample 174DNAGHGhighgp2_FD_203884 | JGI IMG/M metagenome (GOLD analysis project Ga0310694, IMG submission 203884) | Sheep rumen microbial communities from Palmerston North, Manawatu-Wanganui, New Zealand - 1742 DNA GHGhigh gp2 (v2) (version 2) | ecosystem: Host-associated > Mammals > Digestive system >... | reverse complement strand
CCGTCATCTGCGAAACCTGTGCCGACGATACGGTTTCGCGTTATGCGTCGGAGATACAAAGCAGTGCCGGCGCCATAAGGACGCTCTGTCATTTCACGAAGGAAGCCTCGCGTCATTTCCGTGAGCTGATGGATGAGGAAAATGCATACGATTTCAGCACGATTGCACACCTTACGCTGTCGCTTTTCGTGACGCAGAAGGACGGAGAGCTTGTTTATACCGAAGCCGCAAAGCAGTACCGCCGCACCTTCCATGAAATCATGATCGACGAGTATCAGGACTCGAACATGGTACAGGAAATGTTTCTGAATGCGGTTTCCGGCATCAGCGAAGGGCATCCGAATGTATTCACGGTCGGCGACATCAAGCAAAGCATTTACCTGTTCCGAATGGCCTGTCCGGACCTTTTCGCCGGAAAATACAACACCTACTCCGACAATCCCGAAAGCCCTTACCGGCGCATCCTTCTGAATGAAAACTTCCGAAGCCGTAAGCAGGTCGTGGACGGAATCAATGACATTTTCCGAAAAATCATGATTAAGGATCTCGGCGGCGTGGATTATGATCAATCAGCCGAGCTGATTCACGGCGCGAAGTATCCGTATGCCTACACGGAGGAAGAGGGACGAAACGAATATCTCCTTGTCAAATGTGAAGAGACGGAAGATAAGAATGAAGCCGTTTATAAGAGCATCATCGACCGGATTCTGACGCTGACGGATCCCGTTAGGGGCCTTTATGTAAGCGTGAAGGACCGGCCTGCGAGAATCGCAAGGTTCGGGGATATCGTTGTGCTCGCAAAGACGAAGACGAAGGGCATTCCGGAGCTTCTTGCGGCATTTAAGAAGGCGGGGATTCCCTCTTATCTGGCCGATGCCAAAGGCTATTTCGACGCGCCTGAGGTACGGAATGTATTACATTTTCTGAAAATACTCGACAATCCGCTTGCGGACATTCCGTTTGCGGGTGTGTTAAAGTCGCCCGTTTGCGGGTTCTCGTTTGAAGAGCTTGCGCTTATCAGAATCTGGGAGAAGGAGCGGAGAAATGACGGAAACGTCGGCTATCTCTATGATACGCTTCGCGCCATCTGCGATGCAGAGTATCTGAGCAGCCGTTTTGCCGAAGTCAGAAGAAAGGCCGAGGTGTTTCTTTCGCTTTATGATGAACTGCGCGAGAAGCGAATCTGCCTGACGGTTTCCGAACTGCTGGGGGAGATTTACCGCCTGACCGGTTATGTCTCGATGGTTTCGGTTACCGAAGGCGGTTCGGAAAAGGAACGAAACCTGTTAACGCTGATCGAGAAGGCCAAGGAATTCGAGAAGGGCGTTTTCACGGGGCTTTCGGATTTTGTACGGTATATCGACGACATGATTCGTTATGATGTGAACCCGGAGGCAGGCTTTTTAGATACCTCCGATTCGGTCCGGGTCATGTCGATTCATAAGAGCAAGGGACTGGAGTTCCCGATTGTCTTTCTGATCGACTGCGAGCGGGACACCTATTATTCCGGTGACAATCCTGTCATGCTGTTCCACTCGGGTCTCGGCATCGGGCCGACGGCTTTCTTCCCGGAGGAACGCCGCATGACGGACACGTATCTGAAGCAGGCCGTCGCAAGAAGGCGCCACCGTGACGAGGTCGGAGAAGCAATCCGTCTTTTGTATGTTGCGATGACAAGAGCGAAGGAAAAGCTCATCCTGACCGGTTATATGAAAGCCGCGCGCTTCGGGAAAATGCTAACGAACCTGACGCCTCCCGATGAGCCGATGGAATATTCCGACATCGAGCATGCCGGCAACTATCAGGAGCTGATTCTTCCGTGCATCCTTTCGGGTGTATCGAAAGAGGAAAGAGACCGGATTCAGCCGATCGGAAAGGATATCTGGGCCGGATTTTCCGAGGTTCATACGGCGAACTGGATCATCAAAACCGTTTCGGACGAAACACTCGAAACGGCAAAGCTTAAGCGGACGGCACCTGCCGGAATCGCGAAAAATGAAGAGCCGGTAGCGAAGGTAATGCGGGAATTCTTCTCGTATCGATATCCGCACCAAAACGGCGGAGCACCGGTGAAGCTTTCGGTTTCCGCCATGAAGAAGAGCCGGATGGAAGAAACGGACATTGTGCAGGACCATCCGGATGCCCATATCGAGCACGAACCCGAAAAACTGCCGCCTGTTCCGAAATTCATTTCGCCTGCGGAAACCTCTGAGGATATGCGCGGTGCCATGCGCGGAACATGGTACCACAGAATTCTCGAGCTGCACGATTACGGGCGCGAAGGCACCGCAGCCGATTGGAAGAGCGAAGTAACCGAAATGGTGAACGGCGGATTTGTTCCGAAGGAAACCCTTACCGCGATTGATTTTAATAAACTCGAGAACTTTTGCCGCTCCGATATCGGACAGAGAATGAAACAGGCAGCGCTTCGGGGCACGTTAAAGAGAGAGCAGGCATTTGTCATGGGCGTTCCGGCCGATACGATTCAGGCGGAATATCCTGCCTCGGAAACGGTTTTGATTCAGGGAATCATCGATGCTTTCTTCGAGGAAGAGGACGGCATTGTCCTCGTCGATTACAAGACCGACCGGGTCGGCATCGAAGACGGAGAAGAGGTTCTTAAGTCCCGTTACGGGATTCAGCTTCGCTATTATGCGGATGCAATTACCCGGGGAACCGGAAAAAAAGTAAAAGAATGTGTGATTTACAGTTTTGCTCTTCAAAAATCCGTGCCGTTGTAGTATAATAGATGCGGTTCTGTGGCCCTTCTGTTCCGGACAGAAGTCGAGGAGAGAAATCATGCGAGAGAAGATCATATTCATTTACAATCCGAATGCCGGCAAGAAGAAGATCAGCGTCAAACTGAACGACATCGTTCGGGAGCTGGTCGAGGATAACTGTGACCTTATTCTGAGTCCTACGAAAAAGCACGGCGACGCTAAGGATGCCGTCATGACTTACCTTCGGGAAGGCATGCTGAAACGAATCATCTGCTCCGGCGGTGACGGCACGCTTCACGAAGTCATTAACGGAATGCTTTCCTGTGAACAGACCGGACAACGCGTGCCGCTTCTTTACATTCCGGCGGGAAGCACCAATGATTTCGGAAAGTCCTTAAAGCTTCCGAAAGACATGGTGGAAATCGCCAAGCTCGGGCGGGAAGGCATGTGTTATCCGTGCGACATGGCAGTGTTCAACACCGAGTATTTCGTTTATACGGCCGCTTTCGGCATGTTCACGAAGGTTTCGTACGAAACGAAGCAGAGCATGAAGAACGTGTTCGGTCACATGGCTTATGTGCTGAACGGCGCGGCTTCATTAACGCATATTGAAAAATACAACATGAAGATTTCGTATGACGAGCGTTATACGGAGGGCACGTTTGTTTACGGAATGGTTGTGAATTCCGAGTCCGTCGGCGGTTTCAAGGGAATCACCGGAAAGGACGTGTCCCTGAATGACGGCTATTACGAAATGCTTCTTGTCAGGGAATTCAAAGCCTTTGAGCTGCCGGATATCATCAACTGCATCCTGCATGCGGATTATTCGAATCCGAATCTTTTGTATGCGCGTGTCAAGCATGTCCGGTTCGAATGCGACAGGCCGGTTTCCTACACGCTCGACGGTGAGTTCGGCGGCGAATGCCGTGTGGCGGATATTTCGATTCGCTACCGTGCCGTTGATTTTATGATCCCGAAGACGTTGATCGGACTTTGGGAAGGGGCCGACAAGGCCTGGTAAAAACGTACCCGAATTCCGGCGGAATCGCATCATGCGAGGGGAAAGCCGGAGTATAAAATAACACTTTTGGAGGTAGACTATGTATTATATCGGTGTGGATCTGGGAACGTCATCCGTTAAGCTTCTGATGATGGATGAAAAAGGCGAGATCAAGAATATCGTTTCAAAGGAGTATCCGCTTTTCTTCCCGAAGACCGGATGGTCCGAGCAGAAGCCGGAAGACTGGTGGACGCAGATGAAGGCAGGCGTAAAGGAACTCGTAAAGGGCTTTGACGCAAGTCAGGTTGCCGGCATCAGCTTCGGCGGACAGATGCACGGTCTTGTCATTCTCGATGAGAACGACAATGTGCTTCGTCCCGCAATTCTGTGGAATGACGGACGTACCCAGGAGGAATGCGATTACCTGAACAATGTCATCGGACGCGAAAAGATTTCCGCTTACACCGCCAACATGGCGCTGACCGGATTTACCGCACCGAAGCTTTTATGGGTGAAGAAGCATGAGCCCGAAATCTTCGCAAAGATCTGCAAGATCATGCTTCCGAAGGATTACATTGCATACCTTCTTTCAGGCGTTCACTGCACGGATGTTTCGGATGCTTCCGGAATGCTCCTGTTTGACGTTAAGAACAAGTGCTGGTCCAAGGAGATGATCGACATCGTCGGCATTAAGGAAAGCCAGCTCGCTAAGATTTTCGAGAGCTACGAGGTTGTCGGAACGATTCTTCCCGAGGTTGCCGAAGAGCTCGGCCTTCCGAAGACCGTTAAGATCATCGCAGGTGCCGGAGACAACGCTGCAGGCGCTGTCGGAACCGGAACGCTTGAGCACGGCATGTGCTCCGTATCGCTCGGTACAAGCGGCACCGTATTTATCGCTACCGACGAGTTCGCGGTTGACGACAAGAACGCAATGCATTCCTTCGCACATGCGAACGGCCGTTATCATTTCCTCGGCTGCATGCTTTCCGCCGCCTCCTCCAACAAGTGGTGGATGGATGACATCATCGGCACGAAGGATTACGCTGCCGAGCAGAAGAACATCAAGGAAATCGGCAAGAACAACGTTTATTATCTGCCTTACCTGATGGGCGAGCGCACACCTCACAACAATCCCGATGCAAGGGGCTGCTTCATCGGTCTTTCAATGGACACGAAGCGTGAGGACATGACGCTTGCGGTTATGGAGGGTGTTACCTACGCACTCCGCGACGCATTGGAGATAGCAAGAAGCTTCGGCGTTAAGATCGAGCGCATCCGTGCGATCGGCGGCGGCGCCAAGAGCCCGCTCTGGTGCAAGGTTTTAGCCAATATCATGAACGTTAAGGTTGACAAGATTAACTGCGAAGAAGGCCCCGGCTACGGCGCTGCAATCCTTGCGGCTGTCGGCTGCGGCGAGTACGCAAGCGTGGAAGAAGCGGCAGGCAGGCTGATCCGCGTCGTTGACACGATTGACCAGGATCCCGCAATTGTTGCGGAATACGAGAAGCGGTATCAGATTTTCCGCGGACTGTATCCGGCATTGGTACCTTCCTTTAAGGCTATGGCCGAATTAAACAAATAAGACATGAAGCCGGCGGACCCCGTTCTCGGGGTTCGCTTTCTGGCGTTTTTAAGTAACCCTCGGGAGGTGGAAAATGGAAGCCTACACCGATTTTGCATCGGTATACGATCTGTGCATGGATACGGTTCCGTACGACGAATGGGCGCAGGCAATCCGCGACCGGCTTACGGAGTACGGCATATCCGACGGGCTTGTGTGCGAGCTCGGCTGCGGTACCGGCGAGATGACGGAACGGCTTTCCCTGCTCGGTTACGATATGATCGGAATCGACGCCTCCGAGGATATGCTCATGGAAGCCCGCGAAAAGCTCTATGAGCGCACGGAAGAGGAAAGACGTGACATTCTCTACCTGTTACAGGATATGCGCGAATTTGAGCTTTACGGGACTGTCAGGGCATTTGTCAGCGTATGCGACAGCATGAACTACCTGCTGACGGAGCAGGACCTTTTGAAGGTGTTCCGCCTGGTTAACAATTATCTCGACCGAAACGGCATCTTTTTGTTCGACATGAAGACCGAAGCCTGTTACCTCGAGATGGGCAACGAAACGCGTGCCGAGAATTTTAACGGTGCCGCCGTTATTTGGGAGAATGCCTACAAAAAACGTAAGAAGCAGAATACGTACCGGGTTACGATGTTTCTTCGCGAACACGGCGATCTGTACCGCAAATCAACCGAAATCCACGTGCAGCAGGCCTACACGCCGGAGCAGGTGAAGAAGTTTCTTGCCGAAGCCGGAATGGAGTTCCTTGCGGTCTGGGATGTCGAAACGGGCCTTTCCGTCACCAAAGAGACGAAACGCATGATGTTCGCCGCAAGAGAAGGCTTTCAACCCGGAAAATGCTACGAAACGGAATAAGAGACAGGTTATATGAGTGATACTTTAATTCGGGCCTATGCCGCGGACGGATTCGTACGGGCATTCGCCGCATCCACAAAAGACATCGTCGCATTTGCCAAAAAGGCGCACGGCACGAGCCCGGTCTGCACGGCAGCGCTCGGAAGGCTTCTTACGGCCGGCTCCATGATGGGATCGATGATGAAAAGCAAGGCCGACATCATGACGCTTTTGATTCGCTGTGAGGGACCGATCGGCGGCCTTTGCGTAACGGCGGATGCCGAAGGCAATGTAAAAGGCTACGTGAATGAGCCTTTGGTCATGCTACCCGCCAAGCCGAACCATCACTTCGATGTCGGCGGGGCGCTCGGAAAGGGCATTCTTTCGGTCATCCGTGACCTCGGCCTTAAGGATCCGTATGTCGGCGAGGTGGAGCTGCAAACCGGTGAAATTGCGGAAGACCTGACCTACTATTTTGCTTCGAGTGAGCAGACGCCGTCCGTTGTCGGACTCGGCGTTTTGATGAACAAAGACAATACGGTCGCCTGTGCGGGCGGCTTTATCCTGCAACTGATGCCCGACTGTCCGGAGGACGTAATCGAACGGATCGAGCAGAACATCAAGGACATTCCGAGCGTGACAGACATGCTTTCCTCGGGCATGACCCCGGAGGACATTCTCAACAGGACGCTCGACGGTCTGAACCCCGAGGTTACCGATACCCTGACGCCGAAGTATCTTTGCAATTGCTCGAAGGAGCGTTATGCGAAGGGCATCATGAGTCTCGGCAAAAAGGACCTCGATTCCCTGATTACAGGCGGGGAGGATATTGAAGTGGTATGCAGATTCTGCGGAAAGAAATATGTCTTTACCGCGGATGAACTGAAAGACATGCAGCGTTAAGGAGGATAAAAATGGGAACTAAGAATGCCTGGCTGAAGTATGATAAGAAGGCCATGAAGGAAGTGATGGACTTTGCGGAGCAGTACCGGCAGTTCATCAGTAAAAACAAGACCGAGCGTGCCTGCGCGGAAAGCGTAATCAGTAAGGCGCAGAAGCTCGGCTTCAAGGATCTTGCAAAGGTGAAAAAGGTTAAGGCAGGAGACCGTCTCTATGCTTCTTTGATGGGCAAGACAGTTGCGCTTTTCTTAGTCGGAACCGAGCCGCTTTCTTCCGGCATGAAGATACTCGGCGCGCATATCGATTCGCCGAGGCTTGATCTGAAGCAGGAGCCGATTTACGAGGGCATCTCGAATGACGGCACCGATGCGGACCTTGCTTTACTCGATACGCATTACTACGGCGGCATCAAGAAATACCAGTGGGTTACGCTTCCGATGGCCATGCACGGCGTCATCTGCAAGAAGGACGGTACGGTTGTGAAGGTTTCGATCGGAGATGAGCCCGGGGATCCGGTTTTCGGAATCAGCGACCTTCTTCCGCATCTTGCATCCGAGCAGATGAACAAGACCGGAGCGAAGATTGTCGAAGGCGAAAAGCTCGATGTCACATTTGCCTCAATGCCTCTTAAAGGCGAGAAGAAAAAGGCCGTCAAGGCGCAGGCACTGAAGCTCCTTGCGAAGAAATACGACATCGAAGAAGCGGATTTCATGTCTGCGGAAATTGAAATCGTTCCCGCAGGCGAAGCCCGAGACATGGGCATTGACAGCTCGTTGATCATGGGTTACGGACATGACGACCGCGTGTGCGCTTTTCCGTCAGCGGAAGCACTGTTCCGGTTGGATTCCACGGACCGCACGGCCGTATGCCTTTTGGTCGATAAGGAGGAGATCGGAAGCGTCGGCGCGACCGGCATGCATTCCCGCTTCTTCGAGAACACGGTTGCGGAGCTTTTGGACCGCATGGGCGACTACAGTGAGCTGAAGGTCCGCCGCGCCCTCCAGAATTCCGTGATGCTTTCCTCCGATGTGAGTGCCGCTTATGATCCGCTTTATCCGAGCGTGAGCCAGACGAGAAATACCGCATTCCTCGGCCGCGGCGTTGTATTTAACAAGTATACGGGTGCCCGTGGCAAATACGAATCAAACGATTCCGCTCCGGAGTTCTTTGCGCGGATCCGCAAAGTCTTCGACGATGCGGATGTCACGTTCCAGACTGCCGAGCTCGGCAAGGTTGATGCCGGAGGCGGTGGAACGATTGCCTATATCATGGCCGATTACGGCATGAACGTCATCGACAGCGGCGTTCCGGTGCAGAACATGCATGCGCCGTGGGAGGTTATCAGCAAGGCCGATCTGTATGAGGCACTGCAGGGCTATCTGGCATTTTACAAAGGCATGTAGGTGAACGGCATGGTAACGGTTAAGGTTCGCTATATCAGTAAAGAAATCGAGAAGCTCCGCTACATCGACGGTAAATCCGACTGGATTGATTTACGAAGCGCCGAGGATGTGGATATGAAGGCCGGCGAAAGCCGTTTGATTCGGCTCGGCATCGCGGTAGAACTTCCGAAAGGTTATGAGGCGCACATTGTTCCGAGAAGCAGCACATTTCGGAACTTCGGACTGATTCAGACCAATCACATGGGTGTTGTCGACAACAGCTACTGCGGCGATGACGATGAGTGGATGGTTCCGGTCATGGCCGTCAGGGATACGCACATTTCCGTGAATGACCGGATTTGCCAGTTCCGGATCATGGAGAACCAGCCCGCTTTGTGCTTTGAAGAAACGGAACATTTATCCGGAAAGACCCGAGGCGGTTTCGGGACAACCGGTAAAAACTAAAGTGTAATAAGAAAGAAGGACAGACATGATTAAGATTGACATTTTCTCCGGCTTTTTGGGCGCCGGAAAGACGACCCTCATTAAGAAACTGCTTGCCGACGGTTACCGCGGCGAGAAGGTTGTTCTGATTGAGAACGAATTCGGTGAAATCGGCATCGACGGCGGCTTTTTGAAGGAGGCCGGCATCGAGATTACCGAGATGAATTCCGGCTGCATCTGCTGCTCGCTTGTCGGAGATTTCGGCGAAGCGCTTGTGAAGGTAAAGGAACAGTTCCATCCGGACCGCATCATCATTGAGCCCTCCGGTGTCGGCAAGCTTTCCGACGTTGAGAAGGCCGTGCTGAACATCAACGATCCGGACTTCGTGATTACCGGTCTTACGACGGTTGTGGATGCCGGCAAATGCCGCATTTACATGAAAAACTTCGGTGAGTTCTTCAACAACCAGGTGGAATATGCGCATACGATTCTTCTGAGCCGTTCCCAGAACGTAAGCGAGGAGAAGCTTCAGGCATGCGTTGCGCTGCTTCGCGAGAAGAACAAGGATGCCGCGATTGTCACGACGCCCTGGGATGAGCTGACCGGCGCACAGATTCTTGCCGCCATGGAGACGAAGAGAGACCTTGCTTCCGAGCTTTTTGAGGAAGAGGATATCTGCCCGCACTGCGGACATCATCATGACGAAGACGAAGAGTGCGAGCATGAGCATCATCACCACCATCACGATGACGATGACGACGATGACGATGATGATGACGAGCATGAACATCATCACCATCACCACGAGGACGGCGAAGAGTGCCATTGTCATGACCACCATCATGAGCACGGTCACCATCACCACCATCATGCGGATGAAGTATTCACGAGCTGGGGCTGTGAAACGCCCAAGAAGTTCGATAAGCACGTGCTTACGGACATTCTCGAGAAGCTTTCCGAATCGGAGGATTACGGCACCATTCTCCGTGCCAAGGGCATTGTTCCCGGTACGGACGGCGTATGGTACCATTTCGACCTGACGCCCGGCGAATATGAAATCCGCGAAGGCGCTTCGGATATCACCGGCCGCCTGTGCGTCATCGGAAGTAAATTAAAAGAGGACGATATCGCAAGTCTTTTTGAGGTATAAAATGGAAAAGCCTGTTTTTATCATAAACGGATTTTTGGACAGCGGTAAAACCACATTTATCAAAGAAACCTTACGGGATCCCCAGTTTCTTTCCGGCGGGAAGCTTCTGATCATCCAATGCGAAGAGGGTGAAGAGGAACTTGATGAGGTTGCGCTTTCCAAACTCGGCGTGAGCATCATCACGGTCGAGGAGCAGTCGCAGCTGAACGGAGAATTCTTAAACGGACTCGAGCTTTATTACAATCCCAACATGATCCTGATCGAGATGAACGGCATGTGGAACATGGATGAGATGATGGAGCTCGACTATCCGGATGAATGGGTGCCTTCCCAAATCATTTCGCTGGTGGACGGCAGCACGATTCAGGGCTATCTGACCAACATGAAGAAGATGATTCTCGATCTGGTCCGGTATTCCGACATCATCATCGTGAACCGCTGTGACGACAATACGGACAAAACATTCATCAGACGAAGCATTAAGCCGGTCAACCGGAAAGCCCAGCTCATCTATGAAAGAGCGGACGGCAAGGATCCCGGTCCCGACGAGGTTGAGCTGCCTTACGACATGAACAGCGATTACCTCGAAATCACCGACGATGATTACGGCATCTTTTATATGGACTGCATGGACAACCCGAAGAACTACGAAGGGAAAACCGTGCACTTTCTCGGCATGTTGTATTTTTCATCGAAGTTTCCGAAGGGCTATTGTGTTCCCGGCCGAATGGCCATGACATGCTGCGTGCAGGACATCGCTTTCATCGGCATGCTGACGAAGGTGCCTGCCGTTGTCGATGCTTCGCTTCTTAAGAACCGCGGATGGGTTTATGTAACCGCAACGGTTAAGGTGGAGTATCAGAGGGAATACAAGGGCAAGGGTCCGGTTTTATATGCAACCCGCTTCGAACCGGCTGAGGAGCCCGCTGAGAAGACAGTATATTTTACCTGAGGTTTTCATGAAAAGCATTAAAGAACAGT